>Ga0102830_1000251_pt1 | contig 25265 bp, 21 predicted proteins | sample ColrivemetaGS703_FD_84511 | JGI IMG/M metagenome (GOLD analysis project Ga0102830, IMG submission 84511) | Estuarine microbial communities from the Columbia River estuary - Freshwater metaG S.703 | ecosystem: Environmental > Aquatic > Marine > Intertidal zone > Estuary | place: USA: Columbia...
TGACAATGACAATGACAATGACAATGACAATGACAATGACAATGACAATGACAATGACAATGACAATGACAATGACAATGACAATGACAATGACAATGACAATAAATTCGAGTCAAGAAATGTCACCAAAATTGCCACTACCAAAGTTTTGGGAATAAAAAATTTTGTGGATAAGTCTGGATTTAATGTTGAAATCAAAGAAAATAAATTTATTGTATATAAAATTACCAAAACATATATTGATAAAATTATAAAAAATAATCAAGAAGATGCTTTTAATTTTTTAAATTTATACAGTTAATAAAAAAAAAATGAAAGTTATTATTTTTAAATTAAAAATAAGTTAAATAATTTAAAAATATTAATAATGGATATTGGTTGGACAATTTTAGGATTTGTATTAAGTATATTTTTTAGTATATTTTGTAGTGTAATTGTTATATTTATTTTTGCAAAAAAACATATTTTAACTAATATTAGTAATGATTCTTCACAGTTGGGTAATATTATGAAAAATAAGATATTATTTTATTTTAACAAATGGATATTAATTGGGACAATTATTTTGCTAAATATAGCTGGAGGATTTTTAGTATATTATACACAAAATTTAAAAATTGTAGTAGGAATAATAATTATTCTTAAATCAAAGGAAATAATGATGTCAATTATATTTGTATTTAATATAATTTATCTACATTTTTATAAAATTAAAAAAACTCCAACGTTAGAAATTTCAGATGAAATTGATAAGGTAGTTGCATTTGTTCCCATTTACAAAGAAAGTTTTGATCAAGTTAATAAAACTGTTGATTCTATATTAATGAGTAAATGTCAGTCTTTATTAACAGTTATTGTATCAGATGGACATGAGGATGATGGAAGTACAAATTATAAAAGTCTTCTTGAAAATACTGTTTGCGAGAAAAGTTATGAATATATATCATGGAAAAATGATGAGATTTCATGTGATGTAACTTTTGGTTATAGAAAAGATAAACCAATTATATTTATTACAAAAAAAGTAAATGTTGGTAAAAAAGACAGTATTATTTTGATGCATGATATTTTTAATTACACAAGATCTAATATAAATGATAAAACAAAAATTTTAATAGATTCAATAAATAATGATATAGTAGAATCATTTGGATTTAATAAATTTGATTATATGTTTTGTACAGATGGTGATACAATAGTAGATGAAAATGCTATAATATGTTTGATTGAGACAATTAAATCTAGAGGATCACTAGCTAGCTGTGGTATAGTAAATGTTGATAAACAAAGTTCTTGTAATAAAGATTCATTTTGGAATAACATTCAAAATTTTCAATATCTTTATGGTCAATATATAAGAAGAACAAATGAAGATTTATTTAATCAAGTTTTGTGTTTACCAGGGTGTATTAATATGATTAAGATTGATAAGAGTTATATTGAGGTATTAGAAAAGTATTCAACAATTCCACAAGATAAATTTGTAGAATCAACAGTTCAATTTGTAGGAACAGACAGAAGATTTACTAGTTCTATTTTATATACAATTCCTAATGTTAAAATCAATCAAGATATTAGAGCTCATTGTTATACTACACCACCAAGATCAATAAATGATTATTTATCACAAAGAAATAGATGGACTCATAATACATTCTTTAATTCAATGTTGAATATATGTAGTTCAAATATTAATATTGTAATAAGATTTTTTTGTGTAATTGATGTATTGAGAATGATTTTTGTGTATGCAAGATTATTTAATACATTATATTTTATATATATTTTGTCAGTTAATTATACACAAGCAGATTTTGTTAATCTTATTCCATATATTGTGTTAATGTCTTATCCATTTGTATGTTTCTTTGTTTATTCACTATTTAACTCACATTTAAGAAAATGTTATATTACTTTACTATTATATTATCCAATTAATAAAATTTTTTCAACGGTAATGACATTGATTACTTTTAGTCTTATGTTATTTAATATTGGAAATTTCAATTGGAAAATAAATTTAAAAAAATAAAAAAACTAATAAAATAAAAATGATTTAAATTTTGTATTATTTAATAATTAAAATGTTATTAAAAAATATTATTATACTGTCAGTGTCACTTGTAGAAATTGTATATAATCAAATTCCTGGATCTCCATTTGGGGATCCTTCAATTATTTGTCCGTCTACAGATGGAATATCTTATAAAGTTAATGGATTTACTAGTTCACCATTCAAGATTACACCATTTCTTGATCAATATAAGGAACCAAAAGAAGCAGAGCCAATTCATAAAGTTTGTAGAGAAGATGGACATTGTATATTATCATATGATATGATTGTAAGACAAATTCAATTAAGACCTTTTGATAATGCCGTTCCCGGATGTAAATCATTTTCTGGAACTTGGTTTTTATCTTATAATGGAGAAGTTCCTGGACCAACAATTAAAATGCCAGTAGGTCATGAATCTATTGTTAGATTTAGAAATAGAATTAACACTGAAACTGGATATTTTCGTGGATCTTATTCTCCATGTATTGCTTCTAATGGTAAATCAGGAAGACCAATTAGTGTTCATTTTCATGGATCTGCAAGTTTAGCTCCATATGATGGTTGGGCTGAAGATGTAACTTGTTTTGGAGAAATTAAAGATTATGTATATCCAAATAATCGTGCTGGAACAGGTTGGTATCATGATCATGCTCTACATATAACTTCAGATAATGCATATTATGGATTAGCAGGCTTTAAAATCACTTCAGCTAAATTAAAAGATGGTGGATGTGGTGAACCATGGAATCTTGAAGATATTGAAGAACATTCTCTTATTTTATCCGATAAAGTGTTGGATAATAAATGTCAACTTAAAATTGATCATTTTGGAGAACACGAAGATAATTTGTATGGAGATATTAACTTAGTAAATGGTATTCCATTTCCAGAAATGGATTTAGAACCAAAATGGATTAGGTTTAGAATTTTGAATGCAGCAGTTTCAAGACCATATTTATTCAAAATCAAAGATCATCGTTTAAATGATATTTCTCAAAGAATTTGTAGAGTGATTGCAACAGATGGTGGATTTAGAAGAAGTCATATTGCTTTCCCAGTTGAGGGATTGTATATCGGTGTTGCTGAAAGATATGAAATAGTATGTAATTTTCAAAATTATAGAGATAGAACAATTTATTTTTGGAATGATTTTAATAAAGATATTATGAAAGATGTTCCATATTTTTGCCATTCACATTTGATTTCAAGAATTAAATTTAGAAATAGTACAGAAAATCCAAATCCACCAGTATTTAATACAACATTAACTGAACCAGATCCAGTTAAACCTATATTTACTGTACTAACTAAACAAGATATGGATGCAGCACTTGCGATGGCAAATGCTGATCAATATCATCGTGAAATGGTATTTGGAAGATCGAATGGGATGTGGACTATTAATGGAGAGACGTGGGATTCAGCCAGAGTTGCTGCAAGTGACGTTGGACAAAATACATGGGAAGTATGGAAGTTTAAAACCGGAGGAGGCTGGTTTCATCCAATTCATATGCATTTAGTTGATTTCTTTTTACTAAGACGTAAAGGAGGGGCTTCTACAGATGTAAATAATGGACTAAGAACCAACGAAATTTGGTCTCCAAAAGATGTATTTTATTTAGGACCAAGTGAAGAAGTTTATGTATTAGCTAGATTTGGAGCACATAAAGGAGATTACATGTTTCATTGTCATAATTTAATTCATGAAGACAGAGACATGATGCGATCTATGCATATTATGAATTCAAATGAAACAACTAACAATCCACTTTCAGCAAGACCATTTGTAATTAATAGACTTTATAATTTAGTTTATAATAATTGGAAATATGATGATCCTATGTTAGGAGAAACAGGTCCTAAACCAAGTAATTTAGTGAGAACATTTTCACTTCAATATGTAAATCAAACATTATATAAAAATTTATATAGAATTTTTTATCCAAGACCATCAGATATTGTTTACATGAGAGGAGCAAAAAATCCTTGGCAATCACAATGGTGTTCTTTAATAAATTAATAAAAAAAAAATGATTTAAATTTTATTATTAAATTATTTAAAATAATAATGAAATTTCTAGCTTTAGTATTAGGTGTTCTGACATTTGTATCAGTTGTTTTGGGTCAGGCTTGTCCTGTAAGATGTCCAAGTTGTACAAAATGCGATGAAAAAAAAGGAACATGTAGTGTAGCAAGAGATTTTGTTACATGCACAAAGTCCACTGTTCCTGGTGTTTGTTTTGCAGGAACATGTAATACTAAAATCAGTCTACCAGCTATTAGAGCTGCAAATAAATGTCAAACTTATACATGTCCTGTTCAAGGAGAATGTCAAGTTGTTACTGCACCAGATGGAACTGACTGTACTCCAACTAATGCTATTGATTGGGAAAGTGTCTGTATTAGTGGTATTTGCTCTAGAATCTTCCTTGGAGTTGGCGAAGAATTTCCACTTCAAAATGTTGGTTGTGTAGGAAAACCAGATGGAAGTGTTTGTGATACTAATCATAATTATATTGATGGAGAAACATGTCAAGGAGGTATATGTAAATTTCCAAATGGTAATTATTATGGATATGTTCCAGTTACTCCACAGACACCCGTTTAAATTGAAATTATAATTAACAAAAAATATAAAAAATACAAAAAAAAAAATGATAATATATTCATTTATTGTAATTATAAATGAATATCTTAAAATTGTTGTTATTACTTTTAACTACATATCAAGTAAAATGTCAGTTAAATATTGATTCTAATTTTGTTTTAAAAAGTCAAGATTCAATAGTAAATAAAATAAAACTTCCAAAATGGAAACCAAAAACAGAAAAATATGATCCGACACTTGTAGATTGGCAAAGTGTTATATCTGGGTGTAAAGCATCTTGTAGATTTGATAAACGTTTATGTAATTTTTATGTTAGAGCAGCAGCACATGATTCGTTTTCTATATCAGAAGGTTTTGGTGGAGCAGATGGATCTGTTTTATTAACACAAGATGAAATAAGACGACCAGAAAATAACTATGATAGTTGGGCTTTTTTATTATCTAAAAATGCGTTGGCTTTAGCTAAAAAATATAATACATCTGTTGCAGATGTTATAGCAGTTTGTGGAGCTGTATCTACAGAATATCTTGGAGGTCCAAAAATAATTAGTTATGATTATCAAAGTTTTGGGAATATAAACCAACCATTTTTAGTAGGTCGTTTTGATTCTATTGAACCAAATCCACCAAATAAACTACCAGGGTCAAATATTAATCTTACGAGTTTTGCAAATTTTGCAAAGAACAAAAATTTAACAATGGAAGAAATAACTGCATTAATGGGTTCTCATAGTTTGATAGATGATAATGGTTGTAAAAAACCAAATGGAAATAATTGTGATCCAACAAAAGAATCATGTTTGGATTTGAATATGTATAAATGGTCGAATAAATATTATAAAGATGCATGTTCACCAAATATACGTATTAATAATCCACCAGTTAGAAGTAGTGAACCATTAAAAACATTAGAATCATTAAGAAAACATAATATGTGCAAGTTTACCAGTACAGAATTAAGAAGTCGTTCTATGGACATTTTTGATCAAGAAATTAAAACGATATTAGGAAATCCAGAACCAGATGCTTTAGTATTAGATTTAGATACGGAAATGGAGGATGTATCATGGTTTAGTAAAAATTTAACTTCGAGAAAATGGATTTATACAGTCCATGATGCATGGATGGGTAAAGCATGTCAAAGAAAAGTAAAAGCAAATATTGATTATCATAATTATGGAAATGTAGTAAATATAGGTAATTCTATGAATAATTTTAAAAACAATGCTACATATTGGAATGAAATTTATATAAGAGCTTATAAAAAAATGGTAAATATAGGTGCTAATTGGAGTGTCAAAATGTCAATAACAGGAGACGAATGTCCATCTGGATACATATCAGCATTAAAAACTTTAACATTAGATTGTAGTAAATGCGATGAACGATCAAGACGAGATGGAACTTATAATTGTAATAGAAATTGTAAATGCAAAACAGGTATGTCAAATAGTGTTAAATTTTATGAATAATTAATATTTTATGAAAAACATTAATTACTTTAAATATTTAATTAATAAATAATATAATGCAATTAAAATTAATAAATTTCCAAGATAAAATATTCTATCATTTTTTAATAAAATTTCGTTTAAATGTTTTGACCAAGAAATATTTGTATCTTTATTAAATAAGTCTTCAAAAAAATCTATGAAACTTGTTGATGTTTTTTGTGAAAAAGATTGTATAGGACCAACAGTCTGATTTGCTTTACCTGAAATATCAGATTTTAATTCTTGTTGTTGAATTTTTTCTATTTGTGATTCTAGAGATTCTCCACTAAATAATGTGCTTTTTGGTTGTTGTAATATAGGAACTGGATTAAATAGTTGCAATGCTGGATTTGGGAGTTCTGTCTGTAGTTTACTTTGAGAAAGCTGATCCCTTTCACTAGACATTATTTTTATTTAAACTTCCTTTTATTAATACTTAGAAAAAAAAAATAAATTTATTAATATAATATTACAGAGACAAAGTAAAGATAAAAGTTTATAATGTCTACAAACTCAACAAACTCAACAAACTCAACAAACTCAACAAACTCAACAAACTCAACAAACTCAACAAACTCAACAAAATTTAAAAGACCATCTTGGGATGAATATTTTTTAACTATTGCTAAATTAACAAGTGAAAGAAGTAATTGTATTAAAAGAAAAGTAGGTTGTATTATAGTTAAAAATAATAGAATTTTGTCATTAGGATATAATGGAACTCCGAGAGGAACAAAAAATTGTTATGAAGGTGGATGTAAAAGATGTATGGATCAATATACGAATGCTATTTCGCAAGCTGGTACACATCTTGATTTATGTATGTGTTTACATGCTGAAGAAAATGCTATGTTATATGTATCACAAAATGATTTAGATGGTGCAACGATGTATGTAACATTAATTCCATGTATAGGATGTGTAAAAAAAATTATACAATGTAATATAAAAAAAATTATTTATATAGAAAATTATTCATTGGAATTGGATAAAATGTCAATTGAAATGTTATCTAAAGTAGGTATAGAAATTGAAAACATTAATTTATAAGAAAATAAAATTGAAATTAAATTATTGATTATTTAAATTAGAATTTAATATGAATAAATCAAATTTGCTATCTGAAATAGATATGTTAAAAGTTGATATTCAGTATTTAATTGATAAAAAGAAAACACAAAATTTATTAAAAGATGAAGTATCAAAAATTGATAATGAAAAAAAAATAAAAATGGATAGACTTAAATTAATTAGAGAACAATTAAAAAATATTCAGAAAAAAGAAAGAGCAGAACTTCAAAAACAAAATGAATATAATTCTGTAATTAGAACATTGAATTCACTTGATTATCAATATGCTAAAAGTAGAGGTACTTCTCAAGCTATGGAAAAAGCAAGAAAAGCTAAGGAAGATAGAGATTTGGCAAGAGAAAAATATCTTAATATATTAGAATTAGAAAAAATGTATAATTCGTTGGATACTCCTACTTTTCCTGGAATGTTATTTTTACATCCAAATATTATTAAATCATATGGTAAATGTCCATATATAAATATTGATTTTGAAAAAGATACAACTGAAACATTATATAATAATAGAAAAGAATGGTTAGAAAAAACTAGTGATAAAGGAGAAGAATATATGAAAATGTATAATATGTTAATAAAACAAGAAGATTTAAAAATTTTAACAGAATCTTTATGTAAACAGGATGATGAGATAGATTTATTTATTACAAAATTATTAAATGATGATCAGTATAAATTATATATTGAATCTAAATCTTTTATACAAGAATATGTTAATTGTTTAATAAAATCTAAGAAAATTAAGGAAAAGTATAAAATGTTAATTTATAATTTATCTATATTACTAGAAGAAACAAATATAAATATTCATGAATATATAAGTTTAAAATATAATCATAATATTGTAGTTAATGATTTAAATAGAAAAAAAGAAAAAGACGAGTCTAATAAAATACCTAAAGAATTAAAAGCAATTTATTCTTATGAATTTGATAATAAAGTTAAAAAATATAAAGAATTAAAAGATACTATTGAAAAAATGATTAAATATAATCAAAATACATTAAAAAATTTGAATAATGAATTGTATGAATATTTATTAAAGTCAAGTAAAAAAAACAATATTAAAAAACAAGCTCAAGAAGGAAAATATTTTAAAAAATGGACTCAATTAACAACAGATGAAAAAATTGATAGATTAAAGTCATATTCTAATTATTATGTTAACCAAATTTATGAAATTACATATCCATTGGTAGAAAATGTTAGTGAAATAACAACAAATTTAGATAAAAAAAAAGAATTAATAGAAGAAGCTATTCATGCTCATAAAGAAAGTCTTGAAAAACTATTAATAGATGAATTAAATAATAAAAATATTATATATAAAAATATTAAATGGAATGTGAAACTTGGATATATAGAAAACATTTATAATTTAAAATATTCATCTAATTTACAAGAAACAAATCCATTTACTATTCAAAAAAATAAAGAAATTAAAACATCTGGTATAAAGAGAAAAGCAAGTAATAAATCTGTAATAACAAAAGATATTGAAAAAATTATTAATGAACAAATTTTATTATTTATAGTTTCTGAAACACAATCAAGTGAAATACAAGAGACAAAATCTATTGGTTTATCAATTAGTCAAGATTCAAATGTTAGTAAGAGTAATGAAAATAGTATAAAAAATAAAATGTTAGAAACAATAAAAAATAAATTAAGAATTAAAAAATTATCAAAAAGTGATAAAGATAGTATTTGTAAAAAATACGAAGAAATGTTAGAAATAGTTAAAAATAACAAAACTGACTAAGTTTAATTTATAAAAATAACTTAATGATATATTATAGTTATTTTTATGGGTGGTATAAGTTTCATAATTTATGATACAAAAGAATTTTCAATAAATAATGAATTTATTAAATCTTTTAGAAAAATGGTCCATAGAGGATCTGAATCAAATTTTAATATTGAGACAACTATTCCAATAAATCAAAATAATTTAGATCAAATTAAATATACATTAACAAGAAACGATATTGCAAATTATAAACAATTAGGATTTATACAGGGATGTCATAGAATGTGTATAAATGATTTGTCTTGTGATGCTAGTCAACCATTTGAAGATCCTATCATTCATAAAGTCAAAAAGTATCCTGAATTAAGAACTAGAGTTCATAGAAAATTATTTTGTAATGGTGAAATTTATAATTATAAGGAATTACTTGAACAAGAAAAATTTACAGAAAGAGATTTGCAATCATGTAGTGATGTTGAAATAATATTACCATTATATATAAAATATGGTTTAGAAGAAACAATAAAAAAATTAAAAGGAGATTATGCCTTTATTTTAACAGAAAATTTAAAAACATATGATTTAAAGTCTATAAATATTTATGCTGTTAGGGATATATTAGGATTAAAACCATTATATATGATTAAACATAAAAAATATATTTTCTATATGTTTGTTTCTGAATTAAAAGGAATACCAAATTATATATTGAATGATTCGAATTATGAATTATGTGAAATTCCTCCAGGAACATATTGGTCATTTCAAAATAGTATAATTGAAAAAAATTCAGATGAATTTATAAGATATTCTGATTGGAATTATTATAAATCATTAACAAATTGTACTATAAATAATGCTTTACCAGAAACAATTTCTAATTTATATAAAAATATTAATGAAAAACTTACATTATCTGTAATATCAAAATATAATTTATCAGATAGACAAGTTGGAATATTATTGTCTGGTGGGTTTGATAGTTCTATTATTTTAAGTATATTGATTAAATATTTATCAGAATTTGATATGGAAAGTAAAAAATACATATATGTATTTTCTATTGGTGAGTTAAACGAAAATGAAATAATACATTCAGAAAAATGTGTAAAATTTTTAGAAGAAAAGTACAATATAGATATTCATCATCATATTATTTCTTTACAAGAAATTTCTCAATTTACAAAAGAAATAGAAAATGCTATAATGATTACAGAATCATTTGATATTAGAACAATAAGATTAAGTTTACCATATTTATTTTTATTTAAATATATTTCTGAAAAAACAAAAGTAAAAGTGTTGTTAACAGGAGAAGGATTAGATGAATTGTGTGGCTATAAAGAATTTGACAAATTATCCGATGAATTATATCAATCTAAAAGTGTAAAATTATTAAAAAATTTAAGTAAACATGATTTATCAAGATGTGATAAATTAGCATCGTATTATAAATTAGAGTTAAGACATCCTTTTTTGGATAGTGATTTCTTGGAATTGATATTAAGTATACATCCAAAGATTAAAAGACCACAAATTTATAATATATTAAAAAAACCTATAGAAAAATATATTATTAGAAAAGCATTTGATATAAAAGACCAAAATGAAAATTCATATTTACCATATGATGTTCTTTGGAGAGGAAAAGAAGATATTACTAATTCTTTTATAAAATTTAATGATAAAATAGATGAATTTTTTACTAATAGTAAAGTTACAGAAAAAGATTATTATATGGAAATATTTAATAAATATTATCCAAATTCACAAAATATAATAGGTAAATATTGGGAACAATTATGGGAATCAATTTGAAAAAACATCTTATCTTAATTTCGAGGTTTCCGTGGTAATATTAAACTTGGTCCAAGAGTAATTTTTTTCTTAGCGATTGTAAAATTTAAGTTGTCGTTTAAATATCTGTTTAAATATATTTAAAATATATAAAAGAATGGATCATATAAGTGATGTATTAACCGCAATATTTGTAACAGAAAATCACAAAAGAAAATCAAAAAAATTAGATAAAGAAACTCAATTTTCAGATGAATACAATAATGCTGGTACTACAAAAAAGGATCAAAATATTGGAACAGAATTAATTTATGATACACAAGAAGTCAAGGAAGAAAATAAAGAAGAAGTAGGAGAAAAAGTAGAAGAAAAAGTAGAAGAAAAAGTTGCAGAAGAAGTTGCAGAAGCAGAAGTTGCACAAGAACAAGTAGCACAAGAAGAAGTTGCAGAAGAAGTAGCAGAAGTAGCAGAAGTAGCAGAAGTAGCAGAAGTAGCAGAAGTAGCAGAAGTAGCAGAAGTAGCAGAAGACGTAGTAGAAGAAGAAGTAGCAGAAGACGTAGTAGAAGAAGAAGTAGCAGAAGAAAATAATGCGGATAAAGTAAAAGAAAAAGACCAACCAAAAAGTGAAAAGGAAGAATTATTATTAAAAAAAAAGAAAAGGACATCTAAAAAAAATAAAAAATCTGAGGGGATGTCATTAGAATCTTTAAATAAATTTAATATTAAAAAATATATTTTAAAAGCAAATGAAATATATAAAAAAAATATTATGATCTATGATATTGATATCAAAACTTCAATAGAATTATTAAGTGATTTATTACATAATTTAAGTTTAATGACAAATGTAAATAAGATTTACAATAATTCAATTAATATATTAACATCAAATGATAATAAGAAATATTTTAAGAAAATGTTATTAGACAATCCATATTTATATTTTACAGATTTTAATATTAAAACAGGATTATCAAAATTACAGGAAAAAGAATTAACTAAAAATGATTCTAGAAATATATATATAATTGATTTAGATAATGTAGAAAAAATTAAAGAAACTCTTAAAATTTTATCTGATAGAAATGTACATATTTTTGGCGTAACTTCATCAAAAACTATGTGTGTAGAAATGTTTTCAAAATTTGGAGAAACAAGTTTATTAATTCATAAAAATGATAGATTAAAACAAAGTCAAAAAATATATTATAGAAATGTTATTAGACAACTTACAGATAAATATAATGAAATAAGTTTTGATGATTATTATAAAAGTATTAGCAATGAAAAATTAAGACTTAGATATATAATATTAAAAAATAAAGAGCTTAGATATTACTAACTAACTAACTTATAAAACTCAGTCTTTGCACTGTGGTATTATTTTGGTATTATTATTTTGGTATTATTAATTTACCAGTAATATAGTAGAAAACATATAAGTGAAATAATTATTAGGATGGAATTATTTGAATTATTTAAAGATTATAATCATGATACACCTTATTTTTCGTTAGATAATAAAAAATGTTATACACGAGTTGTTAATATAATTGATGGTGATACAATTGTTATTGTAATAGAATTATTTAAAAATACTTTTTATAAATTTAATGTAAGATTAGATGGAATAGATACAAGTGAATTAAAAAGTAAAGATGAATCATTAAAAAAAAGAGCATTAGCAGCTAAATATAGACTAGTTGAATTAATTTGTAAAGTTGATAAAAATTTTGATTTTTCTAAAGAATCGATAAAAAAATTATTAAATGAAAATATTTACTTAATATGGACTGAATGTTTAGAATTTGATAAATATGGACGTTTGTTAGCAAAAATAAAAAAAGCAGAAAATGATAATGAGTATATAAATGATATTTTAATAAACGAAAATCTAGCCTATGAATATCATGGTGGTAAAAAAATATAATTTTATATTATATGAATTAAAATATAAAATTGTGTAGTTAATTAGAATTATTGAGGAGGTAAACAAGTATCACTTAGTTTATATCCATAGTTTAAAAGAATTGTTGCAATAAGGGGTGCATTTTCATCATTGAATTTTACATTATATGGTAGTCCAGTTGCATAAGCAATTTTAAGTAAATTTTCTTTTCCACTTTTATCTAGTTTAGACATAAGTTCTACAAAAGAATATTGAACTGCTTTTTGAAGTTTCATACTATCTCCAGAGAAAGCATTTTCTAGATCAGCCATTGTAATATTAAGACATCCAGGATATACCATTGTTTTTGGTTCAATTAATTTTTCTTTTCCTGTTGCTTCATATTCAGCAGAGTATGGAGCAAATCCTTCTTTTGTTGGAGATGGTTTGAAAAATTGAAGTCCACCAACATATAAGATGGCAAGAATAAGAGCAAGTTGAATATCATGTTCACTAATATAGATTAAAAAGGCCAAAGCTAAAACATTAGAGAAGATTGGTCCTAGATAATTATTTAGAGGTGATGGGAGTGGAGAATAAAGTTGTACAGCATATAGAATAAGAAGAATTTTTATTCCTGCCATAACGTAGGGGTTTTCAAGTAATTTTTTAAGTTGTAAAGATTCCATAATATGTAGCTTTCTGTATTATTTATAATATATAAAAATAAAAAAAAAATTTAATTAGTTTAAACATTTAAAATTTTATACTAAATAATGGTACAATATATGAATAATAAAGAAATACAATATTATGAAAAAGATTGTATTGAAAGATATGGTGTAAAAACATGTTTATTAATTCAATATAATGACAAATATGAAATAAGATTATTAGATACTATTCCAAATAAAATGTTGGAAAAATATATGATATTAAAAGATAGTTTTTCAGAATTAATTCCAAAATTATTATCGCACAAGTATACAGTTGTATTAATTGAAAAAGTAGAAAATAAAAGGGAAATAACAGCAGTTCATCTTCCAGTGCAATCTCATTTAACAATTCCACCTATTATTCAATAAAAATTTATTTAATTAATTAACAAAACCTAATTGATTAAATAATTATTTAAATAAATAAGTTATTAATAAATTAGTAATTATTATTTAATAAAAAATTTTGTTATGGCAACAAATGTTACTACCAAAGTTTTGGAATCTACCAAAGTTTTGGAATCTACCAAAGTTTTGGGGTTAACTGATGAATATTTTGAATATTATACAAAATATAAAAATGAATATGGAGAAAACATTTGTATTCTGATGCAGATAGGAAGTTTTTATGAAATGCAAATGGTTAAGAATGAAAAAGAAAATATAGGAAATTTAAATAATGTAGCAAGTTTATTAAATATACAAATTACAAAAAAAAATAAAAGTATAGAAAAAGTTGACAGATCAAATCCATATATGGCAGGATTTCCAAAACCAGCATTAAGTAAATTTTTACCTATATTATTAGAAAATGGTTATACTGTTGTTGTAATAGATCAACAGGATACAAATTCAAAAGGCAAAATAAAAAGAAGTATATCTGGAATATACTCTCCAAGTATTCAACCATTAGATTTTCAAAATTCAAATGAAGAATCTGGTTTATCATCCCAGATTTGCAGTGGTGACAATATACTAACAAGTGTATTTATTGAATTATTTTTAACAAAAAATAATAAAGTATCTGGAATATATAGTTTTATTAATATCAATATATCTACAAATAAATTTGAAATATATGAAAATTGTATTGAAAATGATGATATAGAAAGTTTATACGATGATATTTTTAGAATTTTTCTTAGATATAAAAGTAAAGAAATTTTAATAACATTTAAAAATGACAATAATGCGAATGAAATAAGTCAACAAAATAGTAAATTTAGTAAAGAGTTTATATGTAATTATTTTGATTTAGATGAAAAAATAGTTACAGTAAAAAATAATTTATCTGAAGATTTACAAACAAAATTTAAAAATTATAACAATATTAATTATGCAAATGAATTTTTAAGAAAAATTTATACTCATATAGAATTTGGATTACTTGAACCAATTGAATTTTTTAATTTAGAAAAACATCAATTAAGTATATGTAATATATTATTTATTTTAGATTTTATAGGCAAGCATGATATAAAATATTTGGATAATATTTGTATACCAGAAATTATTAATGAACATAATTTTTTATTATTAGAAATGAATACTTTGAATCAATTAAATTTGTTACCAAAAAGAGGATCTACAATTAAGAATGGAAGTTTATTTCAAGTTATAGATAAAACAAGCACTGCAGTAGGTAGAAGAGGATTAAAAGAATTAATTTGTAAACCATTAATATCATGTGAAGAAATAGAAGAGAGATATAAATTATCTGAGATAATTATGAAAAATTGTGATTTAAAAATAATAGATAAGCATTTAAATGAAATTTGTGATTTTGAAAAGTATCATAGAAAAATGATATTAGAAGTTTTACATCCATATGAATTGTATAATTTACATTTAACATATGTTCAAATTAATAAATTATTAATTTATATTCAAAAAAAGTTGAAACAAGAAGAATTTGCTAAATTATTAAATCAAAAAACTTTAGAAGAATATATAAATAGTTACTCTAAAATATTTAATTTAAATGAATTACAAAAATCTAGTTTAAATGATTCAAATAGTTACTCCTGTTGTAATTTTTTTAATGTGAATGTTGTTCAAGAGTTAGATAAAATTAGCAATGACATAAATGAATTAACTTCAAAGTCTTTTGAAATAGTAAAAAAAAAATTAGAAACGATTTGTAAAGAAATTAATGTAGAAAATTGGTTAAAACTAACCTATACTGACCAAGATGGATATCATTTTACATGTACTAAAATTAGAGGCAATTTATTACAAAAATCGTTAAAATCATCTAATGACGGTATTGTTATAAAAACTAATACTAACCAATGTAAAATTACATCAGATGAAATTAGAGGATTATCACTAAAATTATTGAATCTAAAAGATATTTTTAATAAAAAGATAAAATTACATTATATAGAATCTATAAAAAATTTGGCTAAAAATTATGGATATATATTTAACGATATGAAAATTTTTATAGAAAAGCTTGATATAATCAAGTCAAACATACAATGCAAAGAATTATATAATTATTCAAAACCTGAAATCATAACTGGAACAGAATCATTTTTTGAAGTAAAAGACCTTAGACATGCTATAATTGAACGTATAAATGATAATACAGAATATATTCCAAATGATGTATCTCTTAGTTTAGATAAAAAAGGCATGATATTATATGCATTAAATTCATGTGGAAAAAGTAGTTTACTTAGATCTATAGGATTATGTGTAGTTATGGCTCAGTGTGGATTATATGTTCCATGTTCAAAGTTAAAATTATGTCCATTTGAAACTATTATTACACAGGTAGATTTATATGATAATCTATGGAAAGCACAAAGTTCTTTTATTTCTGAAATGATTGGATTAAGAAAAATATTAAAAACTGCAAATGACAAATGTTTGGTATTAAGTGATGAGTTGACAAAGGGAACAGAAGTTATTTCTGCAACTTCTATATTTACAAGTGCAGTTTTAGAATTAGTAAAAAGAAATTGCAAATTTGTGTTTACAACACACTTACAAGATGTAGCCAAACTTGACATAATTAAATCTTGTAAAAGTATTGAGATTTGTCATTTAAGTGTAATAATTGAAGAATCAGGAAATGGAAAAGATGCTTGTATTTTATTTGAAAGAAAACTTAAACCAGGACCATGTAGTGAATTATATGGTTTAGAAGTTGCAAAAGCTATTGGATTAGGTAAAGAATTTATTGATATTGCATTTGAAATAAGAAACGATTTAATAAATAAAAAAAAAGGTATCTTAGATACAAAAAAAAGTAAATATAATAAAAATAAAATTATAGATTCTTGCGAAATCTGTAACTATAAACCAAATAAAAAAACTGATATACCATTAGATGTGCATCATATAAAATTTCAATGTACTGCTGATAATAATGACTTTATAGATCATTTTCATAAAAATTCAAAATTTAATCTTGTTACTTTATGTAAAGAATGTCATCAAAAAGTTCATAAAGATATTATTAATATCCAAGGATATGTGCAAACATCAAGTGGTGTTAAATTAATATATAAATAATACAAATAATTTTCAAATTAATTAAAAAAATTAATTTGTTGATCCGGATTTCTTCATATTTTTATAAACAATAAATATAGATATACAATCTAATATAATTATCACAGATTTACAAATTAACCATGGAATTAGTAAAATCGGATTATTTTTTACATGAATATCAATAGCAATACTAATAATATAAAAATAATTTGCAGATATAGTTAAAAATAAAACAAATATAACTAATTTTGGATTTAAGATAATAATTTGAGAATATTCAAATATTTGTGGAAATCTACTAATTATTAAAATAGAAATAGACAACCAAGTTAAAGGATCTATAAGACTTTTAATATAATAAGAAATAATAATTAAAACAACATAAACAAAAAATAAAAATGCGCTTATTATTTTCTTTTGTTTATCGATTGTATTAGATAAAATTATATATTGTATTATTGAAACTATATCAAATATAAAAAATAATAATGTTTCTATAACAACTAAATTTATTAATGTATTAAATTTAATAATTGTGCAGAATAACATTATAGAATCTGCAAAAAACCATAAAATAGTTAAATAAAAAGAAATATTATTCACATTTTTAGATCTAGAATATATTTGAAAAAAATATACAAAACACCAAAATATTAAACTTAATCCAGAAAAAGTCCAATAAAGCGTGTCAAATAAATTTTTATTCATTAAATAATATTTTTAGATATTTAAATTCATTTTTTAATGTTAATAAAAAATCTTTAATACAAGTAGAATGGAATTAGTTGTATTATCATTAATTGTTGCTCTATTTTGGGCTATAAACCCAATTATAACAAAATATATATTAACTCATGTTTCTTATCCATTTGTTTTAGTTTTAACTAATATTATATTTTTTATATGTATAATTATTTTTGGATATTTTCATTTGGAAACGATTAAAAGTGATTGGGATAAAATATCAAATAAACAAGTTGGATTAATTTTAGTTAATACTATTTTATTTGGATTTGTTGCTGGTATATTATACATGTATTTATTAAAACATTATGAGGCTAATATTGTAATTGGGTTAACTTATATGTCTCCAATTTTCATTATATTTTTATCTCAATATTTCTTACATGAAAAAATATCAAATATAAGTAAACTTGGTATTTTATTTATAGTAGTTGGAGGATTCTTAATTTCACAAAATGTAAAATAATTTGTTAATTTATTATTTTAATTTTAATTTATTTTACATTAAAAAGTAAAAGTATATTCGTCTTGTTGTTTATCTATTGCTTTACGATAAATTTCAGTAATAGAATTATTTTGTAAAATTAGAGATGTTCCAATTATTCTTTCTTTGCAACAATTTAAGCGATTTTTTATTATAATTTTACTTATCATAATATCAGCACCCAAATCTAATTGAACATAAGCATCTTTTGAAGCTGTTGTATGAGCTACGTTTGTATCGATATCACTTTTTCCATCTATTAGAAATTGTGGACCAAATACGTCTGCTGATCCATATTGTGGATTTAATGAAGGAGTTATTCCAGTAGTTATTTTTTGACCTAATTGATTGTAAACTTCTATTTCTGTTAAATTAATAGCTTCGTCTTTACCATCTGTTCTTTGTAAACGGATATATCTTGCTGGTAAATATGGAGAACTACTACAAACTTTATTATTGTCACCTGAACATCCGTTTGTGCAATTTGAAGGACAAAGTCTTAATATATAAGATTTCTCAGGTGTTTTATTATATGTATCCCATTTTGATGAATCAAAATCTTGTATTTTACCACCGTAGTATTTTCCAACACCAGAATCTGTTACCATTTTAGTTGTATCACCATCTTGGATTAAATAAACATTTTCTGTTCCGATTTTTTTAATTTCTCCTACTTTTCTAAAAGATGTATTATAATCTATCCAAGGACCATGTAAAAAATAATTAGAAGGAGCAGAAGGTTGTGTGGTTGTTTGTGTAGAAGGTGGTGTAGTTGTTTGTGTAGAAGGTGGTGTAGTTGTTTGTGTAGAAGGTTGTTGAGTTATTTGTGTAGTTGTTTGTGTAGAAGGTTGTTGAGTTGTTTCTTCTTTTTCTGTTTCTTCTTTTTCTGTTTTTTCTTGTTTCTTTTTAGGTTTGGGTTTAGGTTTAGTAAGTAATATACCACCAACAACACTTAAAATAATACAACAAGACAAAAGACAACAAATAATAAAAATTATTATATTTTCCATTTATAATATATAAACAAAATTAAATTTATAAATTAATTAAAATATTTTATAAATTTTACCATTTGTGTGATTTATAAATTTCTAGTAATTTATCTTCAAAATCATTTGTAAATTCTGTGTAATTACAAATATGACCATTTACAAATTTATTTCTCACCTCTTGTTTTAGATTAGTTAGCTTAGTTAGATTTTTTGACATTTCAACTGCTTTTTTAATATAATCTTCTTTAGACATTGTAACATACTCTTCTAAATCACTATTTTTTAGCAAACTTGTAGTAACATTCTGTGAATGATAATGTCTAACATTATCAAATAATGTAATAATAGGAACTCCCATCATTAATGCTTCACAACTTGTAGTTGTTCCACAATATGGAAAAGTATCTAAAGCAATATCCATTTTATTATAATCAGGTAAATGTTCTAGGTATGTATCAGAATATGGAAGAATATCAACTCTTTCTAGAACTGATTTGTCTTCAAAACAATCAATAAAATGTTGTTTAATTTTAGGAGTTAAAAATTCTTTGGTTTTAATTACAAAACGTGCATTTGGGATTTGTTTTAATAATTGTTCCCATGTTGAAATAACCATTTTATTAATTTTATTAAAACGATTAAAACAACCAAAAGTTATATATCCATTTTTAACACATGGTTGTTCTCCAATATCTGGAATATTATTAATTCCACAACCAGGAGTGTATGCTAAAAATGTATTTTTCATAAAAATTAATTTTTCTTGATAATATTTTTGACTTTTTTCACTATCACAATAGTTATCTGTAATTCTATAATCCATAGATTTGATTCCACTTGAATTTGGATATCCACAATAACTAATTTGAATTGGAGCAGGTTTTAAAACAAAAGTATCTAGTCTATTATCACCAGTTTGAGCAGATAAATCAAATAAAATATCGATATTATGAGATTGAATTAATTGTTTAAATTCTTCTGCAGATTTATTTTTAACAACAAACCAATTACATTTTGGAAACATTTCATCTAATTTAACAAGCTTCTGTGTATAACAATGAACATTAAATAAATCATAATTAATATGATTCAAAATACTATGAATAAAATATGATACAGGATGACAAATATAATCACCAGAAACAAATCCAATATTTAATTTGGTTTTAGATTTTATTAAATCAGTTTTTGATTTTGCATTTAGAATCAATTTATTAACTTTATAATTAGGACATCCTTTTTTATAATTATCAATTACTAATGGATAAATTTTATTAATTGCTTTATGAAGTCGTGCAATATACATTGGATCATCAATTAAATGTGAAATATAATTTACATCTAAAAGTTTATTTTGATATGCTAATGATAGTCTTGGTTTATATTTTAAAGCTTTGTTATAACAATCAATTGCATTTGTAAAATCACATTCATAACATTTTGCAAGACCCATATTCATATACATACTTGCTACTAACATTTCTTTATCAACTGAAATATGAGCATCTTTATAATGTTTAATACCTCTTTCATAATGTTCAATTGCTTTATCTGTAATTCGTAATTCAGTATAAACAACACCAATTTGATTATTAATGTCTGGATCATTTGGGTCAATTTCTTTAGCTAAATTAAAATAATATAAAGCAAGATCTCTATCTTGAATAGTAAAATAAACACTACCAAGACCATTAAGACATTTTATTTTAAATTGATTTAATACTTCAAGGCTTTCTTTTTTAAGATATAGATCAATGATTCCAATAGCTAACTTGTAATGATAAATACTACTTTCTAATTTATTAGCTCTATGATACATAAATCCAAGATTGTAATGAAGCTGATAATCACATGGATCAATCATCAAGACTTGTTGTAAAAGATTAATATTTTCTTCTGGATTAGCATTATAAATAGTAAAATATAAAAATACTAATTTATAAAGTTCCATTGCCTTTGGATGGAATGGTTCGATATTAAGACATTTTTTAGAATGTGCAATAGCAATATAAAGAGTATTTTTTTCAGTAATAGAAAATTCAGATCGTTTATTATGAAGTCCAATTGTTCTAACAAGTAATTCTGCACTAATATAATATGTATTTTTAATCTCTTCTTTATATCTTTGAATTTGAAATTGATTTAATTCATCTAAAAATGTAATTATCACTTTAGAACGTCGAATACAATTTACATATGCTTCGTTATTTACTTTCTTACTATCAAAAAATTCTTGTTGAGCACTATCATAAACTTTTTTTAAATTAGTATATTCAGAAAGAAATTCAGGAATAGTATTAATTTTATCAGGAATAACTTCAAACATGTTTAACATTATTATATTCGCAATGTTTAAATTAATTTAATTCAACGAAATAACTAAATAAATATTATTAATTACATTATTATTTGATTCATTTAAAAATAAATGAAATAATAAAGTAATTGATATAAAGTAATTGTTATAAAGTAATTGTAATGGAAGTAAATTTTGTATCTAATTCTAATTCTATTAATAGATTAAGAAAAAGAGTAAAAACTTTAATGGGTAAGCCTCAACCAGAACAAAGAACACCAGAATGGTTTAAACAAAGACAAACAAGAATTACTGCTAGTGAGGCTGCATCTTGTTTAGATAAATCAGAATCTGTATGTAATACATATGTTAATGAATTTAATGTTAAAAATTTCAAATATAAAACAGAACCATTAAATCCATATGAGACTAAAGAAGATTACATTATTAAAAAATGTAGTGCATTTTATGGAGAATCAGTATTTAAAGATAATCAATTTACATTATGGGGTAAAAAATACGAAGAAGTTGCAAATAGATTGTATTCAAAATTATATAATACAAAAGTTTATGAATTTGGATTAATATCTCATAATAGATTAAAATGGTTAGCGGCTAGTCCTGATGGCATAACACAAGATGGAATAATGATTGAAATAAAATGTCCTAAAAGTAGAAAAATTGATTCTTCTATTCCTCCATTATATTATTGGGTTCAAGTTCAAATTCAATTAGAAGTATGTGATTTAGAAGAATGTGATTTTTTAGAATGTGAAATTGAAGAAATTAATAGCGAAGAAGAATTTATGAATGTTAAATTAAGTGAAAATCAAGATGTTGGAATTATTTTTCAAATACTTGATTCTGGTTTAGATCCAAAATTTATTTATCCACCAATTGAATTAATAACACAAGAAGATTATGTCAATTGGAAAAATGAAATATTACAATCTAATAATAATCCTAGTAATTTACAACCTATTTATTATTATATTTCTAAATACAATGTGATACGTATAAAAAGAAGTAAACAGTGGTTTAATAGTGTTAAATCTAATATTAAAAAAACTTGGGAAATAATAATGAGACTTCAAAATAATAAAGATGATTTTGAAAAATATAAAGAATCTATTCATTTAATAAAAAATAAAACATTTTTAGAAAAATGGAATGGGACATCTTGTTTAATTAATGATAACGATTCTACATTTATATATTACCCAAGTTTGGAAAATTGTGTTGACTCAGAAGAATCAATAATAATAAACACCTCTGAATCTGAAAAATCTAATAATTCTGATATGTGTTTAATAGAATCATCAGAATAAAATTATTATTTTCTATAGTTAATATAAATATGAATAAGAGTTTGGTTAAATCTCCAAGTAAAATTAATATTAATTCAAAATTTTATTTAAATCCAATTACTGGAAGAGTTATTAAATCGACTGGATATGTATATAAAAAACTTAAACGTAATGGATATAACCCAAAAAAACATATATGTGTATATGATATTAAAACTGCTGAAAAATGTTTAAAGAAAATTATGAAGTTGTATCCAAGTATTTATCCACCTTCTTCTTTTATTAAAATTCCAAAAACATATGAACAAGGAATTGCAAGAAGTTTTATAAAAATTGATGATAAAATAGTAGGATATATAGACAAATATGGTAATATAAATATATTATCTAAAAATATTATTACAAATAAAAATTTACCAATAGTAAGTGATCCAATGAATAAATTAAAGGAAGTGATATCTAGTATTCCAAAAAATGATAAAACTGATTATGAAAAGATAATAGATCAGATAAAATATGAACCTATAATAAAAAGTGATCATCAAATAATTTATAATCCAATACAAAATGATTTTATCCCATCGAATAAACCATTAGAAAAACAAGAACAATTAAAATTAATCGATACTATAAATAAAAATTTAACAAAGGTTAATAAAATTCCTGATATAGTATTTGATAAAAATAATAATATTATTGGTTATTTTTAATATGTTAAGTTTTCTTTATGGACCATTTCAAGTAGGCTCGGTATTTATGTAATGAGTAATGAATTAGTCGATAATAATAAAATAATAATAAAATAATAATAACTAATTATTATTTTGTGTAAATGTTTGTTACTGTTTTTTTATAACAGCTCGAATTTTATCTTCTACAACAAATTTTTTATTTTGTAATATACTTTGTGTTAATTCTTCAGCTTTTTGTGAATCATTTAATTTTTCAGTGAGTTTTTCTATAATAACTTCTTTTTTAAACGTTTGTGGTATTTTTTTTGCATACAAAATAATTTCTCCTTCTTTAAGTGCAATTGAGTCCATATCATTGTCGGTCATATAATTTTTTATTTCTTTTTCTAAAAGATCAGATTTTTGTTTTAATTCACGTTGGTGTTTACGTAAAACTTTTAAATCTTTATTAATTGTTAAATATTCGTTTAATTTTTCTTGAATTTGATTTGACATCGCAGTTTATTATAATTAAATAAAAAACTTTTACCTTCAAACCGAACAAAACGACTAAATAAATCAAGAAAAATTAAATGAATATTTAATAAATTGGTACTAATTAGTAGTAGTATTATTAGTATTAGTATTACTGGAATTATAATTGGAAGATTCAGTAGAATTACAAAATTTACGTATTCTACAATTATGTTTTACTTCATTTTGTGATAAAAATTGACCACAAACAATACATTCAAGATAATTATTATATTTATTATTATTATTTTCTTCTTTTGATTTGTTGTTTCGTATTTTATTTATATTACGTAACATGTAGTGTATATATGTTCTACTAGAAATTGTCATTCTATATTTTTTATAATATTAATAAAAAAAAATTCATTTTTATTCTTAGTCGTAAATAAATACAGATGTTTGAAAATAATTATATTCCAAATACACAAAAAGCATTATTTCATAAAGATATTGTAAACCATATAAGAAAATGGATAAAAAATATAGAAGAATTAGGACAACAAGATTTATCAAATATGAAACATATATTATTATTACTAGGACCTTCAGGTTGCGGTAAAACTACAAATTTTAATGTATTATTTAAATCGTTTAATATTATTGATATAGATTCATTAGAAATAAGATCAAGTGAAAGAATAAATGATTTAGTCCAATCCATAGTGGGTTATAAAGATAAAACATTATCAAATATAGATAAATGGAACAAAAATATAAAAGATAAACCAAATATTGTATTATTAGATAATATAGAATTATGTGAAAAAACTCTTGATTTATTTATATCAACAGTTCATACTAAAAAATCTATTAATATTCCTATTATATTAATTGGAAATTCTATTAAATTAAAAGAGTTTAATAATTTTGATTCATTATATAAAACAAAAGATTATTGTACATGTATTGAATTTCCTCAACCTAGTTTACTTGAACTAACAAAATTATCAATAGAAATAAATACTAAAGAAAAACTAGATTTAACAAAAAATCAAATAAAACAAATAGTTGAACATTCACAATTTGATACAAGACAATTATTGTATATATTAGATCAATGGAAATTATCAAAGTTAAATTTACTTGATAATTCTTTTACTAGTTTTTTAGAATCTGTAGAAAAAAAAGAATTAGATATAGATTTACAAGATAAATTAAGTTATCTATTTAATACAAATAAAAAATTTAATATGGATTTTACATATAGTTTATCATGTTCTGAACCTTATATAGTTTCATCTTCTATATTTCAAAATTATATAAATGTAATTGATTACTACAATGACAATGACAATGACAATGACAATGACAATGACAATGACAATGACAATGACAA
>Ga0102830_1000261_pt1 | contig 24812 bp, 21 predicted proteins | sample ColrivemetaGS703_FD_84511 | JGI IMG/M metagenome (GOLD analysis project Ga0102830, IMG submission 84511) | Estuarine microbial communities from the Columbia River estuary - Freshwater metaG S.703 | ecosystem: Environmental > Aquatic > Marine > Intertidal zone > Estuary | place: USA: Columbia...
CTTTAGCTCTCTTGTAATCAGGATTCATCATTCCTCTATCTACAAGCTCTTCAACCAATGTGTTAACTAATTTATAGGCAAGTTGATTTGGTAAACCTTTGCGTACTAATTCACCATATACATCATCAACAGGTACATCATTTGTTAATTGGTCATATGCATATGCATAATATGCTTGAAGCATAGATTGTCCTTGATCCTGCATCATACCTGGATCAGCTGACTCAGATTGTACTTCTGTACCATCCTGAGCTTTTTTAAGAAACATTGCAGCTTTATTATAATAGCCTGGTGTTTCATTTGCTCTAGCCTTACGTATTCTTACTCTTGCCATAATTGTCAATATAATTAAATATACTAATTTTTAATTTAACTAATAAACTTAGAAAGTTTACTGTTAATTGATCCACCTTCTTTGTTAGAATAAAACTTGAAATCCCTAGCATTAACTTTTGGTTGTGCGTTTTGTAAGTCCATTTCTGTAAGAATTGGTCTAATCAAGCTTCTTTCAATTTCATTTCTCCAAGTTTTTATTTGGTTTGGAGAAGCTATTTTAATTTCTGTAAGTGAATAAGGCTTACCTGTTCTAGGATTTTTTAGTTCATATCTAAACTGCCTAACAAAATCTCTTGCATCCATTTCAGTTCTAAGAGCTTGTATATCAAGAAGAGCTTGATATGCTTCCGGTAATCTATTGGTGCTACGTTCAATATTATTTAAAACATTTATTTCTTCTCTAGTAGCTGCATCCATAGGTTGATATTCAGCTTTTGGAAAAAACTTATTACCTTCTCTTCCTAGTTCTTCTTTTGTAAAAGGTACTCTTGGAGTATCTGGATAATCATCCATTTTAAATTTAAGATCATCACCCATAATAAGTCTTTTAAAAGCTTCATTACTTACTTTAGACTTATCAATTTTATCTAGAGCTTCTTTTCCACCAAACCCTGATAATTCTTCAGATACCGCTTTTTGCTGTGCAAGCTCTTGCTGTAATTTTTCATAAAGCGCTTTATTTTTTTCATTAAACCACTGATGTTCAGGAATTTGATCAGCACCAACTGTTTTAGATGCTTGAGCAAACCATAAGTCTCTTCCTGGAAGTGGAACAGGGTCTTTAGGAAATATACTAAAGCTATTATTAGGAGAACCAGGTAATTCTGTTGGATATCCTTTTAGCCAATTAGGCTTTGGTTTTATTCTAAATTGATCAAGCTCACTTATTGGTATAGGTAACTTTCTTGCATCAATTAAATCAGATCCAAAAGGTACAGGAAAATCTATAACAGCATTAGGTTTAGTATCTGTACCTTTTATTACAAATCTTGGATCACTATTTAGTTGATGCCAAAAATCAGTATCTCTTGCTGCTGCATACGGCATATTTTTTGGATCAGCTTTAAGATGAAAATAATCTATTTTATTAGAAAGATTTTCTATTGGTGTAATTTCATTACGGAAAGGATTATTTATAAGTTCCCCAACTTGAGGTTTAGGGAAGGTATATGTTTTATTAGCCCAAGGATTCAATTTGTAAGTATTAGATAATAAACCTTCTTCAGTGCCAACGAATTTTCCAAGTTCGGATAATGCAGATTTAGTTCCCTTATATATTGGTGATACTATTCCTGCTGCACCTATATCTAAAGCTCCTGTTAAAACATTTGCTGCCGCATCTGCATACTCACCTTTTTGAATTTGACTAGGAACTTCTAAAAGATTCTTACCGCTAGTTACAGCAAAAGCTGATCCTAATGCATTACCAAAAGTTGCTCCTGGAATAGATGTCATACCGGGTAATGATGTGCTGAGTGCACCTTCAGCTAATCCCCATATAGCTGGAGCTTCTGCTGCAAGAACAGGTAACCCTGCAGCAGCCTGCCATGTCCAATCCATCATGTCTAATGGTTGTTCATAATGCATATCATTATAAAGTTTAGCTTCATATGCTGCTTGAGCTCTTCTACGTTCTTCTTCTAGTTCGGCTTTTATTTGTGTAGCTTTTTTTTGATCTTCTATACGTGGAGAATTCTTTATAACTTTTAGCTCTTCTTCTCTTGCTATATTTATTTTTGGCTTTGGTGCACCATATACGACTGGACTACCTACAGGTTTACCTTTACCATAATTAAGCTCTTGTAATATAAACTGATCTGTGATTGGCGCGCCAGATTCATACACCCATGTGCCAGATGAATTTTTCTTAAATTTGGCACCAGGAGCTCTATCAAGTTGAACCAAACCTCCATCAGGAAATTTATTTAATGATGGTATAGAAACATCTTCTATAATGTATCCACCTTTAGCATACTCCTGAATTTGTTCCGGAGTAAGATCTAATTCTAAATAATCATCTGCATCTTTTGGAAGAGCAACAATTTTATACTTTGCCATAATTATATTTGTTCAATAGTGTAACCTAAACTTCTTAATCTTTTTACTTCAGCTTCTGTAAGCTCAACTTCATCTCCAAGATTGTATTCACCACCAGTTGCATATTCTTCATCTGGTTCAATCCAAGCGTCATATCTTTTTTCAATACTAGGGAAATGTATATAACGTCTTTTACCTTTTCTAATCAAGTCTCCACCATGTCCTGGTTTTCTAAATCTAGGTAAGTTATATCCTACAGAATTACCATTCCAGTCAATGTATCTTGAAACATTATCTTCCCAATGACCACCAGGCCCTGGTTCTCCAAGATCTTCTTCATACGTTGTATCTTCATCATCTTCAATGACTTCTTCTTCAGATATTTCAGGTGGAGGTCCTACAAACTTTCTTAAAGTATTATCAACATGAGTAGGATGAAGAGTTGGTATTGGCTTCATAGACTCCTCATATATAGGATTAATTACTGTAGTTACAGTACCTGTCTTTGGATCTAGTTGTTGAACTTCTTCTTGACCAACCATTAGTTTACCTTCTGGTGGTTTCTGATGAGTATTATCCACAACTGGTTTATATGATGTTGGATATTGATGTTCTGTTGGTTTATTTACAACATTTTTGTTTTGCGGTTTAGTTTCTTTTTTAGGATCTTCTGTTAGTTTTAATCTCTTTAGTCTGCTTTGAGGAATCCCAGATTCTCCATATTTTTCATATCTTTTTTTAATCTCTTCATCTGAAAGTAATTTTGCAGGCTTAATTGCTAATGGATCATAATATAAAGTAACAACATCTATACCATCAAAATGTATAGGAAGGTTCATATTAGCATCTCTTTCTATTAACCCTTGAGGTTGTATTTGATCATGATAATATGATGTTGGTGCATTTGGGTCTATTGCACCAGTTATTAGATCTTTATAATAGTGTTTATTATTACTTGATGGATAGTGTTCAGCAATAGCAGATCTAATTTGTTGCATTTTTTTCTTGCTCTCTGCTATGTTTTTCTTTACTTCTTTTTCCCACTTTTCTTTTTGTTTTCCACGCATGTGGGCAGGAACTCTACCATTAGTTACATAAAAACTATATCTATCTTTTTGTAAATTATATTCTTTTCTTAATGCTTCTATACTTTCTTTTCTATTTTTTCCAGAAGATAAATTACCTGCATAAATATTTATTGCAGTAGGGTTTTTGTGAATTGTTGTATTGTTAAAAAATTTCTTGTGCTTATTGTAATATGCATTTTGTTTCATTTGCATATTATAAACATCTAGACTATCTTGGAATGTAGGTTGGTTTCCTACAGGCACACACTTATTTCCTACTTTAATATGTCCTGGAGGACATGGTGTTCCACCTTCAGCTTGCTTTTCAGCAAAGTCTTCTGCAGGTAACCATTGTTGTCTTAACTCTTTATTCATCTCATCAATCTTACTTTTCTCTTGCAAATACTCATCATATCTTGCAAGATAATCTTTTTGTCTTCTAAGATCTCTAAGACTAGCTGCACCTTGGAAATTAATTTTTCTTCCTTCTTCTGCAGCTTTTTCATATTCTCCTGGAACCCAGTCACCCTCTTCATTCTGATATCCTTCCATTACCTGAGGATTGTATCCTGTAGTTTTTTGAACAATATAGGGCATAAGTTTTGTTCTATCATGTATTCCAAAACCTCTGAGATGTCTTGTAGGTTTTGATTTAAAACCGGTAACTATCCAATTATCTATACTATTTCTACGTCCTGGTTGAAACTTTGTAATAGTTTTTCTTGTTTTATGCCCATAACTCCATACAGGGTGAATACCTGTTCCTTCATAATCTACAGGATTATAATTTGGCATATCAGAATATTCATACTCTTCCATAGTTGGCATTTGCCTAACTGCTGTAGGATCTAAGTAGTCAGGTTCTAATGTTTTAAATGCTCTGGTCATTTGACCTTCTGCAACTTTATTTTGAAATGGATTGTATGAATCATACATATAATCAGGATCTACAGTCATTCTTTGACCATGAAAATAGGTACAGTCTGGACATCTTTCTTTGTATGTCTCTATATTTTTTTTACCTCTATCTTTAAAGATTTCATCAAAAGATTTATCATATGCATCCCAACCTAAATACTCTGGATCATTGTATAATTCTTGAACTGTTTTATGATCTGCTCTATACTTTTTTTCATCCCAACCTGGTTTATATTCATAGTTGCCTTCATCATAAGCCCATATTTTTTCTCCGTTCTCATCATACTTATTCAAACTAGTTTTATAATATTCATCTGGATATTTTTGAGAATAACTAGGTGGATCTGCATGTAGAATAAAACCATGTTTTTTAGCATTTTCAAGATTTTCTTTTTCTAATGCTTTTAACTTTTCCCACTCTTTGTACTTTTTAAACTGGTGCGTATTTTCTGATTTAACATAATAAATGTTTTCATCTTTATTAAAACCTTCTGGCTTTTTAGGATCAACAACAACTTTATAATTTAAATCCGGATATGTGCTAATATAATATTCACTGTCTCCTTCAAATTCAGGAACAAATTCGGGAGTGCTGATCTGTACTACACCTGAATTTTTAAAATAAACTGGATTGCTAACATCTTTTACATAAAAATCTTTTGGCCAAGTTGAATTTTGTGCAGACTTCTTATAAACTAATTGGTCTTCTGAAATTGGTTTAAACTCAGAATCTTCATACTCATTTGGAAAATCTATTACACTACCGTCCTTACGATATTTATAAGGAGTAGCCATCACCTTAATTGATTCTTTTTGATACTTAGAAACACATCTACCTGACTTAGCATCAAAGGTATATCCATCAGGACATCCTGATTTTTGTTCACAGTATTTTGTTTCTGGATTATACACATATCCTGGAGGACACGTTATATCTCCAGGATCACCACCTTCAGCATACTCTGCCATGTCTTCAATTACATAACCTCCTTTAGCATATTCTTGAATTTCTTCTGGAGTAAGGTCAGCTTCTATATATTCTTCTTTTGGAGTTTTTAAATAGTTCTTAATATCTTTAGCTGCAGCTCTCATTTCAGGAGAATCATATTTTCTCTCCATTCTATAATCTTTACGTCCTTTGGAGAATCTTCCAATAGTTTTTGGAGCAAGTTCAGCTCTTAATTGACCATCCACATAGTTTTCATCAAATCTTTCTTTACTTTGAGTACTACCATTTTCTACTTCTCCTTCATATTGCCAATCCATATCCTCACCTCTTGTATCTTTTACAGCTTTTTCAAAATTCTGTAAGAGAGGTTGAAAGTTTGGATCATCTCTCATTCCATGCATCATATCTAAAAATACATCTCTTCTATTTGCTCCTCTAGGATTATAGACACTATTATATTTATCCGGTGCTATGTTTGAATAAATGTATTCTTCAACATCAATATAGTTTGGATCATCTTTAGGTATAATATTATCATACCTTAAATATGGATCTCCTGGAAAAGAAAATTCTATATCTCCATAACCAACACTTCTAGCATCATAGTTAGGGTCTTTGACAATGTTTAAGTTTTCACCTTCTGGACCATAGACACCCTGCATACCAGGATATCGTTTCATAAGTCTTTTCTTAAACTTATCTCCTGGTTCACCGCCATCTTGATAAGCTGGTCCATTAGGACCTACTGTTCCATCTGCATATACCCATGCATCTCTTGAGTCATCATAATATGCGCCACCGTCTTGAAAATACTTGGCATTAGGATGAAAATATTTTTTCTTCTTAGACTTAGGTTTTTTAAATAAATCAGATTCTCTAAATAATGATCCTATACCTTCTAAACTTCTAGTGTATTTTTTAGAATTAAGTCCACCACCTTTTCTCATCTGTGGATACTCATCTACATAGTCTGCTTCAGGAAAATCATAGTATTGACCAGGCATCATCATTTTTGGTTCACCAGTATTTGGTACTCCTAATACAGGATATGGTACACCCTGCATGGTGATTGTGTTAGAAGGTATTCTTGTGATTTCACCAGGATGTCTCCATTGCCCTTTTGGATCAACAATAATATCTTTAGGTGCTTTAGGAGCTTTTCTTTTGTCAAGCTCATTAACAGCTGTCTGAAGTACTCTCTTATTATTCATTATCTAAGTGAAATCTGATTTTTACTATTGGTCAATTTAAAGATCATATTTACATTTCCAGAAACAGATTTTCTTAATGATAAATAATTAATGTAATGTCTGAACTTCTTTCTTTGCAATATTGATTTATTGTAATCAAGGTTTGCTTGATTCAATACTCTATTATATCCATCCGGTGCTGTATTCCAAATAAAATTGCTTGCATAGTTACCTTGCAAGATTGTAGTGCCTGGAATTACTGGACCTGTAGGTGGGTAATCCGAATTAATTGGGAACTCAGCTCTATCTTTTGTAATATCCCAGAACTGATTGATTCTATATTTTTGTTCTTCCTTAGTAAACAAAATATCAAAAGATACTTGATTAGCTCCAAGTTTAGGATAGTCCATACTTAGAGTTATATTATTCTTAGGAAACAGATTTAAATTAAGTAATCCAGAAACTTGTTCTGTATTATAAACAACTGCATGGTCAAAGTTATAATCCAATACATGGAATTGATCTACACAATTTATTGATGACCTTCTGTATGATTCTAGAACATATTCTAGTGATCTCAATGTTGTAACTGTTTGTGCAGTTGGAATTGGTATTTCAATTTCAAATGGATAATCTTTACCATAGTAGTTACAGTAGCTGTCACAGATAAGGTTATGTCTCCAAATACTTCCACTCTGAGTTGTTAAGAAAACATCTTTAGTTGGAATCATTAACTGTGGATGCCAGTCATGGAAGCTAATCCAGTATTTATTTTTTGGATCGTAACTTAAAGTCCAAGAAGCATTATCAAAAACAATTGGGTCACCTAATCTATATTGTGTGCCAGGTTGACCTATGATTTCAAAGTAGTCACCTAATTTTTGTGAATTAAGAGGTACATATTTTAATTTACCTTTGTAAGCTTCTTTAACTGCATAGTCTTTTTTAGAGTAGTAAAGAATAGCATTATTATTATCATATACACCTTGAATACCAATACCAGCTACTGGGTTGTCTTGATATGGATAATCAGGAAACTCTTCAGTTAACTTGTATGGCATAAATAATATAAACCACCATTTCAAACCATTCTGTGAAATCTCATCTAAATTTCCAGAGTAAGAGAATATCTTACCTTGATTTTGTGATGCATAGAATAATCCTGCAGGAGTAGATATAACAGACAATCTATTTTGTGATGAACCATATTCATAAGCCTTATCTGCATTAGAAACTGCTTGACCTGGTTGACTAAATAAACCACCATCACCAATTGTAATCTTAGTTCCTAAGTCTGTTTGTAATGTATCAACACCTTGGTACATTAACGGGTTGTCATTTTTAAAAGTAATAAACAAACCACTTTTATTAATAGACTTAACACCGCTGATCTGTGATCTAAACTGAGAATAGTTATTAATTAAGAATATAAACCAACTATCTTTTACTGCTTCAATTTGCTGCGGCAATGAATAGATCAATCTATCTGGATAGTATGTATAACACAACTCAGCTACATTAGGATCATAGTATTTACTTTGTACAATACCTTGTGAGAAGTATTGGTTATAGAGTTTAGATACGCTTAATGAGTAGTCATAGATATATACATTACCTCTACCTAAAATATTAGGGTCAGCATTAAACATTGCATCATAGAATGTATATCTATAAGGATCATAATGTTTTTCCCAGTCATAGTCTCCTTGTTTTCTAAAGTCAACTAATACATCTGACTCAACAAAGAAATCTCTAATTGATGAATTAGCTAAATAGAACTTAGACTGTCTAACACCAAATATTCCAGGATACTTATCAGGAAAACCTTCAGGCTGATTGCTTATGTAATTATATTTTCTATTATTACTTTTATAGTAATCTAAGTTATAGAATCTAGTAGGACTAGCACCAGTACCTGGTACAACTGGAGCAGCAAAATTAAGAAGCTCTCTTAAATCAGATACATCATACTTAATACTATTGACATTAAATCTAGCTGTGGGAATCATTTGATAGTTGTAGTAATTATACTCAAAACCATCTGGTTGTCCGTATAGCCAGTTAAAATAGAAACACATGCTATTTTTTTCTGTGTATCTATTGATGTATGTATCACCATTAAATAAAATTGGTGAACTATTGATTTTCTTGTAGGTGTATGTACCCAAGCAATTTGGTAATGAATAAGGTCCCTGTGGAGTTATTGTACTTGGATTAAACTTTTGCTCACAAGGAGTAATAGTAATTTGCTTAATTCCATTAAGCTGACCATATTGATTTCTTACTCTACCTTTTAAACCTGCATAGTAACTTTGAATTGGTAAACTAAATGGAGTATCAAAATTTTCAAAATTAGGTAATGCACCTGTAGGATACGTTGGAGTACCAGCCCAGCTTGGTCCTTGTATAAGAGAACCAAGGGTAACTAAAGATTTATCTCCATTTAATAATGCTGGTCCAACATTTACACCATTAGGATAGGTTGCATCATAATAAGGTCCAGACTTAGTTCTTACTACAACTGAGTCAGGTCTTTTTAAGTTGTTAATGCTATATGATTTCCAAGCACCCGTGTTAGTTTGATATCTTGAGACTTCTTGGATATTGTCTCTCATATAGAAACTTTCCTCAATCTTAAATCTAAACGTAGTATTTAATTTATTTAGACTACCATAAAAACCATGAGCTAACTGTTGTAAAGCATATTGTCTATATGGCAACATAGCATAAATTAACTGAAGTGTTGCGTCCGCTCCTTCAGAAAAATAAAACAATGCTTGGTTTAAACCTTGAGCAATTCTTAATGGTGTAGGTAAATAAGCAAATGCCGGCATCTCAATAGTACCTCCTAAAACCATCTTAGATATTTTAGCAGAATTAGCTTGAGCATTAAAACTAGTCATAAGTGAATCTATAGCTTGCGCATATGCTGTATTCTCATAACCACCATTGACTGGACTGATCATAACAAGTGCATCGGCAAATGCAACTCCATTATAATAATTATCAAAGAAGTTATTATATGTAGAGACGGATGTGCCAATTGTTGTTAATGCCGTAGCTTGAGCAGGAGCTTGTGTTAATGTCCCACTACCACTTGCAAGTACTGTACCTGCTAAGTTTGTTGTATAAGAATTAATAACAGGTTGATTCTGTACCTTTTTACCTACTAATGCTATAATAGCTTCTGCAATTCCAACTACAAATATTGGAATCAATGCTGCATCAGCAAGCAATTTAAATTTGGGATGCTTATCTGGTTCAACAAACCTTTGTGATGAAAACCCGGATAAAGTACCATATAACTTTAACTCCGTAGTTGAAAGGAACGGAGTTCTAAACATTGTATCTGGTGAATGAAATGATATAATGTCTGAAGGTACAGATTGATGTTTTGAATCATAGATGTATGGATCATCAAATCCTTGCATTGATCCTGAGTTAGGACTAATTGGTTTAATTGTATTAAAAGGATAATTGGCATATAAACCAGTTCTTCCTCTTGCCACATTTCCTTTGATTGTATACGTTCTAAAGTTGTTGACCATACCTTTTGCTATAATGGTCTTATTGCCTTCTCTAGAACCTCTTAAAATCTCATATCCAACAATACCAGGAATGTCATTTCCATCTTGATCTTTTGGTAGAATGATGTTTTCAAAATATACACCCATCAATCTAATAAAGTATTCATTACCAAATGTAGATGGGTTTGGATTATTTCTAAAATGTACAGTAGTTGTGCTAGGGCTATTATTTAAAAAGTTTTCAGGAAATTTGTGATGTCTTATTCTTTTACCACAAAGATCATATTGTGAATTTTGACCAGCTGGTGTTGTCCAACAGTATGAACTTGAATTCCAAATATCTGGTCTATCATCAGGATAGGATTCTGTAGATTCCCAGTATCCCATCTCTCCAGTATCAATAACTTTTCCACCATCACTTAATGTTGTTCCTACTAATGGTCCACCAGTTGAAAATGCTGTATTGTATACCTCAAATACTTTATCATCAGTTGCAAGACTATTAGCCAATGGCATAGTTCCACTTTCAATAATACTTGTTGTTGTTCCTGGGATTGTAAAATTAATTGCAGCTCTACCTGGAATATGATAAGAAGCAGACTTATCTCCTGTATCATATACCCAACGGATAAAGAATGCATATACTTCATCTCTAAGGTAGTTAGTTTTATTCCCACCCTGTACATAATAATCAGCTGGGTATTCAACTGAAGCCCACTTAGTTTTAATTAAGTTAGCTAAAGGTTGATAGTTAAAATCAAATTTAGATCTAGGACCTACTCTAATGAGATAATTATTTACATCTGTCATTTGATCAGATGTTTCATATACAGGGGTCTGTAATGGAATTTGCTCAATTGGTACGGTTACTAAACTAGGGTCAATTTGATCAATTGCAACTGTAGTAGTTTTTGTTGAGTAAAAACCAATTTGTTTTGCAACTGTTCCCTGGTTAATGCTTTGAACTAACACTAAAACAAACTCATCAAAGTTTTCAGTATCAGCTGATATATTTACAATTAAAGATCCCTCAAGATCATTAGGAGTAAAAATAAATTGATTATTACTTTGAGCAAAGTAATCAGTTACTTTTTGACCATCAATTGTATACGCAATAACTGCAAAGTATGTTCCGTTAGCTAATGTTCCTCCTTGCTGTCCAATAGTTAAATCAAGACAAGGTGTCTCCATTAGTCTTGCTAATCTTGTATGAGGACAGTCTAGTGTATTTACTTCTGTATAAGTTGTACAGTTATTTATTGTTGTAGGTATTTTATTCCATGCAACTCCAGGCCATAGTATATTATCTATACCGTTTGAATAATAGTTAATACTATTAGGACCTCCTCCTAACCAAGTAAATGATGAATCAGGCCATGTTTTAGGATCACCAATATTTAGATATCTATCTGGATTTAATCCATCTGCCCAGTATACTTGCCATGTACAATCTTCTTTTTGTCTTGAAGATCCTGAAATAAGAAATCTTTTATCAAAACCTAAACAAGCATCTTGAACAATTGGTCTATATCTACAACGGTCATCTTCAAACAATCCAATCTCAGACATTAAAGGTTGTCCAAGTGCATTATGTCCTGCAGTAAATATTAACCATTTGTCAGAAAAAACTTGAATTGCTCCAATGATATATTTTTCTGTAACTGCAGCAGGCATTGTTTGACCAGATGTAGCACATAAAAAGTTTGAGGTTTCATTTGATAATGTACCTACGTCACCTTCTGCTGTATTGTTCATTGCATTTACAGCATGCGTCCACATTCCATCTGTTAGAAATGATGGTTCTGAATCTTTATTAAGCCCTTTTACAAATGACTTAGTTTGAGTTTCAGTAGTATTCTGTAAATTATTCTTAGCCATTAGATTACTCTATTATTCCAGTTTCTTGCATAGTTACCAAACTGATATGATTTAAACATATCATAATACTTAGCGTATTGAGCTTTTCTGTTTGTCCACCATAATTCTTCCATCTCTCTGAAGTTAGGTGTATTAACCAAGCTTATTGCATTATTTCTTGCAGCTTTGTATTCTGGAATAATTAGCTGTAATCTTTGAGCAACATCTTCACCGTTTAATGCTAAGTTTTCAATGATTCTTTTTTTAAGTGCATACTCATAGTAATCATTTAACAAGGCATGATCTGGAACTAATAACTGACCATCCTCATCTTCCATTTCACCCATATAGTTAATATATACTTTTCCGGTTTCAAAGGTTGTAAAAAGGTAACCACCTTTTAACCAACCCTCATTAAGTGTATTGTAGTATAAGTTAGGACAGTCACATTGAATCTCTTGACTTCTCTTCATTCTAAGAGGAGTAAGTGAACTAAATATTCTTGTAGTAGATGGATTAATAACTTGTACAAGTTCCCATTTCTCTCCTTTACAATTCATGAATACTCTTGGTCTTACACATGTATCTCCATAAGGTGTAAGAGGATCATAATGATTTGGAATAGGAGCAGGTGTACAAGTAGATGGGCAACCATTAGCAGGACATGCTGCAGTATGATTACATGGATTTGAATTACACACAGAACAATTAACTGTTTCAGGTGCACATATATCTACAGTAGATGGTGTTTCTACATATGGAATTTCTTGAATGTTTGTTCCAGAAGCCCAACCATCATAGCCTACCACATCTCTAAATTCACTACAGATAAGACCATAGTTCCATGTATAAAAATCATCTGGTAATTTTACCTTACCATGACATACATCTAGCACAGCTTCTTTTTGCTGATTGATTCTAAGACCTAACTCATAGTTTAACTTTCTAGCTAATTTGATAAGCTGTTGTGGCTCAATCATATTCTCTAAAGCAAATGTGTTTAGGTCAATAGTAACATCTTCCAGCAACTGGTCAAATGTTCTATATTTAAGTGTATAATTGAAATCCATTATCTAAGTGAATTTTGACTATCATCAGGACCATCTGTTGGTATTGACATAGCCATAGTTAATTCTTTTATAACATATTGCTCAGCTTCAGAAAATAAATATTCTGGAAGTACAAATGGGTCATCTTGCCTAATAGCACAAGGATCAGTATCACATGTATCTAATTGTCCATCAAAAATTGCTTCAATTCTGATTGCATCCCAATCAATGTTAGGACAATATAAGTAGCCATTTAAATACCAAAAGTATTTTCTGTTATTGTATTTATATGTAGTTGATCTAGTAATTGATGTCCAAGTACCCGGATCAGTTCTAAACATTTCTATACTACTATCAATTGAAGATACTGTACGTATAATAGGTCCAAACATTCCATTTAAAATGTTTGGTAATTTATCTTTAGATCTTTTGAAGTAACATCCTGAATATACACCAACACATCCAGCTTCTACCTTATCTACATCAATAAGTTCTACATAAGGGAGAACTTTAAAGATCTGACTCATCTTCATAAGTCTGAACTGATTGTCTTCTCTCTTAATTAATGTTTGTGCATATTTTAGTAAAGAATAATAAATCATCCTGTCTGTTAAAAAAGGATCTTCTTTAACAGCTTTAAGTGTATTTCTTACTCTTGATATTGCTTCACCAATTGTTGTCATATATCAAAGTCTTTATAAGTCTTTAATGCTTCAGCAGTTTCTTTTTGTTTTATGTCTTTATAATAAGCTTTAGAGTAAACTGTTTGAGCTTGTTTTGTTGGTTCAACTTCAACATACATATTCCAGTTTTCTGGATATGCTTTTGCTACTGATCTTTTAAATTCTCTGCATCCTACAAATTTCCAATACTCTCTATTTTTTATTTTGTGTTTAGGAGCAAAGTTTGAAAAAAAGATTTTTGCAAGCTTTCCATCTGTTGCCCAATTCTTATTACTTACCTTTACTCCATATTGCTTTGACTTAGCAAAATCAATATTTTGTTTTTTACTTTGTTGACACGTGCCAATAAAAAGCCATCCAATTTGTTCTGGAAGTTCAATTCCATCTCTTGTATCTATTACACTTTGATATATTGTCTGATTAAAAGTCTTTCCAATCTTTCTTAATTCAGTATTATCAAAGTCTTTATACTTTGGATATTTTTCTCTAAAACTATCAAAGAACTTCTTGTTCATTACATTATACACGTCTGGTCTAAACCTTGGTGCTTTTACATCGGGATAATTAAATTCCTTCATAATAATATACTAAAAATAAATGAGTTTAACAAATATACTAATAAAACAAAACCCCCGCGAGTGCAGGGGCTTTGCCTTGTTGTCACAGAAACCAACAAACTGTAACTTCTTTTAAACTACTGGAGTAAGGGTTATATCAATCTTATCTATATGATAATACTGTGCTGAGTTTTCAATATATGCTTGTAATTCTATCCACCTATTTGCGGATGCCCCTCCAGCAAGTAAATTAAAATCTACATATATATTTGAAAAAGCAGATTCATCAAGTGCGGTTCCAATAACTGATTGCCATGTATTAAATAAATATGTAGCAGAATTTACTTCATAAAGGTTTATTCTTAAATTAGATCCAGCATTATGCTCACTGGTTATCATAAGTCTTATAAGTGCTTTTCCTGTTGGAAATAATTCAATAGGGATAAATAGAGCAGAGTTTCTATACCATGCTTCTGCTAAAGTATTATTCTTCCATGGAAATACAGAAACAATAGGACTATATCCTAATGTCATATGTACTGCCTTTGGAGTTTCCTGTATTTGCTCACAATAATTAGTACCAAGTTTTTCAACAACAGAACTTATTGTATCTCCTGTTACTGCATTTATACAAGTAATATCATCACCTGTATATAATGGTTCATATGAACAATAAAACTGTGAAAGGTCTTGAATTGCTTGGTCTACAGTTACTCCTGATTCAACAACGGTCTCACCATTACATGTAATATCAGGTCCATCATAAGTAGATTCATATGAACAAAAGAAACTTACAATCTGATTTAAACCATCTGCAATTGTTGTATTTGAACTAATAACTGTTGAAGTATTACAAACAATATTTGGTCCGGTATACACAGTACACTGAGCATCAGTAACTGTATAACATGGTTCTGGGGTAGGGCATCCTGCTGGTGTTGGACATGGTGCTGGACTAGTTAAGAAACTATCTTCACATCCGCAATTAGAACATTTTGTTGTTGTCATAATTTTTTATTTAACAAGTTGCTGAAAAATCTTTTTCTGTATTGCATGGATCTAAATATGCAATCAGTCCATCTAATTTAAATGCAAACCCCCCTACTTGATTTTCATTACCTGCATCACAACTAAAAGGCCATGTAAGATTAAATGTATCAGATACTAATGGAAAGTTTGCATTTGATGGTGCATTATGAATATCTGATCCACTTGCAATATAATTAGGTAAATACTCACCTGATCTTACATTACTTGTAAGTAATCTTAAAGGTGAGTTACCCTGAACACCAGAACCTCTTGTTGAAGTAATTTCAATATCATGAACCATGGCTGCAGTTAAACCATTTGTACTTGTAACATATATATTCATCATTGATGATAATGATGTACCATATGTAGCATCAACATCAATACCTCTTGTAGCAACTATCCAACCTAATGAATATACACTATCTAATGTACTTGTTGTTACTGATGAAGGTATTACTGATCCACCGTTATTAAAATGAATTGCTCCATTTGAATCAATAGTACAACCACCTGCACCACTCCATGTTCCACAACCACCAACTGAATTATATGCAGTAGTAGAAGATAAGGTAACAACATTTCCAGGAGAAGAAGGATTTTCTAACGGAACAAATACAGTTCCTCTAAAATGAATTTGATTACCAATTCTTCTACATTGTGGTTTTGTTACACCTGAATAGTAAGCAAATCCATTAAGATCTACCCAACCTGTATCAGTAATATTTGCTGTAATTACATTAGCATTATTAGATAAATTTACTGTAGCAGTATTATCTACTGATATAGCAATTGTAGCAACATAGTTTCTAATATCACAAACAGAAACCCATAAGTTAGTTACTGCATCTGCAATAGTAACCGGTGAATCAATCCAAGTACCAAAATATTCAGTACTCATTGATGTTCCTGGATTAACTAATGAATCATCAGTATTAGAAATACATTGAGTTGCAACAGCAGCCAATAAATTTGAAGCTAGTCCTGTTGCACCTGTTAATGCACAGTATCCATACTTTGAATCATTTACTAGAGCATCTAGAACTTGATCAATTTGATATGTATTGCCGCCTACAATCACACCATCCTCAAGTGTACAGTTAACTGTAATACTTGGTACAGTAAAAGTTGGTGCAGGGACACTTTCTAAAGCTGTTACTCTTGCGTCAAGTGTAGATATTTGATTTTGTAAAATACTGATCTCAGTAACCAATGAACATACTTTTGTACCAATAGCTTGTGCATATTGTGATACAGTCATTACTGTTACCCCACCTACTACAAAACAATCTGCTATAGTTACTAATGGATCAGATTTTGTTGTGTTTGTTGTATTATTAACAGGATCACCAATGGCATCTACTTCAGTTTGTAATGCACAAATTCTTTCAATTAAAAATTGAATAAGAGCTTGAAAATCATTTGGACCACAAGCAACAAGATTGAAACATGACAGGTCATAGTTAGTTACATTTAAAGTATCTAACACAGTACACAATTCTGTTGCAAGTTTAAATACAACATCAGAAATTGTATCCCCTGCACATAACTTGATACAAGGAATATCTGGTCCTTGCCAAATCACACAATTACTGGAGATTGGACTACAAGGTGAGTTATCATAATTAAGTGGCTTCATATCTTTTCTATTACTATAATATACAAAAATTTATTAAGAATGGCAAGTGCCTGAGGAACATCCACATCCGGAACCTCCACCGCAAGAACCACCACAGTTACATCCAGTATTACATCCACAACTTGGGGTTGCACATGTATAGTCTGGATTAACTAATGCTTTTAAATCAATCAGTTGTTTTTGAATAATATATTGTTGATCCTCTTCAGGACAACAGTTAGTTATTCCATATCTAAGTTCTAACACTTGTTTATATAATGCTTCTGCAGACTTGCATGAAATTTCTTCATACTTCCAAGTAGAACAATATGGTGTATTGTATCCTGGCTTTAATGATCTTCTTGGATAAATAGGAGGAGGGCATGTATGAACATCTCCATCCAATGTACAATTCCCAAAATACTCAACATAATCTGTAGGATATGATGTAAGCCAATGCGCCATACATATTCTTTCAGATCTTTCTCCTGAAAGTAAAGTAATAGTTTGTACAGTTCCCTCACAATCTAAGTAATCATAATTATGAGCTATAGTATCATGATTTTTAATTCTTGAACATACACAAGGAAAACTTGTAAGACATTCTAAACAAGTATCAAACTCTTGTGAAATATCACCAAGGACACCAGCATTTAAACTAGTTTGTGATACAGCAACACTCCAACATGTAGTAGGACACCACTCAAGAGTAATTGTCTGCCCAACATAAGCTGATAAATCTGTTGATGTAATTATGTCAGCTTCAGTTTCTGTACAATCACTAAGTACATAGTAAGTTGTTTTACATGCTTCACAATCATCATATGCTACTGAAACTGAAGTAGGAACATCTGATGGAATTGGATTAGGATATTCTTCTACAATCCAACATCCTGGACAATCCGGATTTAGTTCAACAACCTGTCCTACATAAGCACTAAGATCTGATGAGGTGTAAATAATTGTACCTAAGTCATCACAATTACTAAGTAAGTAATTTGGTGCAGGATTACATTCTTCACATGTATCATATGCTTGTAATACAACTACATCAATAGCACAGTCACAATCTACAACACTATCTACTATCCAGCAGTTATCATATCCTTGAATCTGAACTATTTGTCCAAGAGTTGCAAAAGGAGCTAATGATTGAGCAGTAGAATAAATAGGATCTAAGACACCATTACAATCAACAAGTTCAAAACACTGACTAGGACACTCACCATTTACACAAAGTCCTCCATCTGTGATAATAAGATTTGGGCCAGGTGCAGGAGTTGTTACAGGATAAACTAATGAACAATCTTTCCAATATCCAGCAACAATTATAGACTGAGGATTACCATCACAATCTACATATCTTAATTTAGCTGAACCAATGATCTCATAACATGTACAATTACAACTACATGGTACATCACCATCTACCACAACTGTAACTACATTTGTAGAATCAGTAGATAAACTTACATAGTAACAGTTAAAGCTACCGTCAGCATCTACTTGTATTGTAGCAAATTCATTTAAATATGCAGATAAATCTGTGTCAGTTGTAACAGGAAGCAATGTTCCATCACAAGGCCATAAATCATATGTTACCGGTTGACAAGAAGGGCAAGTAATAACTTCATCACCACAAGGAGTTTCATATGTTGTTGTAGAATCCCATGTATAGTTTGATCCAAAGTTTGTGGGAACAACTTGTAAGTTGTTATAGTTTCCAGCATTAATTGGACTCATAGGATCTACAGCATTCCCTCTAAATATCCTATAACATTGATTTGTTAATGGTACAAATGAATCAGTAATCACATCATATCCAATTGCAGCCGGGCCGTCATAAATATTGATCCCTTCATTAGGATTAATAGTAGTACCATCAAATCTAAAATATAAAATATTTCCTCCACAGCATGGTTCAAAACCAAACCATGAAAGTGAAAATGGTGGTGGTGGTGGAGGAGGTGGTGGTGGATATGACATTACTTATTTTTATTTGTATCTATCTTTTCCCCAAACATTAGTTGTTTGAGCATTTGCTGTTGTTGCTTTAGTTTGTTTTATTTTTGCTTCATATGAAGCTTGACATTTATTACAAACTGATTTTCCATCTGATGCTGTTCTTTTCTGACATCCACATGAAAGGTTTGATTTGCAATTAGAACACATTGCCATAATTAGTTGGTTTTTAAAAGTTTAACAATTAATACAATCCATTTTATTAAGTAACTTCAAAGCATAATTATAAAGTGTCATTCCTTTCTGAGGCTCATGACAAAACTCTACTTTAGACTTAGCAGCTTCTAAATACATTTTGATAAGATTAAGTTGTTCAAGTTTTTGTTTAATCTTAAATGGCGGATCGCAATCTGCCACATCTAATCTACAAAGAATATTGTAGTATCTATTTAATGCTTTAGTAATTCTCATATGATTGTATTCTACATACACTACATCATTAGGAGAAACACTGTATTTAATAATATAAATTCCATCTGGAATATCCACATATTCTGTTCCGCAATTTTCTGTTTGAAGATTAAGATCACATGCTGTAATATTCATGATGAATCCTGCTGACACATCTAACTGTACAGAATACTGAAATCCAGGTACAGTGATATTTAATGTCTCACAGACAACAGGAATAAGATCAGTATAAACACTGGTATCCATAACTGTAAGGATACAAGGATTCATTACTGTAGGTACTTCTAAACTTAATACGTGATTAGCCATAAGAATTTAATAAAAAAAGGGAAGAGGAGTCTAAGCTCTCTCTCCCCTTTCTAGTTATTACTATTTAATTATTAGTCCGCTGAAATTGGAACAAGTGGAATGCAGTTAGTTTCTGCTTCAAACACTTGAGAGTTGCAAGCTGAACCACATGCAGTCAACCAGTCATTCAAATAACCATACAATGAGTTAGCAATTCCACTACCATTTAAAGTGTAGAATGCAAGTAAGTATTGGTCATTATCAAACACACCTGTTGGGTTGTTGAAACGTGGAACATTGTGTTGTAAGTATACACCATCATACAATGATGATCTGTCAATTACATCTAAGATTTGGTTACCTTGAGTAATTTCACGGATACGGAAGTCAGTAGCAAAGAATGATTGTCTGTAAGATTCTGACAAAATCATTTCACGTGCAACTGTTTCACCAAGACCATTTGGTTGAAGACCTAAACACTCATTAACTACACAGATACCTGTAAATGCACATGGGTCACCATTTAAGTCAACTTCAGATGCATAGATTCTTACTGGCTCTTTTTCATAGAAGTCAGAGATTTGGAATGTACAATCTAAGAATTTAGTATCTACATATGCACCATTAAGTACAAGACCTGCACACTCACCATCTGTATGTCCTGGAGATACATACTCATCCCAAGTACCACCGATAGTGTAACCTGCTGGAGCAACGTATCCTGTAGTGTCAGTACCTGGAGCATACCATAAAGATAAATCTTCAGCTACAACTACTGGAAGGATGAATGGAGAGATGATAGGTGAATTAACAATACCTTCTGCCCATTTGATCATTACTTCAGTTGAGTCAACTGCTACTGGAGCAATTGCACCTTCTGGGCAACATCCTGTATAAGCATCAACAGTAAGGTATGCATTGTGATCTAACAATCTCAAAGCAGGAGAACCTTTAACATCAATACGTAAGTAGTAAGTTTCACCACACAAAAATTCTTTGCAACAGTTTACTGAATCTTCAGCTACTGTATATGGGGTAGAACCTACGTTAACAACCATTGCTTGTGGGGCATTAGCTACTACTTCATACAATCTAGAAACATACTTAGCGTTGATTTCTTTTGATTTGTTTGATTCTAAGTAACCTCCGTGGAATTTACCAATTTTATCATTTTGATAAAGTGAACCGTTAGCAATTACAATGTTGCAGCAGTTATTCTCAAGGTTTGCCCAAGTGATACCTTGCCAAGTTTTTGCATTGAATACAGATAACTGTCCTGTTGCTAAAAGACCATCTGTACCTAATTGACCATCATAATTTAATAGTTGGTCAACGTAGAAGCTTTTTTGAAAAGCATGATTAAAATAAGCCATTTTTTCTAAGTTTTAATTTATAAATATATACTATAATATACTAAAAGTTTTTGAAAGAACAAAATTATTTCAAGAAAAGTAATTTGTACTTAGCTGAGTTAATAGTGTCTTTCAAAGTATCTAGACTATTTACCAATTCTGAATAAGGCATTTTTGCTTGAAGTGCATTTACCATTTGGTACATATCTCTAAGATATGCGATACCTTCTTCTACTGTATTTAATGTTCTTGGTGCAGCCTCTGAGTAATCTAAAAGTTTTTCAGAAGCTCCCTGATAACCTTCAACCAATGTATCTGCATGATCAGGTAATGCATCATATAAATCATTAAGTGCTTTATGTGCTGCATATGCTCCGGCACCTTTTACTTTTAAGTGAAGTTTATGAAAACTAGATGCAGCATTCATAAGTTCTGTTGCACACGCTGCAGTCATTGTATCACAATTTGCAGATGATCCTGCAGTTGAATATGATGTGGTTGCTACAACATCTCTTTTTAACATTCTAGGTTTGTCCATTTTTATTAGTTGTTACGTTCAGCTCCTTCAACTCCTCTAGTGTATTGATTACCTGATTCAATATCACCTGCAAGAATACCTACAGCTTCATCAATTATTAATTCTATAATATCATCTTTAAACTCACATTCTACATTTACTGTTGACTGTACATTTGTATATGGGTCAACACATCCTTGAATCTGAATTTTAATAGGCTGTCTGTAATATGCAAGGTCAGCAGATGTAATTTCAAAATCATGATTGGTGTAAATATTTACATCATTATTAATTAAGGTTGCAAATGTTTCACCCCATTCAAAACTTGGTTTCTTATTTGCATCTCTCAAAAGTTGATTAAGATTTCCTTCTTCAGCAAGATATACTGTCATTCTTCTTTTATCACAGCAATCTTGTTTTGCATAAACATCAACACGTTTCCATTGCATATAATCTTCAGGAAGATTGCCAAAGTAATAATATTCTTTATTTGTTACTTGCAATGGATGTTTAGATAGTAATACTTGCAGATCATCCTTTCTACGGTTAGATTGCTCATCTCCTTCTTTTGTCATATTAACACCATGCAATTGTCTTCTAGCCCATTCAACTTGGGCCTTATTAAAAGCTTCAACAATCTGCCAGCATTCAAGATTATCATAATCTTGGCTGTCAAGTTTATTGAGCCTTTGTTTGATCTTTATTGTAATAGTGCTATTTAACATTTGTTATTTCTTTTTAGCCATTTTTTTCAAAGTGATAGCAAGAGCTTTTCTCTTTGGTGTGCATGTAGGTTTTGACATTGGAGTACAATAACCTTTATGTGCAGGATTGATTGCTTTTTGAATCCATTTTTTGTCACCAGTTGATCCACCTTTTTTCATTACATTACTTGTAATTTTTTTAGCTGTTTCATCAACTTTCTTTTTTTCTGCTTTCTCTTTTTTTCTAGCATCTTTTTTACCTGCAGATAAATAAGCACCCATACCAGTGAGACCTGCTCCAATAATTGCACCTGCTACTTTTACACTTGGTCCAGAAAAAGGACCTGGTTTTTTAGCATGAGGAACACATGTACCATTATTACACCATTGTCCTGGAGGACAATCATCACCATAGTTACAATTTTGTTTTGTGCGTGTTGTTTTTTTAATTGCCATGACTATTTCCTTTTAATAGAACCACCTCTTTTCATCTTTGCACCAGCAATTCTATCTGCTTGTGTTGGCTTAGGATTTTTATCAATTCCCGCTTTAACTGAAAGCATTCCAAAAGAAGAACCACCTTTTGCAAACTTAGGTCTTTCAGCTACACATGTACCTGAAGCAGATCTAACTTGACCTTTTTTACAAGAAGCTTTAACTGGAGTAGCAGCACCAAATTTAGCTCTACCAGTTGAACCACCTTTTTTGTAGTCATAAGTACCAGTTCTATTTGGACCTGTAGGACCTGCATTAGGAACGGCATAAATACCATCTTTAGTATTTGATCCACCTGTAGTAGGTTTAGCAAATCCCCTTGCATTATTGAGTTTATTTGTTGTAGATCCTCCTTTGGCCATTTTTTTCATTGACCCGCCACATTGAGCACACATCTTTTTCATAACTATATAAATAAAATTAACATTTCCATTTTCTTAAAGACTTGTTGATTCTAGAGTTAGGATCATTAGCAGTCTTTGCACTCGTTAGTTTTTTCTTCATACCAGTCATACGTGCACAGAAAGATTTCTTTCTTGGCCCACCTCCTGGCTGAGGAGCTTTAATATCATGACCAGCAGCTTTTAATGAAGCTCTGCCTTTAGCATTAAGACCACCACTTGGTGACTTACCTTCTTTTCTTTGCCATGCAGGAGTCTTTGCCATTTTATTATGCTTTTACACAATTATTAACTACTTTACCATTTAGTACTTTCGTACCTTTTTTAACATAACCAGGCCAACAATTTTTACTAGAACCTCCAAGTTTAGCTTTTGGAACCATTGGGTTTTCTCTATGCCATTTCTTAGTTGCTGCTATACCTTGTTTAATAGTTTTAGCTCCTGCTTTCTTGGTAAGATTAATTGTATCCCACTGTCCTTTATCTTTAGTAGGATGATTAACCATAATGTCACCAGGTTTACCTTTACCAATTTTATTAGTTTTTTTGTAAATCTTGTGTTTTTCTCCACCTGCAGTTACTCTTGCCATAACTATGCTTTTTTAACTCTGTTACCCATTCCTACTTTAGACTTCTCAGCTTTTTTAGCAGCAAGTTTAGAAGGAGTTAATTCATATTTAGTTTTAGGCGTATCCTTAGATACTTTCCTTGTTGGCCGGCAGTATTCATTTTTACCACCGGCTCCACAAGGTTTACCAGATTTTGTGTCTTGCCATTTTTCTGCTTGCCATCTTTTTAAGTCTGATCCTGCTTTTGTTTTTCTAACATTGCCAGAACCTTTCCTACATTTTGCAATAGCCTGTGAGGCCCTTGCTGAAGGAAACACAGCATACTGTGCTTTTACTTTACTATAACAAGCATCTTTCGGCATGATGATTATTTACTAGGTTCAGCATTCTTAGGTGCTTTGCTGATTCCACCTACGCGACCTTTTGCAACTGTTTGAACAGTAGCCGCTGGGTTAAGACCAACAAATGTTCCTTTACTACCAGGAACTGTTTGAACCTGTACGCTTGGATTTGGGTTGTTTATTTTCCCAGTTGTGTATTGTGGCATTTTATTTAGATTTAGGAGTTGCTGTTTTAGGGGCTTTACTGATACCGCCAACTTTACCTGTAGCTTTTTTAGCTGCAGATTTAGGTTCAGCAGATTTAGCTGGTCTACCTTTAGAAACTTTAGAAGCAGAAACAGACTTATTAGGATTTACCATCCCGCCAGTTTTCATTTCAGGGTTTTTACCTTTAGCCTCTTTAATTAGTGCTCTAGTAGCCTTAACACCTATAGCTTTATTTTGAAGTTTTTCAATTGGGCCGGAAGCAGCTGCGTTCATTTTAGCAACTCTTCCTTTTACATCACTTCTAATTTGTTTTTTTACTGATCTAGGTACTTTCATTTTATTTTAGTTTTAAGAATTCCAATACTTTTCACAAGCAGTATTGAGATCTTTAAGAATATCCTCATTTAAAGGATTCTTAAGATACTCTAGTACATCTGAAACATTTCTTCCTAACATTGAGTTAGTCTTAGTGTGGTAGATATAACCATCTGCCTTATTAACAATATACTTAAAAAATACGGAATCTCTTACAATTGATTTAATTTTTAGAGTTTCCATATCTAAGTTTACAGCTTCAATGAAAGACTTTGCAGCTCTTTCCTTGTTACTTTCACCGCCTAATCCGTTAATGTAATTATCCATATTCTCATAGATAACATCATTTGGAGTAGACTTCTTATACTGAGTA
>Ga0102830_1000266_pt1 | contig 24641 bp, 24 predicted proteins | sample ColrivemetaGS703_FD_84511 | JGI IMG/M metagenome (GOLD analysis project Ga0102830, IMG submission 84511) | Estuarine microbial communities from the Columbia River estuary - Freshwater metaG S.703 | ecosystem: Environmental > Aquatic > Marine > Intertidal zone > Estuary | place: USA: Columbia...
ACTTCGAACTGCGGAGCACGCTTGAGCACTTTGCCCTCATGATTGATGGCTGCTGTGATACCGGTGTTCGTGGCTCGAAGAAGGTCACGTCCGGTTTCGATGGCACGCATGCGTGCCATCTGGAAATGCTGGAGGGGGCCGAGCGAGCTGCCGAACCAGGCATCGTTGCTGACATTCACCAGTAACTGCGCTTCGGGCAGAAGCTCAGTGACTTCGGCACCAAAGACCGCCTCGTAGCAGATGAGTGCCCCTACGGGCACCCCTGCTGCATTCAGGACGTGCGCTTCCCGTCCCGGTGTGAAGTCGGACATGGGCGCCCCGAGCACGTCGAGGGCCGACCCCAAAAGATCCCGAAACGGAACATATTCACCGAAGGGCACCAGGTGGCGTTTGTAGTAGAAGCCTGAGGGATCGGAGAGGCTTACCACGGCGTTGTAGGTACGGCCCTCCGCCTCGCGTACCGGGACGCCAATCATTAACGATGTGCCTGCCTGATCGGCTAACGCCTCAAGCTCAGCAAGATATGCTTTGGCCTGGTCATGCCGCATCGGGATTGCCGCTTCTGGCCAGATCACGATATCGGCTCCGAGATGCTGCGCGGTAAGCGCCTGATAGCGCTCAAGTGTGATGTCCCGGTATCTCGGGTCCCATTTCTTGTCTTGCGCGATGTTTCCTTGCAAGAGGACGACATCGATCGGGTCAGCGGCTGGCTGCGTCCATTCACGATCCAGCAGTTGCAAGCCGGCGAGGGTAGCGACTAACACGGCACCGACTACCGCAGCACGGCGCAGGCTTGGCCCCTGGACAACCCAGGCAAGCCCGCCAGCGAGAAGTGCCACCAGTAAACTCACGCCAAGCACGCCAAAGACGGGAGCGATAGTGGCAAGTGTGGTGTCGGTCTGGCTGTAGCCAATGAAGAGCCAGGGAAAGCCGGTCAAGAACCAGGTGCGCATCCATTCACTCAGCACCCATGCCGCAGGTAGCCCTAGCCAGAGTGCCATTGCATCCATCTCAGGGCGCAGGCAGCGCACGAGGTACGCGACGCCCCATGGAAAGAGGGCGAGCAGCGAGACAAAGGCCGCCGTGACTAACACCGCCACCACGGGGCCATTGCCGTACTGGCTAATGCTGATAAAGACCCAGGAGACACCCACGCCGAAGTAGCCAAGGCCAAAGAGGTAGGCCGACCACAGCGCCTGACGCCTTGAAGACTGCGCGGTCAGGACAAAAAATGTTGCCAGAGCGATCACCGCAAGCCATGCCCAGCCCACAGGGGCAAAGGCAAGCGGCATGGCGCCTCCAGCAAGTAGAGCCATCCCCCCTGTCAGAAGCGGCTTATAGCGCACGCCCGTGTATAGGCTAGAGGGTAGCGCGCACTTATCACCCAATGCTCTCTCGCCTCCGAATCCAGGATCAACCCTGTGGCTCATGCTTTCTTGCTCCGCTTAATCAAGCTGCGTCAATTCATTCGGCCGGCTGGCCAGGGTGGCAAAGTGAATGTTTCTGGACTCGACTAGGTGCGCCGTAAGCTGGGAGCTGCTTCGTATTCGGCCAGCACGACAGTGGCTGTGTTGGGGAGCAGTACGTTAGCTTTGCGATACCACCCCTTCCAAGCCCGCTGATACCAGAACGAACAGGACGAAGCCGCCTATGAAAGCCAGCGGTGAGATGTGCGTATCGTCACCGCTCTCGTGAGCCTCGGAGACCATATCTTCGATGGCAGCGACCGTGAGAAGGCCTGCCGTGAACGTCAGTGCCGCTAGCTTAAATGCCTCCGGCTGGTTCCTGAGTACGAAGTAAGCAAAGACGGCTGCCGAGAGCACAGGAATCGCGAAGGAAGCAGAGAGCAGTATCCGCTTGCTACGAGGGATTCCTTTATCTTTCATGGTGGCGATCGTCGCAAAGCCCTCAGGAACATCGGCGAGAACCTGACCCGCCGCCAGGATTATCGCGACCGACGGTGAGACCGCCGACCCCGCCCCGATCAGGAGGCCATCGCTGAACAGGTCGATGGATACGGCGATATAGATCATCCAGACACTCGTCTGACCGCCTTCTCCCTGCTGGCCTTGTCGCTTCTGGAGACTCTCAACGAGCTTCTCGATACCTACGTAAGCAATGCCGCCCAGCGCGAAAGCGAGGGCGATTACCCAGGCTGAGAGGTTCTCTAGCACGCGCGGCATGATTTCAACCGCCACCACCGCAATGACGAGGCCGGCAGCGCCGTGAAGGGCGTAATTGAGACGGCGCCCGGTAGTTCGGGAGGCCTCCGCAGCGAGCCCACCACTAAAATTGCCTAAGGCGGGCAACAGCGCCAGGCCGAGTACCAGCCAGATACTATCCATCATCTTCCTTCCTTGGTTGATTCCTAGATACGCTACCTTGCTGGCTCCGAGCCTTCGCGCTATATGCTGTCGTTCAGGCCTAGCGCGCTTGTACAGCCACTTCGATCAAGTGTCCCAGGCATCGATAGCTGCGTACCGTGCAGCCTCACCCCTTGAGCGCCAGGATGCGCCGAGCGCCGTTGAGGACGATCAGGCCCACGATGGTACCGATAATCAGGTCAGGGTAGCTGGACCCCGTCCAGGCGACCAAGGCACCGGCGGCGATGACGCCCATGTTGATCACCACATCATTGGCCGAGAATATCCAGCTTGCCTTCATATGCGCGCCGCCTTCGCGGTGCTTGGATATCAACAGCAGGCAACCGGTATTGGCGATCAACGCGACGAAGGCGATCGCCATCATCATCAGCGATTCAGGCTCACTACCGAAAACAAAGCGTCGCACCACCTCGACGAGTACGCCGATAGCCAAAATCAGTTGCAGTACCCCTGCCAGATGCGCGGCACGTACCTGCATTTTCGCACTGCGCCCTACGGCATAGAGAGCCAGGCCATAGACGGCTGCATCGGCAAACATATCCAGGGAATCAGCGATCAGGCCGGTAGACTGGGCGATCAGGCCAGCAGTCATTTCCACCACGAACATGATCGCATTGATACCGAGCAACACGCGCAGAGTGCCTGACTCCTGCGTAGCAGAGACTGCCGAGCTCTCAGCGGCCTTGATCGTCTCTGGGTCGGCAATGACGGTTTCCTGAAGAGAGGCGCCTAGCCCCAAGGTCGCCAGTTTCGCGGTAATGGGCTCAGCCTCGCCGTCATGCACGACCTCCAATCGGCGGTTCGACAAGTCGAAGGACAGCGTTCGAATCTCATCAAAGCCGTTCAGCGCCAAGCGGATCATCCGTTCTTCTGAGGGACAATCCATCTTCGGCACAGCATACACGCTGACCCATTCCCCTGACGCTTCGGAGGAGACCGGCATATCGGTATCCGCTGCAGGCGTTGCATCGCAGCTACATGGGCCACCACAGGCTTTACTCACGATACGGCTCCAGTTAACCAACATAGATTGCTAGTATTAAAAACTATATAGCTACTATAAGGTCAATGGGACAGATGATCCGTTGAGGAGTAAGCCTGATGCGCATTGGTCAGTTAGCCCAGATAGCGGGTATCGACACGCAGACGATCCGCTTCTATGAGCAGCAGGGCCTGTTGCCGCCGCCAGAACGGCAGGAGAATGGTTACCGTGTCTATACCGAGAAGCATGGCGAGTGGCTTGCCTTTATCCGCCGCTGCCGAATTCTGGACCTGTCACTGACAGAGATTCGCGAGCTACAGAGCTATCAGGACGACCCTCGCCAGCCCTGTACCGCCGTCAACGCCATGCTCGATGACCACATCTCTCATGTGCGGTCGCAGATAACTGCTCTGCAAGCGCTTGAGCAACAACTCGTTTCACTGAGGGCGAGTTGCAACGAGGGTCGGGAGATCAATGCCTGCGGCATCCTGACGGGGATCAGCGAGGAGAGCAAACAACAGCTGTATAGGGCTAGCTCAGGCCGTAAGGACTGAGCAGAGACATGCCGGACCTTGCAGTGACATTGTGAATGCATGGTGTGTTGATCGCGAAGCCTCACTGGGCAAGGTCAAGCCCGTAAGCGCTACAAAAGGATCAGCCGTTTACCACGGGCGCAAGGATGGGGGTTGGTGAACACACCACGACATGCCTTGCGCCCCTCGTCAGTGCGACGTATAGATTCTGGGGGGTCATAAGCTCAGGATGCAGGACAACCGAGACATCCGCCTCCAGCCCCTTGAGAAGTAATGTGCTGCCTACAGAGCGTCTTGCGATCGGTCGGGCAAGGTGTCTATTGCGCTCTCGCGCTTGAATGGCTGCACTCAGAAAGTCGGCAGCACCTCCCACCACCGCTTGCATTGCAGACCGGCAGCAGTACAGAGCCTCCGGTCGGTATACACGTGCCCCGTGCTGCTCAGCGAGCGTATCGATCACACGGAGCGCTTGCCCCAATGTTGGCGCTGCTACGAAATCGATCGCCGCAGCCTCGGCCGCGGTCGGAGGCGTTCGGGCCCTTCCTGCACGCAGCGACTCCACGCGCGTTCGCAGGTTTGCTGCACCTACCCCCGTCATTACGCTGGAAGCAAACTCCACAAGTTGTGCCAGAGCATTGGCACCCTGCAAGTCAAAGTTCCTGGCGAAGTTGACGAGATCTCTCAGGTCGACGGCTTCTACGGCCATGGCACCGGGTGTCTGGCTCGTGAGCTGATGGCGACCTTGCACGTTGATGGAGTCCCCGATGATGAGGACGCTACCCTGAGCGTTGGGAGCTTCGGTTCTCGCGGCCACCAGTCGCTGCTGAACTTCGGTTCCGGCGTTTAGCTGCACCCAACGCACTTCTGCTGGAGCCGTGCGCAGATCCACCGGCTGACCAGCTTGAAGTTGTTGCCTTATGGCGAGCAGCCACTGCCCGAGGTTCTCAGCTCCAGCCAGCCGCCAGCGCCACGGTATCCTCAACTCTCCCGCTGCGGGAAACAGGGGTTGCACCTCATTCGCCCAATGCACCAGTCGATTGCCACGGAAGCTGAATATGGCTTGCATCGGGTCACCGAGCACGCAGGTCGGAAGCACCTGGGCCAAACCAGACACGATGGCGTGCTGGACGACGTTGCAGTCTTGGTACTCGTCGACAAGCAACCGTGCATAGGTGGCGCGAAGGGGCTGAGCGAGGTGACCGGCCTGCAACAACTGCATGGCGGCCTCCCGAATTGCCGGGTAGTCAGTATTGGGTTGATGCAGCTGTAGGATCTGCGGGTTATGGCCGCTTCGCGCTGGGAACTTAGCGATCAGGCGCATCGAGAATCCGTCAATGGTGGAGACTCGATATGCGGAGTTAGGAACACCGGCTCGTCTCAGGCGCGCCCGTAAGGCCGCAACGCCGGCGTTCGTATGTGTCAAGACGAGGATGGGTTTGCTCTGCGTATGCGCGATGAGCGTCTCGGCAATCAATTGCGTTTTTCCACAACCTGCGGGGGCCGTTATGGAGCCACGCTCGATAGCGAAAAGATCAATCTCAGGGGGCACTTGTAAACGTCCAGAGCTGATTCGTGACTGCCATGAAGCCCGGTTCGGCGTTCTGTAAAGACGGACCGACGATGTCCCTTGCAACCTCCTGATAGGTTGTCAGCGACTTGAACCAGCCGCTGTTGCGGATACGGGATGCGGTTCCCAGCAGCTCTCGTCTCTCAGGTGAGTACCCATCCACGAGTCGCTTGGCTCGGATATCGTTCAGCGTCACGCGGCCTTGGGACTTCGTCTGAATGTGTGCGTTCATCAGCTCTGCACCCACTATTGTTTCGGCTTTCGCCAGAAGTGCATCGAGTGCTTGCTCACTGAGATGGCGGAAGATCTCGTCCTCCAACGTGAGGCCTGGTCGCCATGTAAGAATTTGCCCGCCGGCGGCCAAGAATGCTTCAGCGAGCCCCGCGGTCGAAGGCTTGTCGGCATCTACAAAAACCATCACGCGGTAACCCAAGTTCAGAAGTGCTGTTCCCCGGATAAGACTGTTATCGGGGCTTCCCCCGCCGGCGTCCACATACGCGCCGCCATGGGCCAGGAATGAGGTAGCGCCAAGACTGACCCACCATTGGTCAAGGCCACGCGCGAAGCCAACCTCGCTGGCCCCCTCGCAAACGATGATGAATTTGGCGAGGAATGCTTCGGGGTCCTTCCGAAGGGTACTTTGTACCTCGTTGGCTTCCCCAGCTGGCATAACACTGTGGCGCTGAGGTGCTGACCGAACAACGAATAACTGGCTGCCGGACAGCTCGCGCAGCGCGACCGGCGAGTGCGTCGTCATGAACACTTGCAACGGAGCGGCAGCGTCCTTTGCACCCAGCGAGTCCAGGAATCGCATGAGCCGATGAGGTTCAAGCCCGTATTCCACCTCATCAACCAGGGCAATTGGCGCGGCGCTGGCCGCAGCCCTTTGAAGCCCTGCCACTAGCAAGCGTGACGAGCCCGTGCCAAGGGAGCGCAGCGGAATACCTGTTTCACTGTGCAGCGCGATCGCCCCCTCGCCAATCGACACAGAATGTGCGTCAAGGAGCGCCTGAGGCATAGCCCCGACCGAAACGCCAAGATGCTGTGCTGTGCGTTGCACGACCTCAAGCGTCTGGGTCAGATGTTCGGCTGCTTGATTGCCAAAGTTCGCTCTTGCTTGCCTAGCGGCGCGCGCCAGTTCAGCACCAAGCTCGGCGCGCTCATCGGTAAGTCGATTGAGCACTGAGCCACGACTCCACGACAAGTTCGAACTCGCAAAGCTGCCGATACGGGCGGGTGCTAGTGCCGCTCGTTCCTTCCAGGGAAGAGTGCGTTCGAGTTGCTGCTGCTCCGCACGCTCAGAAAAAAGTGTCCAGGTAGGTTCCAAATCGGCACCAACTTGCAGAAGCAAGGTGATAACGGTCTCCAGCCCCGCTCGCGGTTCGTCTTCGACTTCTCCCGTTCCTGGATTGAATCCACGCAAGAACTCGCCGTAAACATCGATATCCATCAGCGATACCGGCAAATCGCCAAGCGTCACACTGATGGTGATGGGTGTTTCGACGTTCAGAGCGAAGAAGTCCATGTCGCCGAACGTGCCGCCCCGGCGGGCACCGACGCAAAGGTCAATCGCATCTAGAATGCTGGACTTTCCACTATCGCCAGGACCTATGAGGCAGTTAATTCCTGGGGCCGGCACCCAGTCGAGCGCCTGGATAGATCGGAAGTTGCTGATAATCAGTCTGCGAATGCGGGCCACGGAGAGTCCTCATGGGTTAACGACGACCAGTCTCCTACCCGCAGCGGCAACAGTCCATCGAACGTCACCTCGTCACTATGTGTTGCGACAGATAGGTCGGACCGGAAACTACCGTACGGCATTTTCCAGTCAGATGCGCTTCTGAATAATCACCTGGTCGGTGGTATGGAAGCCTATCCGATGTCCGTTGATTTCAACCTCAGAGCATTGAAGACCACCGACGCCGAGCTGACACTCATCGCCAGCGCAGCAATCAAGGGCGACAGAAGATGCCCCGTCAGCGGGTACAGCAGCCCCGCTGCTAGCGGGATTCCCATCGCGTTGTAGAGGAACGCAAAGGCGAGGTTCTGCCTCATGTTTTTCACGGTTGCCACTGACAGGGTGCGCGCTCGCAGGATGCCCATCAGATCTCCCTTGACCAGCGTCACTTGGGCGCTGTTCATCGCCACATCGGTACCGGTGCCCATGGCGATACCTACGTCAGACCTGGCCAGGGCGGGCGCATCGTTGATGCCGTCACCCGCCATGGCGACACGACGGCCATAGCCCTGCAAATCGGCGACCAGTTTCTCCTTATCCTGCGGTTTGACCTCACCATGCACTTCCTCGATTCCGAGCTGCTTCGCCACGGCTCTTGCTGTGGTGAGGCCATCACCAGTGGCCATGATGACCTTTACGTCTTCGCTTTGAAGCTTGGAGACAGCCTGTTGAGAAGTAGGCTTGATCGGATCGGAAACGGCCAGGAGTCCCGCCAGGCGACCATCAACGGCCAAATAGATGATGCTGATGCCTTCCAGACGCAGTTGCTCGGCGCGATTGCGCAGCGGGGTAATATCGACGCCCGCCTCGTCCATCAGTGCGGTGTTGCCGAGCTGCAGCTGATGGTCATCGACCTGGCCGCGCACACCAATACCCGAGCCAGATTCGAAAGTGTCCGGTTTGACCAGTGCAATGCCCTGACCGCGCGCATGATCGACGATGGCATGAGCCAGCGGGTGCTCACTACCCTGGTCGAGACTAGCAGCCAGGCGCAGCACTTCATTGGAGTCGTAACCGCCTGTCCCTTCCGCACTATGAAATACGGGACGCCCCTCAGTCAGGGTTCCAGTCTTGTCGACGATGAGCGTGTCGATCTTGCATAGATTTTCGATGGCGCTGGCATCGCGGAACAACACACCGCTGCTAGCGGCCTTGCCAGTCGCAACCATGACGGACATCGGGGTTGCCAGACCCAGAGCGCAGGGACACGCAATGATTAGCACCGCCACCGCATTGATCAGGCCAAATACCCAGCCTGATTCCGGCCCTAATAGCCCCCAGCCGAAGAAGGTCAGAATCGCGATCAGGATCACCCCGACCACGAAATACCCTGCCACCGCATCAGCCATACGCTGCATGGGGGCCTTGGAACGTTGGGCTCTGGCCACCATCTGAACGATCTGCGACAGCATGGTCTCGGCACCGACCTTCTGCGCCTCCATCACCAGGCTGCCGTGGGTGTTCAGGGTGGCACCGATAAGGGCATCCCCTACCCGCTTGGTCACGGGTAACGGTTCTCCGGTAAGCATCGACTCGTCGACGGCGCTCTCCCCCTCTAGAACCGTACCGTCCACCGGGACTTTCTCTCCCGGCCGGACACGTAGGTGGTCGCCCTGATGGACATGTGTCAGCGGAATATCTTCTTCCTGGCCATCGGGCTTGATGCGACGCGCAGTCTTTGGTGCCAGCCTCAGCAGTGACTTGATGGCTGCCGAAGTCTGCGAGCGGGCCTTGAGTTCGAGCATTTGGCCCAACAGCGTGAGTGAGATAATCACCGCGGCTGCTTCACAATAGACGCCGATACGTCCGTCCTGGGCAAAAGCCGCCGGAAACCACTGCGGAACCAAGGTAGCGGCCACGCTGTAGAGGTAGGCAGCGGCCGTTCCCAAACCGATCAGGGTCCACATGTTGGGGCTGCGGTGGCGGATGGAGTCAATGCCGCGGGTGAAGAATACCCAGCCACCCCATAGCGTCACGGGCGTCGCCAGAGCCAGCTCGACCCAGTTCTGGGTCGTGCCATGAAACAGTTGCAAGGAATGGCCGGCCATCGCCAATACGGTCACGATGACGGTCAACGGTAGGGTCCACCAGAACCGCAGCGAGAAGTCCTTCAGCTCTGGATTTTCCTCCTCTTCCAGCTCCGGGATGACAGGTTCCAGCGTCATCCCGCAGATCGGGCAGTTTCCGGGAGCCGGTTGACGGATTTCTGGATGCATCGGGCAGGTGTATTCAGCACCTACAGGTGTCGATGTGGGTGCTGGAGTCGCGTGCTGGTGATGCTCCCCATGAGACTGATGGCTCATGTACTGATGAGGATCTGCTTGGAATTTCTCTAGGCACTTCGCACTGCAGAAATGATAGGCCTTCCCTTCAAAGCTCTCGCGATAAGGGCCATCAGGTTTGACCTCCATGCCACACACCGGGTCGCGCTGGCTCTCGGAGTGGGCGTGCGAGTTATGTGAATGATCCTGGTCATGATGGCAGGAGGTCTTTTGCATGCGATCTATGTCCTTTCTTCGTCCTTGGAAACAGCGGTGCTGCTGGAGTGGGAGTGCCCGCCGTGATTGTGGCCAAACAGATGCATCAGCGGGCATAGCAGCAGGATGAGGTACGGCAGGGCCTGCGAAAGATGACCGTAATGCTCACGCGCTACATAGAAGATGCCGATTACGGCCAGCATGATCAGCGCAATGCCAATCTTGCTCTTCCAAAAAGGCGGCTCAGTGGTACTGGTGTGATGGGTATGGTCCACGACAATAGCCTCGTTTCAATGGCGGCCGGATCACTATAGGTGTCTCAGACTGGACGGAGCTGGCGAGTATCAATAAACGTCAGCGTACGGTCACCTTACCGACCATTCCCGACTGATAATGTCCTGGAATATTGCAGGCGAACTCCAGTTCGGTGGCGGCGGAGAAGGTCCAGATCAACTCTTCGCGTGCTCCAGGTTCGACAAGAACACTGTTGGGGTCATCGTGTTCCATACCGACCATCTTCATGCCGCCCATGGCATGGCCCATATTGCTCATGTCATGTGCACCTGTAGGGGACAGCGTGCCGTTCTGAAACATCGCGGCCATCTCTTTCTGGTGCGCGGCATGGGATGCCGCTTTGCCAAGATTGAATTCGTGTAGCAGTGCACCGTCATTTTTCAGGACGAAGCGAACTGTCTCGCCTGCTTTGATCTCCATTGCTTTGGGTTCGAAGAAGATGTCCCCCATCCGGACTTCGATGGTGCGATCTACTGCCTGACCGTCTCCCGGTTGCCCAATACTGTCTTTCTTGTGGCCCGGGCTGGCCAGCGCATTGGCAGCACTGAGCAGCAAGCCAAGGGTGGTGATTATGAAAGCGGGTCTGAGTTTCATGGTGTGCCTCTGAGGTGTTGAGGAGGGATGAGTCCCGATGCTAATGAGGTGCAGCTGGCGGTACGCTGACGTGAAAACTACATCGCAGTAAGGTTCGTCAGATCGGTGCTACCCAGCTCGCGGCCAACGGGTAGCACCGATGCCGGACTAACGCAGAGCAAACTCACCGACCATCCCCGCCTGGTAATGCCCAGGCAATGTACAGGCGAAGCTCAAACTGCCCGCCTTAGGGAAGGTCCACACGAACTCTTTGGTTGTGCCGGGCTCGACGAGAACCGCGTTCGGGTCGTCATGCTTGGCTTTGATGACTTCCGGATAGCCTGGAGGGTTGGAGTCTCCCATGCCATAACGCTCATGCCAGACAATGCGCTCGGCCATGCCGGTCGGGGTCAGTGTGCCGTCCTTGAACAAGGACGCCATCTTGCGCTGGTGCTCCAGCTGGGACGCTGCCTGCCCGATGTTGAACTCGTGCATCAACGCGCCCTCGTTCTTCAGAACGAAGCGCACGGTTTCACCTGGCTTCACATCGATCGTTTTCTGGCTGTAGTTGATGTCGTCCATCTTTACCAAGATGGTACGAGTCGCTGGCGTCGCCTGGGCCTGCTGCCCAATGCCATTGCTACTGCCGCCGACCTCGGCAAATGCCGGAAAGGTGGTGCTGATGAACAGAGTGCTGATCAGCAGTTTAAGGGGTAAGCGTTTCATGGTGAGACCTCGAGATGGGTGCTGGAAATCTCATGCTATTCCCCGCTTGCTGCCAGGCCGCTGACCCCAAAACTACAATTGCGTCAGCTGGGAAAAAGCACGGCGCCATAAAGGCGCCGCTAGGCCAAAGGAGCAATCACGGAAGGCCTGGAAGATGGGAAAATCCTTATCGATGGCACTCTTTGTCGGCCATCATTAGCTTGTGCTCGCGGATCATTTGAGCCAGCACGTCGTCTACCAGCTTGTCATGCTTTTCCATCCAGGCCAGATGCTCTTCGGCAGACATGTTTGGCGCGGGATGTTCGTTGTGCAGCTGGCTCATGATGTCTTCGAGCATGTTCATATGCTCCTTCATGTGCACATGCCGCTCGCCGACCGGGGCCTTCTCCGCCTGGATCAGCACGGCTTCTGCTTTGTCGCGCATCTGCTGGATGCGCTCGAATACACGGTCGCTGCCCCCTTCGGCCCAAGCCATGGAAGACAGCAGTAGCGAACCAACCAGAAGCAAAGGTTTCAGCGATTTCATGGGCAGTCTCCATCAGTGCAAACTATGGCCGGCACCTCTGCTTTTGGTCTGTCGAGGGCCGAGAGCACAACCTAGTACTCATGCTTGCACCCTAGACAAGCCACCCTGTCAGTGAGCTGAAGTCAGAATTACATTTTCGTAAGCTTCTGGTTGGGGCCGCGGTTTGCCTGCAAACTCAGGCCACCCGACTTTTGGAGTCTGCACACATGAAACTACTGGTAGCTGAAGACGAACCCAAAACCGGTACGTACCTCCAGCAAGGTCTCACCGAGGCTGGGTTCAATGTCGACCGGGTTATGACCGGTACAGATGCCCTTCAGCATGCACTTAGCGAAGCCTATGACCTGCTAATTCTGGATGTAATGATGCCTGGGCTGGACGGTTGGGAAGTGCTGCGCATGTTGCGCGCAGCAGGAAAAGACGTCCCCGTACTGTTCTTGACGGCACGCGATGGTGTGGAAGACCGCGTAAAAGGGTTGGAGCTGGGTGCGGACGACTACCTGATCAAGCCATTTGCTTTCTCAGAGCTTCTGGCCAGGGTCAGAACGCTGTTGCGCAGAGGTAATGGTTCGCCGACGCAGACCACCAGGAAAATTGCCGATCTGGAAGTCGATCTGATGAAGCGGCGTGCGATCCGTGGCGGGAAAAGAATTGACCTGACCGCGAAGGAGTTTTCACTGCTGGAACTGCTACTGCGCCGGCGCGGCGAGGTGCTCCCGAAGTCGCTGATTGCCTCTCAGGTTTGGGACATGAATTTCGACAGCGACACCAATGTCATTGAGGTTGCGGTACGCCGGCTACGCGCAAAAATCGATGACGATTTCGATCTCAAGCTGATTCATACCGCCCGCGGCATGGGATACATGATGGATGCTCCGGAGTGAATATGAAGCACCTTTCGCTGACCGCACGCATGAGCCTGATGTTCATGTCCGCGGTAATTGCAGTCCTGACGGTAGCAGGGCTGAGTTTCAATATGCTCAGCCAGCACCACTTCAAGATGCTGGATCGGCAGGCCCTGGTGGAGAAACTCGAATCCGCCAAACATATCCTCAACAATGCTCGCGGTGAAGCGAGCCTTTCGGAAGAATTACCGCAGTTGCGAGCTTTGCTGGGAGCCCATCAGGATCTGGCCGCCACTATCCTGGCCAGTGACGGTTCTGTACTGTTTTCCGACCCCAGAGCAGTCGAAGTACCTGAGCGTTTCAGACGTGCAAATGAGCAGAGCATGTGGGAGTGGCAGAACGGCCAACACATGTACCGTGGCATGACGGAGCAAATCTCGGTAGCCGATCAGGCTGAGCCGCTCACTGCGTTGCTGATTCTTGACGTCACCAATCACACACACTTTTTCGACACGCTGCAACGATGGTTTTGGATTGGATTGGTCATCAGCGCCCTGTTCAGTGCCGCACTCGGCTGGGTGGTTGCTCGCAGCGGCCTTAGGCCTCTGCGGCAAGTCACTCATGTGGCCTCCGGGATGTCCGCTCGCTCGTTACAGGAGCGAATCCCTCTCGAACCAGTGCCGCGGGAACTTCAGCAACTGGTTCTCTCCTTCAATGCGATGTTGGCTCGGCTAGAGGATGCCTTCGTTAGGCTCTCCAATTTTTCGGTCGACATTGCCCACGAGCTACGAACTCCAGTCAGCAATCTGATGACCCACACCGAGGTCGTGCTGAGTAAAAAACGCGATATCAATGCCTATGAGGAGAATCTGTACTCCAACCTGGAGGACTTGAAGCGCATGTCTCGGATGATTGATGACATGCTGTTCTTGGCCAAGGCTGATAATGGCCTGATCATCCCCGAGCAGGCCAGGATCGAACTGGCTGACGTAGTCTTCAAGCTGTTTGACTACTACCACCTTCTGGCCGAAGAGCGCGGCATTGAGCTATCGCTCACAGGCAAAGGCCAAGTGCTGGGAGATCGGCTGATGCTTGATCGCGCGCTATCCAACTTGCTGTCCAATGCGCTGCGCTACACGCCGGCGGGACAGACAATTTCGGTTCTGATCCGCGAGACAGAGGACTCCACTACCTTCAGTATCGAGAACCCAGGGGACACAATCAGCTCAGAGCATCTAGAGAAGCTCTTCGACCGCTTTTACCGGGTTGACCCCGCTCGGCGGGAGGGCAGCCCGAGCAACGCCGGGCTCGGGCTTGCAATCACCCGATCCATCATTGAGGCTCACAAAGGCCGCATCTGGTGCACCTCAGCGGCTAGCCTCACGGGCTTTCACATCGAATTGCCCCATCCCAGATAATGCCGGTCTGGCGGTAAGTAGGCTACAGCTAACCGCTAGCCCAACTTGACAGGGTGGGTGCAGGTGCAACTCGACTGAGCGCAGATTGCATTCGCCATCCAGATAGGTAACGAGCGGTGAGCTGACACAAGAGCACCCCATTCGCTCTCGGGTAGCAGCTCATGAAGTTTGGAAACTGCATCCCCCGCGCTTGCCTCGCCAAGCCAAACCAATGCTCGGATGGCGTCCCCCGCTCCAGTAGCGCCAAGCACGTCAGGTTGCCGGAAGCCCTCACAGCCTAGCCAATCTCAATCTCAATGCGGCACATGGCTGATTTTGCGTTTAACTAACGCCACCGACCAAACCCACGTAGCACGGTTCCTGCCAGATGGGCTTTCTGGGATGACCAAGGCACTGTCAACCTTGGCCCAACAGGAGGCCCTGTTCGTTGGCGAAGGCGCAGCCCTTCCGGCAAAAGTGCGAGTTCGCAGCCTTCCCGAAAACAAACTCCCACGATCTGAAAGCGTGAGCTTCGCTAACGGCTGGTCCACAGCGCGCCTTGAACAGGGAGAGCTCGACGTGATCGCCTCGCGAATGGCTGGCCAACCTGACGCCTAATTGCTCGGATTATAAATACGGACAACGAGGTGGACGCTATCAACTACCATCGGGGACCTGGAGCGCTGAGGCCTGGGCGCATCGCCAAGCCAGCTGGGTGGTGTATGCAAAGAGAATTGCTCTCTCCCGCATACACCACTCGCTGATCTGAGTTAATGGTCGCAAAGGCGAACTAGCCACTACCCTCGACTGGTACCGAATCCTCGCTGACGATCCCCGTAGGACTTGGTCGCTTTCTTACACAGGTAGCTGGCCCGGTGGAACAGATCCGGTAGCTCATCAACAAGAACCTTGTGTTCTGACCATGCAACCTTCCGCATACGGGGATGCCGATCTATCCGATACGTTGGATTGTCGGGGATATGTACCAGCCCGTCGACCTCATGCTTCGACAACCGCAGTGCACTGGCCCATGACTCTTCTATCCGGCTGATCATGTTGACCCTCTCTGAGCGCAGCAGCCCCAGGGTGTAATAGGCATCGCGGTTCAACAGGATCAGCAGGTGATAATGCTGCCGGCCTGCCTGACCTATTTCTCTCGACCAGACGTACCGTACTTTGCAGCCACGCGAATAGCCACGATCAGCCACTCGTTCCTGGTGGTACTGGATCTTCTTCGTAAACGATTCGAAGAATCGGCTGATGACCTGGTTCGTATAGGCGTAGTCAGGTAGCAGGACGCCTTGAGGCAAGTGGAGGTCAACTCTGAAGGCTAAGACCCTCGGATACTCAGCTAATGCCAGGTCTATGGTGCGCTTGAGATCGGACAGGTGCTCACGAATGAAAGGCCCCTTGTCACGCATCAAGCGGAAGCCCTCAAAGGTGTCGTCGTAGTGAAGATGCAGATTGGTATTGGCTGGATGACGAAGCGGGTAGCGTTGGATGGTGTCGGTATCGTTGAGCATGGTTATGACCTCTCGTTGGTGGAGTTTCATAACCTTTTGTCTACTGTGTACTTTTTAACCGCTACCTTGCTCGCCTGATCCGTTGGTTGGTCTCTCTGGATACGCTTTAGTGTTGGCCTCTCAGTGGTGGATCAGTGTCCGACCCCCTGTGTAGGTCAGTGAAGGTTGCTACTCGGTTAGGCGTGAACCCTTCGGGTGGTAATAGCTAGTAAAAGCATAATACCCGCACCGCAGCCCCCTTCTCCGACCAGCTAGGGCAAAGCCACCTTAATCATCCCGCCATAGCGGCAATTTTTGCCGAGTTCGGATTTCGGAAATAAATCAAGCCGAAGAGGCCTGAGCCAGATATCGAAGAGGCTGTCGGGGCGGCGGGAGCGACACCGCCTCGACTTGCCATGCGAGTCCGCACAGCCAGTGACTGAACGGCGGCATAAGCGCCATGACCAGCCGAAGCCGATCATGGCGCAGGTGGCTGTTCTAGCTGGCCATGCTCAGATGGCCGATAGGGCGCGTAGCAGCACCCTCTGCTTGGTCACGCTCCTCAATCCTGGCCAGAATCCAGTCGTGCACCTCGCTATCGACCCAGCCGACGCAGCGGTCGCCCAGCGATACCGGCTTCGGAAACGTGTTATCTGAAATGTATTTGTAGATCGTCGACCTAGATAGGCCGGTAGCGGTTATCACATCTTGCAAGCGGAGAATTCGCATGAATAGGGCTCCTCTGTTTGTCCCAGAGGATTTGCGAGGGCCGTATAAAAAAACTGCCTGTTACCCAGCAGCTCGTGCCGGCGTGAGCAACCCTGACTTTTCGCGCAGCTCCAGCGGAATATCCACCTCCCTCAACACGCTTTTCACCACAGGATCATCGTACCCCTTGGTGACCATCCAATGCTTGGCCAGACCTTCGTCCAAGGCTCTTTCAGTCAACAGAGCGATGCAACGGTGGCCAGTCGACACATGCGCCGGGACCAAGATGTAGCTAACCCTGGCCAGATCAATGCTGGATACCTGCGAAAAACGTTGGACCACCTCTCTGGCCAGCTCAAGGACTTGGTGGTGGAGGAATTCGAAAATCTCCTCGTGGTCCAGAATCGCTTTGTCTTTGGGATCAAGCATCGGCAGTCGAAAGAATGCCGCCACTTGCTCCTTCACCGTCGAGTCCACACCGCGCACCTTTCCCCATCCGGCGGAATCAGCCTGAACCCAGTGGCGCGACAGAAAGCCCAATACGCAGTCACAAATAAAAAGCTCAAGCTGATCAAACGCATGATCTGGCGCTCGCCTGAAGAGACGAACCACGCTGCGAGGTGCCAAGTATTCCCCTCGCCTTAGGAAGGAGTTGCGATCAAGTCTGACGCCAGCCAAAAACTTGTAGTCGATGTCTTGATCGGCGGCCTTCTTATGCACCACGACGGAAACAACGTCGTCAGCAGGTGAAAGCTGAAGGTGGTTCAGATTAAGCCAATAAACGCTCCTGAGCTTCTCAGCGAAAATCGGACTCGCCAACCCAGGTATGTGTCTACGAATGAATCCCAGCTCCGTAAGCCTGCGCAAGCGCTGCTTGAGAGAGGCCGCATCCATTCCCGTCAGCAAGCAGAGCTCCTTGCTACTCAGCCCCCTGGCAACCCCAAACGGATCTGCATGGCTTAGCAAGATCATGAGCAGCAAACGATTCGCCAAGCTGAGCTTCCCCTGCCGCACTGGAGCAACTCGCTTCTCGTCTCGCGAGCGTGTGTTGAGCTCCTTCGCAGTCGGCGCATCGTCCTTCCAGCCAGACCAGATGGCCCTGATGCGCTCGCCACCCAAGACATGCTTGACCAAACCGGGGTGGTTCAGCGTCCTTTCCTCGACATCCCGCAGAGCCGACTGGATAGCTTTGCTCATCTCGTAGGTACACCTTGGCCGCCCCTTCCCTTCAGGCTGAGTAACGACTCGCAGTACCCCCACATCAACCAGTTGGGCAACCGCTTTTGAGACGGCTTGCACCGGAAGCCGCAGGTCTTCAGCCAATTGCTTCTGCGAACGAGGCTTAGGCGTCACCGAGCCATAGTGCTTCCAGAATGCAATGAGCAAAAATTTAGCATCTGGATCACCCGCCCTTAGCTTCGCATCAAGAAGCCTAGCAAGCATAGAACCTCCAATTTTTAACTCGCAAATATACCCTATATCTACTATACCTTAGTTACAGTAACGACTCACATAACAACACGTAACGTTTTACTAACATATCAGTGGCAAAGCTGATAACGGTTGCGTAACGAAACAGTAACGGTATAAATCTTTCCCGAAGGATTGGCTTTGGCTCATAGCCCAAATGGCCCGCCTGGAGGATGAGATGTCAGAAAATGAGAAACCACTGAAGTGGCTGCGCAAGCAGGATGGTGAGTGGGAATGGGCAGCCGATTACCTCAGGCACCGGCTCGATGCCGAGTACATGAGGAGGCTCAAGGGCGATGCGTTTACCCGGTTTTCGACCTACGAGAACGTCGTTGCTGCTATCAGGCAGATCCAAGAGGACAGGCTGGACCTGGTCATAAGACTGCAGGGAGCTATACGGCAGCGTCGCTACCGCTCTGACAACAATGGCCGAAAACCTCGAACATTCACCCTCAGCAAACAAACCCTTTCCAAGCTGGACTCAATCGCAAAGCGAAATAACACTGACGAGACAGCTGTAATCACAGCGCTCATAGAAAGAGAAGGACTGGCCGCCGAGGCCGAGAGGGATTACAAAAAGCAGCTCAAGGAATCAGTCGCGCGCGAGCAAAAGAACGCAGCCCAGACAGTTGCGACCATGACCGCTCAACGGGACGAGGCGTTGAAATACGCCGAGCGGTATCTGAGGCTTTTAGTTCAATGGGAGCTAATGTGGCCTGACGAAACGCCACCCACCGCAAGCGATGAGGATGTGTCGAAGCTTGTGGAGTCCAAAATGAAAGACCTAAAGGACAAGCTAGCCTACATTGCCTTCAGAGACGCAGTGACAACTGACCGAGGGCATGACGAGCGCTAATCATCTCACCTCGCACTGAAGCAGGCACGAAGCACAAAACCGGGTACAAAACCGGGTACATAATTTTCAGAAATTGAAACTCCCTCAGGACTGGTGGCCGCCTCAGGCCTGACTTAGTGGATAACGTCTGAGCCGCTCCACAGCTACCGGCGCGAGCCTCCGACCCCCAGGGGTCCGGAGGCTTTTTCATTTGTGCGACCAGGCGCCCCGCCGGACGACACCAACACCCGAGAACGCCGACTCAGCGCCCTACCCGCCCAGCCACCGCACTGGTAGCAGCACCACGCGCGGGGCAAGACCGGTGGCCAAGGCCGTCAGCTCGACGTAGAGCCGAGTGGCCAAAGCCAAGCATGCAGACTGAGCAGCGGCATCGCCACCACCGAACGGGGCCGATACACGCCAGCGCTTCGGGAGCCACTCACGGATTTCTCCGGTGCGGCGCTTCAGCACATTTTCCATATACTCTCTAGGGTATATATTCAGAAGGACTATCCAACTCCTTTCGCAGGAATTTCGCCGATGAAAAGCGCGCACGATCTGGTCGCCGAGGCCAAGGCCCATATCCATGAAATCGATCTGCAGGAAGCGGAACAGGCGATCCGTGAGGCGGATGCGCTGATCGATGTCCGCGAGCCGGACGAGTTCGTCCAGGGGCATATCCCGGGCGCGGTCAACATCCCCCGCGGCCTGCTTGAGTTCAAGCTCAGCGCCACCCAGGAACTGGCGCCCCGCGACCTGAAGCTGGTGCTCTATTGCAAGACCAGCGGCCGCGCCGCACTGGCGGCCGCCAGCCTCAAGCAAATGGGCTACCTGCAGGTCAGCTCGATCAGCGGCGGATTCGACGCCTGGGCCGAGGCCGGCAAGGCTGTACAGCAGACGAGCCTGCCCTCGTTCGAGTGAAGCGCTGTTCCACGACCCGGAATACCCGCGGCTGAATCTCGCCTGGCAACGGCGCAATGCGCTGAGCCTATTGCGCCGTAACGAATAGGTACACCTGCCACCTTGATCTTCCGTACTCGGCCTCGCGGTGCCCTGCTCACCTGTAGGGTGGATTAGCCGCCACGCGCCGTAATCCACCAGGGCGGTGGCCGAAACCGCTGCGCCACGCGCGCACCCGCGGGTGGCCGGGGCGCAATGCGCTGCGCTTATTGCGCCCTAACCGAAGGCGTTGACCAGGAGATGCCGACCTACTGGCAACGCTTGCAGGTGCTCAAACCAAGCAGCCGGTACGCCGGACAGAAACTGAACAGCCCGGTGGCCAGCGGCACCACGCCGATCCAGCCCCAGAGGCCGATGACGCCGAACAGGCTCAGTGCGATGAGCAGGATGCCTGCGACGACGCGCAGGGCACGATCGATGGTTCCGATGTTGGCTTGCATGTTGACCTCCCGGTCAGTGGTTGCGCTGGCGTTCCAGCGCGGTGAACAGCAGCATCCCGGCGAGCATCGCCGCGACGAAAAGCATGGCCTGCCAGTGGCCGGTCAACAGGATCGCCACACCCGGCCCCGGACAGATACCGGCGATGCCCCAGCCGATGCCGAAGACCAGGCTGCCGAGAATCAGCCGCCGATCCAGCTCGCGCTTCTGCGGCAACTGCATCGGAGCGCCCAGCAGCGAACGTGACTGGCGTCGAGCCCAGGCAAAAGGCAGCAGCGCCACGGCGATGGCTCCGCCCATCACCAGCGCCAGGGAAGGGTCCCAGGCGCCGGCAAGATCGAGAAAACCCAGCACCTTGGCCGGGTTGGCCATACCGGCCAACAGCAGGCCGATGCCGAAGATCAGTCCGGCGAAGAATGCGATCAGCTTGCGCATGCTCAGGCCCCCAGCAGATGACGGATGACATGGACGGTGGCAAACCCGCTGGCCATGAACGCCAGGGTCGCCACCAGCGAGCGCGCGGACAGCCGCGACAGGCCACAGACGCCGTGCCCGCTTGTACAGCCGGAGCCATAGCGGGTACCGATGCCCACCAGCAGCCCGGCCACCAGCAGACCGAGCCAGCCGGTCTGGAATTCGATCCGTGGCAGCAGCGTCACCAGTCCCCACCACAGCGGCGCCAGCAGCACGCCGAGAACGAACAGCGCACGCTCGCCACGGCCCTCGCGCACGCCGTCGAGCAAACTGCCGATGACACCGCTGATCCCGGCGATACGCCCGTTGCAGATCACCAGCAGGCTCGCCGCCAGGCCGATCAGCGCGCCGCCCGCCAGCGCACTCCAGGGGGTGAAGTTCGCCCAGTCGATCGTGATCATGACTTGCTCCCGCAGAACAGTTCATAAAGGGTTCGAATGACCGCCAGCGCTTCGGGGCTGCTGATCCGGTAATACACCTGCTTGCCCTCGCGGCGCGTTTCCACGCAGCCTTCGCGGCGCAGCACCGCCAACTGCTGGGATAGCGTCGGCTGACTGATGCCGAGCATCGCCTCCAGCTCACCCACGCTGTACTCGCCCTGGCTGAGCTGGCAGAGCAGCATCAGCCGGTCGCTGTTGGCCAGGGTTTTGAGCAACTGGTGGGCAGCGTCGGCATTGGCACGCAGCTGCTGCAGGTCTAGCGTTTCGGTCATGGGAAAGTCCGGATACACTTAAACAATTAACAATATATATTTTTATATATTGAAAGTGCGCAGCACACAAGCCCCGCTGCAAAACACCCGTTCTCAGGAGGTCCGAATGAGCGACTGCTGCAAGGGAAACTGCTCGTCCGCCGACCGGCCCGCCGCCGACGAATCTGCCTCCGCCAGCGCGCAGTGGTCGAGCCGCTTCCGCGTCGCGCGCATGGACTGCCCGGCGGAAGAACGGCTGATCCGCCTGGCCCTGCAGCAGAGTCCCGGCGTGTGCGGGCTGAGCGTCGATCTGCAGCAGCGCGAGCTGCAGATTCGTCACGACGGCCCGCTCGAGCCGATCGCCGCACGCCTGGCGGCCCTGAATCTGGACAGTACCTTCCTCGACACCCGCGCCGCCGAGGCATCGATTGAAGCGTCCGCCAAGCAGACTGCAGGGGAAGCGCGGGTACTGAAATGGCTGCTGGCGATCAACGCGCTGATGTTCGTCGTCGAATTCGGCGCCGGGCTGGCGGCCCGCTCCGCCGGCCTGATCGGCGACTCGCTGGACATGTTCGCCGACGCCGCCGTGTATGGCCTGGCGCTCTACGCGGTCGGCCGCAGCCTGCAGCTGCAGTTGCGCGCCGCTCGCGTCGCCGGGGTGCTGCAGATGCTGCTGGCGCTGGGCGTGCTACTGGAGGTCGTGCGACGCGCAGTCTACGGCAGCGATCCGGTCTCACTGGCGATGATGCTGGTGGCGCTGCTCGCCCTCTGCGCCAACCTCACCTGCCTCGCACTGCTCGCCAGGCACCGCGGCGGCGGTGCGCACATGCGCGCCAGCTGGATATTTTCTGCCAACGACGTATTGATCAACGTCGGCGTGATCGTCGCCGGCGCGCTGGTGGCCTGGACCGGCTCGCACTACCCGGATCTGATCATCGGCAGCCTGATCGGCCTGCTGGTCCTCTACGGCGCACGACGGATACTCGCCCTGCGCAGCTGAATCGCCGGGGCAGTTCCCGAAAACATCGCCAGGCTGCGCGCAGCCTTACCGTCACCCACGGCGCAATGCGCTGCGCTTATTGCGCCCTACGGAGACGGCGACCTCATGCACTCGTAGGGTGGATTAGCCGCGAAGCGGCGTAATCCACCGCGGATGCCTGCGACAGGCAGAAGCCTGACGGGCCGTGGGGCGTAAGCGGGGTCGTCCCCGACATCGAGAAGCACAGAAACCCCGCTGCGTCCGCAGCGTTGAGCCTCGCGATGCTCGGCACCAACCTACGGTGGCTCGTTGCATTCGTAGGGTGGATTAGCCGCGAAGCGGCGTAATCCACTGCGGATGCCTACGAACCGGGCTCTTCCTGTTCACGCCGCAACAAGGTCGCCTTGCGCTCGACACCCCAGCGGTAGCCGGACAGGCCGCCGTCGGCACGCACCACGCGGTGACAGGGAATCGCCACCGCCAGCCAGTTCGCCGCGCAGGCGCCGGCCACCGCGCGGCTCGCGGTGGGCACGCCGATCTGCCGGGCGATGTCCTGATAGCTGGCGGTGGTGCCCGGGGGAATCTGTTGCAGCGCCTGCCAGACTCGCTGCTGGAACAGGCTGCCGCGAATGTCGAGGGGCAACTGAAGACCCAGCCCGGGCGCCTCGACCATGCCGATCACCTGCGCCACCCAGCCCTCGAATTCGGCGTCGGCACCGACCAGCTCGGCCTGGCTGAAGCGCTGCTGGATCTGCTGCACCAACGGCTCGGGCGCATCGCCCAGGAGGATGGCGCAGACGCCCTTGGCACTGCAGGCGACCAGGATCGCGCCCAGCGAACACTGCCCGACGGCGAAGCGGATACGCTGCCCACTGCCACCCTCGCGATACTCGCCGGGACGCATGCCGAGCAGACCCGGCGCATCTTCATAGAGTCGGCTGCTGGAACCGAAGCCGGCGTCGTAGAGTGCCTCGGTCACCGCGGCGCCCTGCTCCAGCCCCAGGCGCAAACGCCTGGCACGCCAGGCCCGCGCATAACCCTTGGGCGTCACGCCGGTGACGCGGCGGAACAGCCGATGAAACTGCCAGGGACTCAGGCCGGCGGCTTCGGCCAGGGTGGCCAGGCTCGGCTCGCTCGGCGCCTGCTCGATCTGCCGGCAGGCCCGCGCCACGCATTCGGCGCCGCGCTCTGCCGCCGGACGATAACCCGCGGCCTCGGCCAGCTCGGCGCTGTCGAAGAATTCGATGTCACGCGGATCAGGCAGGCACTCGTCCGCCCCCGGCCACAGGTAGACGCCGCGTGCACGCAACGCATAGACGAATCCGCCCGGTATGGCACCCGGGGCGGCGGCCTGCAGCGCCTGCCAGCGCGGATCCTGCTCGATGGGTAACACAGGCTGCAGACGCGTCATGGCACGAGCCTCGGAAGAGTGGACTGCCTCAGTCTGCACGGCCGCGCAGCGCAGCGAACTCCGTTTCTTGCAGCCGTCATTCAACGCGGCGGCACCCGCCACAGATACCAGGCCGCCGCCGAACGCTGCGGGCTCCACTGCTGACCGAGCGCGGCCAACGCGCCAGGCGTCGGCTGCCGCTCCAGACCCTTGAGCTTGCGATAGCCCTCGCGCACGCCGAAGTCGTCGACCGGGAGGATATCCAGTCGCCCCAGACTGAAGATCAGCAGCATCTCCACCGTCCAGCGACCGACGCCGGGCAGCTGGGTCAGACGCGCCACCAGCTCAGCGTCGTCCATCTCGCGCGCGCCGGCATTGTCCGGTACCAGTCCGTCCAGCCGCGCTTGCGCAATCGCCAGCAGACTCTGCACCTTGCGTCCGGAAAACCCGCAGGCACGCAGCTGCCCGTCCTCCAGCGCCAGCAACTGCCGCGCCTCGGGAAATGCCTGCGCGGGAAACAGCGCCAGCAGCCGATTGACGATCGCCTCGGCAGCGCGTCCGTGCAGTTGCTGGTAGGCCACCGCCCGCACCAGCGCCTCGAAGGGTTCGCGCGCGGGATGCAGCTCGATCCGGCAGGGGCCGACCTGTTCCACCAGCCAGGCCCAGTCATCATCCAGTTGCGCCAGCTGCTCGCCGGCCCGTTCGAATGCCGCCGCGGTTTCGTCCATCTCAGAGCGCCTTGCGAAAGGTAAGGTTGATCCGCTGCTCACCCAGCAGCGGATGCCAGCCCGGTCTGAGCGGACGCACGCCGTGAAAGCGCAAGCGATCCACCCCGCCCCAGACCAGCACATCGGAATGCTGCAGCAACACCGGCTGCTGCCGCTCGGCGCGCGTCGCCCCGCCGAACAGAAACACCGCGGGAAGCCCCAGCGAGAGAGACACGATGGGCTGCGCCAGGTCCTGCTCGTCACGATCCTGATGCAGCGACAAGCGCACACCCGGCAGATAACGATTGACCAGGCAGGTGTCGGGCGCAAAGTCGGCAAACCCTGCTTCCAGTGCCGCGCGCTCGGCAAGCTCGGCGAAAACGGGCGGCATCGTAGGCCAGGCCCGGCCGCTCTGCGGGTCGCGCGACAGATAGCGGTAACCGGC
>Ga0102830_1000269_pt1 | contig 24538 bp, 23 predicted proteins | sample ColrivemetaGS703_FD_84511 | JGI IMG/M metagenome (GOLD analysis project Ga0102830, IMG submission 84511) | Estuarine microbial communities from the Columbia River estuary - Freshwater metaG S.703 | ecosystem: Environmental > Aquatic > Marine > Intertidal zone > Estuary | place: USA: Columbia...
ATGTTAAAACGACTATCGTCATTTAGATAAGCATCATAAATATTAATTGGTTCTTCATGACCAGCATTATATATTGTTTATATTATTTATATTATTATTTTATAATATATATAATGAGATTAGAAATATTTGTATTAGGATTAACAACCTTTTTTGTATACAATGCGTATACAGATGGCAAATACACAAAAATATTATTATCATTTAAAAAATACTATAAAATGATATTCTATGTTCTTTTAGGTCTAGGAATTTATGTATTATTAAAACGAAACCCGAATCAAGGAAGAAATATGTTGTTATATGCGAATAATGTTGTGAAATTTATGCCAATAGATAAAAATTCAATGGACATGTTAAGTCCCATAATTGATTTTACATCAATAAATGAAGATAGTAGTTTTATGGAATCCGTTAATGGTATTTATTCAAATGCGGGGTTTTCTGGAGAGAAAAGAATGTTAAATTCTGGAAAAAATGGAACCAAACGTTCTGTAAGTGAAACCAAGAAAAAATATGTTGCTTCAAATCAAAATTGGAAATGTGGAAATTGTCAAGCACAATTAGACCATACCTTTGAAATTGACCATAAAGTAAGACTAGAATATGGAGGCGGAAATGATGTTCAGAATTTAATAGCATTATGTCGCAATTGTCATGGCAGAAAGACTGCTAGTGAAAATATGTAATATGTATTTAAGAACATTTAATAATAATAAACACTAAATAATATTGTATTATTTAACACTAAATAATATTGTATTATAATAATATATGGATAATCCTGCTACAACAAATGAAAATATTATACCTGAATTTAAAAAAAATAGCGTAATATATCCAATTATGTTTATGCTTTTGCTCTTAGTTATTGTTATGTTTTGTATATTCTTTAAAGTTAAATTACCTGGTAAATCACGTACAAAATCACAAGAAGAAGTAATTGCTGATGTATTTATAATTTTATTTTTTTGTTTACTTGTATTTGGTATTTGTATAGCATTGTTACCAAATTTTAAAGATATAAAAAAATTATTTGAACAAATAAGTAGTGTTACTTATGTAATTATTTACACAATATTTTTAATTTTATTCTTTACATTAGTGCCAAATGATACTATTAATAAATACGGTTTAATAATAACTATTACAACAATGGTATTAGGGTCTTTAATGTTTTATAAAGGTTTAAATAATAATTATATTACAGAATTTAATCTTAATTACGAAAGAATTAAAACAATGATATTATTTTTTTGTTTAATAACCATTTTTATTATTTATTATAATACAGACCCTGGCGGTTATATTGAAAAATATTTTGGTTATTCATTATTATTAACAATTATTATTTCTGTATTTGCTTTTTTATATTTAGTTATTGTTTTAACATTAACTGATACTAAAAATACAAAAGCTACAAATATATTAGAGAATTTTTCAAAAGTCTCATCATATGGAAGTATAGCATTTTTAGTTTTCATTGCTATAATGACAATTTTAATTTCAACATATCCAGGAGGATTTTTTAATGATAAAGCTACATCTGCTGCGGTTATGATTTTACTACTAATAATATGTATTATATCGGGTATTATATTAGGTGCCAATACATTTCCCGAAATATTTAATAACTCGCCGTTAAATGATAAAATGAATTTATTTAAACGTTCATTGTTAGCATTATTTGGGCTTGTTATTTCTAGTTTACTTATTTTTTGGTTAGTTTATAATATTCAAAATTTGTCAGGGAAAACAGGAACAACTAGTTTTATATTAAATATATTGTTAGTAGTGGTTGTTCTTGGGTTAATATACAAAACAATAAATGTAAAAACTCCTGCTGGAAATTCAAATAAAAACGCTTTTTTCTCTCTAATTACCAGCTTATTATTTTATATTCCTTGTTTATTTAGTGGGTTATTTGATTTTATTGGTAAATCAACGGTGAGTGATAAAAATTCTTCTGAAACGGCAGGTTCATTATTAATGCTTGTAGTAGCTTTGTTACTATTTGTTTGTTATTTTAAAACTCCTTCTGTTTTTAATATACTAAATAAACAAGGGGGCGAACAACTTGTAAATAAACCAGTTTATACAGATTCAAAATATTCATTAGGAAGTTACGAAGAGCTAAACGGTAGTGATAAACCTGATTATCAATATGCAATTTCTGCTTGGGTATTTGTAGACGCGGCTCCTCCAAGTACCAGTTCTTCTTATAATCAATTTACATCATTATTAAATTTTGCTAACAAACCAAACGTATTATATAATGGGTCTGCAAACACATTAATGATAACTACAGAACAAAAAAATTTAAAGGATGTTACAAAAAACAAATTAATTGATTTTGACGAAAATGGTAACAGAATTATTTATAAAAATACCAACTTTTTATTACAAAAATGGAATAACATAATAATAAATTATAGTGGTGGAGTTTTAGATATATTTTTAAATGGAGAACTTGTAAAATCTGAAGTAGGCATAGTTCCTTATATGACATATGATAATTTAACTATTGGCGAAGATAATGGTATTAAAGGTGGAATATGTAATGTTATTTATTTTAAACGATCTTTAAATACCTCAAACATTTACTATTTATACAATATGGTAAAAGACAGGTCACCTCCAGTTTTAAATGATTCAAATAATACTATTATGAAACAAGATGTAAATAAAATAAGTACATTTGTTAATTCAAACATTTAAGAAAAGTATAATCTTAATTTAATAATTAATTACTAAATTAAGTAGAAAATTTCTAAATCTATAATATACAATGAACCCTTTAAGTATTGTCATAACAATAGTCGTAATTGTTCTTATCTTAATGTTATTAAGATATATTTTTTCTGACCCATATACATTACAAAATATTCAAGATGGAAAAACAGCTTCTACGATTGAAGCTTCTTCTTTAGCAACAAATGGAACTGACGTTCCTTCAAGTAATTTTGCTTACTCGGTTTGGTTCTATATTAACAATTGGAACTACCGTTATGGAGAGCCTAAAGTTATTTTTGGAAGAATGGGTGCTATGAGTGGTGACGGAAAAGGTTTTGCTGAAGGTATTAGTGGTTTAGATCCGTGCCCTGCGGTTGTTTTAGGAGCAGTTGAAAATAATATTTCAATTTCTTTAGGATGTTATCCAGGAGCCGACCAACAACCTACTACACCTGGTGGAAATACGGTTGTTCATACTTGTTCTGTTGCTAATGTTCCAATTCAAAAATGGGTTAATTTAGTTCTTAGTGTTTATGGAAGATCAATGGATATTTATGTTGACGGCAAGTTAGTTAGAACATGTTTATTACCCGGGGTTGCTAGTGTTAATAATAATGCTAAACTTTTTGTTACGCCTTTAGGAGGGTTTGAAGGTTGGACTTCTAAATTACAATATTATCCTGAATCTTTAAACCCTCAAGAAGTATGGAATATTTATACTAGAGGATATTCTAGCTGGTCAAGCATGTTTAATTCTTATCAACTTGAGATATCTTTAGTAGAAAATGGAACTACTCAAAGTACTGTAACAATATAATTTTACATTCCAAAAATTTTTCTTATTTATTTAATATATATATATGAGTAGCAATAATACATTTAATTCATTTTCAACAGATAGTAAAACTTTTGGAACGAAAGATTTTTTAGAGTCTAATAGTTTAGTAGCCAAATTAGCTTTTTTATTATTAGTTATTTTTGGTTTTATAATATTATTAAGAGTAGGTATATCTGTTATTTCTAATTTATTTAAACCTTCTGAATCTCCTCATCTTATTGATGGTATGGTTGATGCTTCACAAATGATTATTTTCGAGCAAGACCCTAGTAATAAAGGAGCTAAAACTATTTACCGTTCAGTTAATGCTAATAACGGTATTGAGTTTACTTGGTCTGTATGGATTTTTATTGATAATCTTCAAACAAATTCTGGAATTTATAAACATATTTTCAGTAAAGGTAACAGTACTTTGCAGGAAAATGGGTTAATTTATCCTAATAATGCTCCTGGTTTATACATTGCTCCTAATACAAATGCTCTTGTTGTTATGATGAATACATTCCATGTTATCAACGAAGAAATTGTTATACCCGATATACCTCTTAACAAATGGGTAAATATTATTCTTAGATGTCAAAATACTACATTAGATGTATATGTTAACGGAACCATTACTAGAAGTATTAATTTGATAGGTGTTCCAAAACAAAATTATGGTGATGTATACGTAGCTATGAATGGTGGATTTGCTGGAAATATTTCTAACTTATGGTATTATAATTATGCTTTAGGAACATCTGCCATACAAAAAATTTCTGAAAATGGTCCTAATACTAAAATGATTGGTTCTACAGGAATGAGTGATAAAACGTTTAATTATTTATCTCTACGATGGTTCTTTTACGGTGCAGGAGATTCATATAACCCAACTGGAAATCCAGGTAATTATAATTATAAAACATAAATTATAAAACATAAATTATAAAACATAAATTATAAAACATAAATTATAAAACATAAATTATAAAACATAAATTATAAAACATAAATTATAAATTATTTATATTAAATTAATAAATAATGTATATAAGTGTATATATAAATGTCATATAATCCTATTCCGGCTAGAGTATGGTCAAGAGTTCAAAATCCATGTACTTTTATTGTTCCAGGTAGCACATATACTCAGGCTTATATTCCATTAACTGACCAAACTGTATCACAAGCGCAAGCAAATTATGAAGAAAAATTACTATATAAAGGTAATATTTTACAATACAAAGGTAATAGTTCAAGATTAACCAAATCGCAAAAATATACTCAATTAGCAAAAGGTTTTGGTCCTGTTAGAAAAAAGGCTTATGCTACGCAAAGTCAAACTTATACTAATCCTAATACCACTGGTTTACAACGTGTAAATTATGAAACATATCCATATCCAAATTCAATCGTCGGCGCACCTAATAATTCTTCTGGACCATTCCAATACAATGTTCGAAATCCAAATGGATGTCTTGATAATTCAATTCAGGATGGCGGTTCACTTGTTTGTGGAACTTACATTAATCCTTGTACTGGCGAAATCGTAAAACAAGGAGTATATTCTGCTACAATTTGTAATCCTGCGTCAGCATCAGATGTACCAGGTTCTTCCATTTTGTGTTGGAATAATAAAGTAGAACCGTGGTTTCCAAAACCAAGATACGTAATGAACAATAGCACTGATAAATGGCCAGTCAACTATAAAGGATTTGTTAGTGCTTTAAAACCACCTACACCTGTTTTAACACTCGTTTCTTCTATTGATGATTCTTCTACATTTAGCTGGACTGTTACAAACGATGATTGTATTCCTATTTCTAGTTACAATATTTATGTAAATGGACAATTATATACAAATGTTCCATATACTACTACTACTATTACAATTAATCCTTTATATTGTGCTAATTTTTTTTATCTTACTTCTGTAAGTAATACAACTGAATCTTTACCATCAAATACTGTTACTACAAATAATATAAGATTTTCAATAACTGGCGGAGGTTTGTTTGTTAACACTAGTGGAACATATACTGTTACATTTATTAGTAGTGGAACAATCACTTTTTATTGTAGCGTTGGCGAATTAAATGTAATTATTGTAGGTGGTGGAGGTGGTGGAAGTCCCGGGTCAACAAATATTTCTGATAATAAAGGTGGCGGTGGAGGTGGCGGGGCCGAGGTATATTCATTTTCTACTTCTAATTATACATTTGGAACATCAAACAATATAGTAGTTGGTGTTGGAGGGAACGGAGGTAATCCGGGACAAACGAATTCTTCATCAGGAACTCCCACAACGTTAGCAGTAAATACTACTTACATAGCAGCTGCCGGATTAAGAGCAAACGGTCAACCTGGTGGTAGCGGCGGTGGATTAGGTGGAGGAAACCATGGTGAACCTGGTCAAGATGGAACAGTTGATAATGGCAACTATGGAGGAGGAGGAGGAGGAGATGGTGATGATGATATAAGTAATAGTGCTAATGGTGGCGGAGGTGGTGGAGTAGCTTATGACTTTACAACAAACACTTTTATTTCGGGAGGTAAGGGAGGTATAAATGGTACAACTAGTGGAGCAGGATCTGGAGGACAATATAATGGAGGTAATGGTAGCGCTAAAGGAATCTCGGGCGCAAATGGAACATATGGTGGAGGCGGGGGCGGAGGCGGAGGAACTACAGGAACTATATCTAATACAGGTAAGGGAGGTAATGGAGGTAATGGTTTTTGTATTATTTCTTTTAGTTATCCATAAACAATTTATAATTACATATACTTTTATTATAAATCAATAAAAGTATATTATTTATGCTCTCAAATTAGGATTAATACATAATTCTTGACTGGGGAATATATTTCCAGACATACATTTATCATCTTCGTTAACTAACGCGCAACTTCTAAAACCTCTATCTTCGCCTACAAAGCACCAGCCAGATTGTCCGCCACTCCCCAAAGGGACAACACTACTAGATGCTTCATGTGCTTGATAGTCCATATTTTGTTCTTGTGAACTATTTAATGCTTTATTTAATCCGCTATCTGATGGTCTACTCGGTTGTTGTGTTTGAACAGGGTCTGATTTGATACTGCTTGTAGCATTATTAGGAGTAATATCTTGAACAGCACTTAATCCATCATTTACTGTGCCAGCAGTTCCACTAACAACAGCCTTTGCGCCTTCAGCAGCAACATCAATAGTCTGACCAGCTACAGTTGTAGTTGTTCCAAATATTTTCTCAGTTAATGGGGCAAAAAAATCAGCAACACCTTGAGTACCTTTGGCTAGATAAACAAAAATATTAAAACCTAAAAATGCTAAAATTAAAATTATAAGTAACCATGTTGTCATATTTATATTTTTTAAATTTTCAAAGAACCCTGAATCGTCGCCAGATAAAGATGTGGAAGCAACACTTGAACTAGGTAGTGAAACTTCACTTGATTGTAATATTGAACTTGATAAACTGTTCGAATTATCCATTATAATAAAAATATATATATTAATTTTTATTATAAATTCGCATCTTTATTTAAAGGTTAATAAATACAATAATTGATTCAAATCTCCTAAAATGGTATCACGAATATTATATAAATCTGTATTTGACATCCTCTTCATTGATGGATTGTCATTTAAACTAACTAAATAACCTTTAAAGGTTTCAATTTCTCTCTTAAATGACTCAACAGAACTCAAATCTATAAGTTTTATACTCTTATTGCCCATTAAATCTGTTCTTAATCCTGTCTTACCTAAAAGAACTTCAATAAAGTTGTCCATGTTAGCATTTAATTTTGTATATAAATCGTCAGTTGCCTTATGTGTGGCATAGCTAGTAGTTTTCCAGTGAAATAATTTAACCATTAAAATCATTTCAAGAAATACAACAGTAATTTCTTTTTGAAATGCAGAAAATGAACCAGTTGATTTGTTTTTACGCGTTCCTTTTCCTCCCCGTTTTCTAGAAGTTTTTGTCATATAATAGTTAAATATAATTTTATTATTCTTAAATTCTTGGCACAAAACTTTCCCCAAACGAGTTCATCTTTTCAAGTTTTTCGATAGTTTTTTCAAGATTAAACGATTTAACATCTTTAAATAAGTAATCAGTTCCAGGAGTTTCTTCGTTTTTCTTTATTTGTTTATAAACTAAATCTATTTTTTTTAGTATATTACCTATCATTTCGTGTTGAGATGGTCTTATTATATCTTCATTAGTTATTTGAGATTCACATAAAAGAGAAATAGCAAAATATAAAATATTTCTTCTCTTCTTATGACAGCCCGTTGTATATCTTAGTGTAAAAAGAGTTAATAATGCGTCCATTGTTTTTTTTATAAATTTGGTACGTTTATTTGCTTCAACTAAAAATAAATCCCAAACCATCCAAATAATATCTTTTTGTAATTTTGTTTCAACTTGTAAAAAATTTCTTCTCTCGCAAAATATTTTTTCCTTTTTTGTCTTACATATAGTTTCAAATTCCATTATCCATTCCAACCAATAACATGCATTCATAATATTTTTACCTTCTTCTGAAACATTATAAGCAATTTCATTAATTGCGGGAAATAATTCTTTAGGGTCTTCATCTAAAAATAATCCTTCTGAGTATTTATTACTAGGTGCTTTAAATTTGTCGCGCATTTGCGTCATATCAAAATCTTCTTTTTTAATTTTAATAGTGTCAAAACTGTGCTTTCTTTTAGCATCACATAAAATACACATAATTTCGCAAAATAGGCGTCTAATTTTATTATTATTTCTCATCCTTAGTTCACTATCTACATAACCATTGTTTACTATTTCTTTAAAGTTATTAATTCTTAATTCAAGATAAGCAGCTATTTTAGGATTTCCTAAATGAATATATTTTGAATAAAAATATGTAATTATTTCCCATAAATCGCCGTATTGTCCGGCACATATTAATTCAGCACTCCAGTAACATGCTGGTTCAATTTTAGAATTTATTAAACTATTTAGCAATTCTTTTTTTACATCACTTTTTTTAAATTTTGAAAACGTAATTCCTTTAAAGTCGCCAATACTTCTTATATCATTAATTTCTGAATCGCTCATTATAATTAAATTTATACAAAAAAAATAACAACAATACATATAGATGAAAACAATAAAATCTCTCACTATTTTTTATGAAAAATTATCAACTTTTGGAAAAATATTATTATTTATTGCTCTTCTTTTAGTTGTTATCGTATTTTTTAAATCAATAATACCTGTTAAAGAAGGTATGACTACTTCAAAAGAGTTTTTATTTAAACAAGGTAATGATGTATATGATGATTTTTATGCTAATATATATGATTATTTGGTTTTTAGTGGAATTAAAAATGATTATGAAGTCGGAACAATTATAAATAATACATCTCCGTCTGAAATTAGTGTAATTGCCGATATCGGTTGTGGAACAGGTCATCATACCTCAAGTATTTCTGAAAAAAATTTAAAGGTGATTGGTGTAGATATATCGCCTTCAATGATAAAAAAAGCGAAAGAAACTTATCCAACTGCGAATTTTCAAGTCGGAGATGCTTTAGATAATGGATTGTTCAAAATGAATTCATTAACACATGTTTTATGTCTATATTTTACAATATATTACTTTAAAGACAAGAGACATTTTTTTGACAATGTTATGGATTGGCTAATGCCAGGAGGTTATTTAATCGTTCATATTGTTGATAGAGAGACATTCGACCCGATACTTCCCCCAGGAAATCCACTGTATATTGTCTCTCCTCAAAAGTATGCCAAAGAAAGAATTACCAAAACAAAAGTTACATTTGATGATTTTGTATATAATGCTAATTTCGACCTTGATGAAAATAATAACATTGCTACTTTTTCTGAAAAATTCAAATTTAATGATGGTCATACTCGTAAACAAGAACAAAAATTATATATGGAAGACACCTCAACAATTGTTAACATGGCACAGGATTGTGGATTTATTATTCAGGGAAAGATTGACATGGTTAAATGTGCTTACGAAAATCAATATTTATATATTTTTATTAAACCATCGTAAATAAGCATTATAATAAAAAATAATATCCTAAGAGACATTTTTATATTTTTACAGTTAAAATAATAATAATAATAATAATAATAATAATCACAAACGACCAAACGGATTAATATAATGGGAAGCGGTGTCAGTTCGCATTAATATAGGATTAGTAGCAGGCATAATAACGTCAGACGGATCATTTGTTTGCCTTACGAGACGTGGTTTTTTAAAACCCGGTATAGTGAGAAAGTTTAAATGAGAAAGATCAGGATCATACGGCAATCCTGTATAATGGGTTGAATCAAATACCAAACTAGGATTTATCTCTCTTTCCATTTTGTATGCATCCTCTATATTCTGCTCTTCGATGGTTGGAAACTCAAATGTATTACACCGAACTAATTTTGGAAACTCGTCGTCGCTGTTTGATACTATATTTTTAGAAACATTATACACTTTTTCTCCTTCTTTTCCAATCCATTGTGTTACTTGTCGTGCTATATGAGAAGGACGAGGAGGCAAATCAGGATCTTCTTTAACTATAACATGTTTTCCATGTGTTGTTAGAATTCTCTCCAATTTTGGAGGAGACCTATTAAAATAGGTATCATCATTTGTCGTATTATTTATTTCTTCAATATTTATTTTTGGCTGGTTCATTTGTAGTTTAATATTTAATAAATCTTTAAATTCATTTCATTTTTTTATATAATAATAAAAATGAAATAATTGTGAGTAATATTATTAATACAAAATAAGTTATTATATTTAAAATATAAACTTTATGAATAATATGTTAGAATACTTATCTTACATATTATTTTTTGGAATGATTATTATATTAATAATTTATTTTTATATAAGATTAAAATTTGGGTTTTGGGCAATTCAACCAGTTTTCCATGTCTATGATATTAAGTATATGTTTAAATCGCCTGGTATTATTGATGATTCACTTCCTCAAAAGAATAAATATACAAATTTTAAAGATATCGAAACACTAATTTATTCACAACTTACAACAATACAAGTTCAAAGATTTGTAAACTTGATTAAAACACAATACCTTCAAAATAAATATAATATTTTCTCTCCTCATACCAATAACATAACTCCATATTTTAATGGACATAATGATAAATCGTTTGTTTCTTTCTATAATGAAGATAATCATATGATTGACATAAAAAAAGGCACTATGATTACAGATAAAAAAATTTTTGGTATAATAACTTCAAGACCTATATATGTAGTCATAAACAATGGTCATAAAGAAGCTAGGTTTCGCGCATATTATGTTGATTATTTATGTGTTGATGTTTTAAAGAGGAAAAAAGGACTTGCTCAACAACTAATACAAACACATCATTATAACCAAAGACGCATTAATGAAAATATTGTTGTTTCTCTCTTCAAGAGAGAAGATGAATTAACTGGAATAGTTCCTTTGTGCGTATATTCTACATATGGATTCTCTGTAAAAACATGGACAAAACCAAGTAATTTATCAGCTGAATATAGTTTGCTTGAAGTAAACGCGCAAAATTTTCATTTTTTATTTACTTTTATTGAAAAATATGCCAAAAAGTTTGATATTGTAATTAATACTGAAGTTACAAATATTATTGAGTTAATTAAGACCAAAAATATTTTTATTTATACAATAATTATTCATGATGAGATTATTTGTGCTTATTTTTTTAGAAAATCATGTGTTCAAGTTGAAAAAGATATGGAAGTATTAAGCTGTTTTTCTTCAATATCGAATACTAATGATGATATTTTTATTCAAGGATTTAAATTAAGTTTTTGGAAAATAGCAGCAGAAAACTATTTTGGATTTTGCGCAATTGAAGATATTTCTGATAACAATATTATAATAAATAATATTATAACAAAGACCAAACCATTAATAGTAAGTCCAACCGCATACTTTTTTTATAATTTTGGTTATCCAACATTTAAATCAAATAAAGTTCTAATTGTTAATTAATTTTTGTCTCAACTATCAATATCATCTTCATTATTTTTAGTTTGACATTCCTCACAATATTTACCTAATTCAATATATCTTTCCCTTTGCTCTCTTCCAAGAGTTTTACATTTACGCATCAATCTATTTGTTAAATTTAAATTATTAACATCATTTTTAAGCTCTTGTGGAGGCATAAATACTTGAGGTCCTGTTTCCATCAAAAAAATCTGATTTTTTTTATTATAAAATAATATTGGATTTTCATCTTCATCCAATTCAATAATGCCACATGTACAATAATCAATATGAACAACTTCTTCTCCTTTTTTACATCTAATATCTAATACATCAACGTCATTTATATACTCTTCAAAAAAATCCTGTGCTTGTTCTCTGTTGTCAAACATAAAAATTTTAGGAGGATTAATTGTTATTGATGTCAATCTCATTTTTGCTGATTCATCTTCATAAAATTGAAAATCATAACATCCTTCGTGTTTGTTGTGAATTATTAAACATTTTACCATTTTAACTACATTATATATTGAGTTTGGTTTAAATAGTTTACAAATATTATTTTATTTTAAATATATAATAAATAAAATAATTGTAAAATAATCAATGCTGTTAAAGTCACAAATATTTTAAATTTTACTAAAAATTACCTGATAAAATAATATAACTTAAATATAATCCAAAAAAATTCTTTGAAAATAAATCCAAAATATTATAAAATGTGTTTTTCATATAATAAGGAAACATAGCTACTATACCATAAATAGACCAAAAAAAGAAAAAATACCAAAATATTTTCAACCCATCTTTGCTAAAAACAGCATAATTTATATAAATTAAAAAGTAATACATCAAAAATGGAACAAATCCTAATATTACTCCGATATTAGTTGGTATTATCTTTTTCTCTCCTAAATATCCAAAAATAAGCATTAACCAATTTAAGTATAAAACATTTGTTATTATTCTAGAGTTATCTGACAATAATGAAAAAAAGTTAAGTGATATAGCATGATCTTTCTCTCTATGTTTTAAATAAATAAGATATAAAATTAATGTTACTAACATTGTTGGAGTTGTGATGGACCAATCAATATATCTTTTAGGGGTAACATCTGTTATAGTATTAAAATTATATACTAACCAAAAATAAAACATTCCCTCAATAAATTGAACCGAAACTTCTAGTATAAGAAGCTGTCTTATTAGTGAAAAATTGTTTGGTATTTTTATAAATAGTGAAAATACTTCAATAATACCAGTAATTATTTGAATTACTACGGATATCATCAATGTAACTAAAAAAGACTCTTTTGTGTTCATATAATATATTTTAATATTATTTTTCAAATATATATTAGCGTACATACTTTCCCGCCTTAACAAATGTGTCAGCAATAAAGATAATAAAAATTCCTAAGAATGAATATAATACAACTTCTTCAGTTACATTATTAGTTCTCTCATCTTGTTGATCTTCTAATAATGTTATCATGTAATTTAATTTTTGTAACAAAACATCTTGTGATGCGATTTCTTGAATAGGTTGGCTATAATTAGCTGTATTATAATAAGGTTTGTTGACTGGATTTTTTTGTTGTGTATATCCAGGAATAATACGTTTATAATATTCTTCATTAGATTTATTGTCGCCATAAATGCTGTAATCATTTAAATCTAAATTGTCACTTCCTTCATAATTTGGTTGAGGCGCTCTTCCTAATGTTCTAAACATTACATCATTATTTGAAGACATATTTATCATTTGTTCCTTTTGAGGAAGAGGTTTTGTTTTATTAACTCCAACTGATTCAGCAGGTGGAGGAGGATTAAATCTATATTTGTCATCATCATCATCGTCATTATCCAAATTGGTATGAATTTTTTCTAAAACAGAATTAACTTTGTTAGTATCAAAATTTTCTTTAGGATATTTTTTGTATGTTTTACTATGTGTTCGACGTTTTTGATTTATTAGATTATCGGAATTATTTGAGTTTAATTCAGTATTATCATCAAATGGGGCTGCAAACATTGCTAAAGACATTCTTATTAAAAATTTAGATAATAATTTATAGAACAGACTGAAATTAAAATTTCTAAAATAAATTATATAAGAATATTTATATATGGAGTTTAAATTTGTTAGTAAAAATAATCTAGGTGCAGTAGCTACTTTATTCCTTGTAATTTTATTAAGTCATTCTAGATTCTTTAATTTTTTATTGGATACTGCTTTAGGGCGTACTATTCTTATTCTTTTTATTTTAGGAATAAGTTATACAAATAAAATTTTAGGTGTAGTTGCTGTATTGTTTATAATTATTGCCTTCAATAATAGTGACATTGGATATTTAGAAGGATTTACTAATTCTGCAAACGACAAAGAAGATAATCAAAAAATAAAGGAAAATGTTATTAAAAAGAAAAAGATTGATGAAAAAAAATCAGAAAGCAATGGTGTTGAAGGGTTTAATATTATTGAGAGAGAACACATGATGTTAAGAGGAAAACGTTCTAGTGAAGTTCCGGTATATTCTAATGCTCGCAATCAAGGTGATGATGTAGAACCAAGTGATAAAGAAGCATTTGCTGACAATTATTCATCTGTATAAAACTTTTATAGTGTATAATTATAAATGAAACATTTAATATATATTTGTTTTTTCTTTTTAATTGTTATTATTTTTTCTTATATTAATTCACTACATATTGTAGAGAATTTTTCTCCTAAAATAAACGAATTGTATAGACCATATGTTAGAAATGCTCGTATAATTAGTGAAGGGTTCTATAATAAAACGAATTCAAATATTTCAAATCTTTTTAGAAAATTTGGAATAATGTAAAAATATAATAATACTATATTTTAGTATAATGAATTCTGTTCAACCTAATTTAAATAATCCTGTACCTATTACAAATACACAATTAGGTGGTAAAACTACCATATTCACTCCATTGTTCAATGGATTAAGTTATATAAATCATCATGTTATGTATTTAAATAATAGCAAGTTTTTTGCTGGTATAATAATGATTCTTCTCAATATTGGTTCTAAATTCATAACAATACAATTTAGCAAATCAACTGAAGAGTACATGAAATATACTGTAACTAAACAACTATTAGTTTTTGCTATGGCATGGATGGGTACTCGTGATATTTATACCGCGCTTGGGTTAACAGCCGTGTTTACAATATTGTCTGACTATTTATTTAACGAAGAAAGTCCTTTATGTATTGTGCCACATAAATACAGAGTTCTTCATAAATTAGTCGATACAAATCAAGATGGAGACGTTTCAGAAACAGAAATTGCTACAGCAATTGCTGTCTTGGACAAGGCTAAAAGAGATAAACAAAGAAAAACACAAAAAGAATTATTTAAACAATTCGATTTTGAAAAATTTAATTTTGATAAATAAATAATAATAAATAATAACTATTAAATTTTATTATTATTTATTTTTTTCGGTCAATGTAAAACGGAAAATATTATTAATGTTTTTTTACTGTTTTGTTACACTTTCCCCCTTTTGTATATTTTCTTGTATTATTTTGTGACTGGTTATTTTTATTAATTTCCTCTTTATTATAAATAGGTGGTATTACATATGGTTTCCCTGTTAAATCTGCCCATGATTTTCTAATTGAGTTCCATTTACTATTACATTTTGAGTTTTGTAATTCTTCCGGAGATAAACTTGTACCTGGTCTAAGTTCCATATAAATTTTAATGTCATATACTAATTGTGTTACGTCGTCTATATCTTTTTTATCCAGTTCATATGGATTATATCTAGGGTTAACACCTCCATAATAATTTAAACTATCAGATTCACTATCAGATTCACTATCAGATTCACTATCAGATTCAGACGACATAGTAGATACAGTCCTAAAAGGGGCATTAAATGGCTCAATAGATGTTGAGTCTGCTGTTTCTATTGGCATTTTAAATCTTACGTTTTTGTTTGATTCTATAAGCAGGTTTCTATTTCTTCCTACTTCTTTGGGTATTTTAATATTACCATCTGGAAAAAACATTTTAAAATACGGAAAAAATATGCTACTATAATATTCTTTAGTGTATAAATTATTATTTATAATATTTTCAAGTGTTAACATAACTTCTTTTTTAAATGTAAAATTATCTTTATCTTCGGGTTTTATAATATTACTATAATAACTACCAAAAATTGTAAATAATATATACACAGGAGGCAATTCATATATATCATCATTTCTATCAAAAATAATTTTTAATTTTTTTATTTTTGTTATAGGCGAACTATTCGTTAATTTACGTGTAGTATTTGGTTTTGTAAAATATGTTTTTGACGTGAACGTTATTAATTCATAATGATTTTGATAATAAAATAAAAATAAATATTTATTCCAATTATTTATATTAGGAGAAAAATTCGCATATGGAACTCGTAAGGTTGAAAATTTCATTTTCGGCATTTTTATGCTCTCTAAAGGTATAATATTTAGCTTTAGTTCCGAACACAAAGCATAAATTACTATTTCATTTGCCCAAAATTCATTACTTAAGATATATCTTTGAATTTGTCCTTTTCCTAATACTTTAAATGGATTTTTATATTCATCAATATCAATTGGAACTCTTTCAACATTTTTAACCAAAAAATTATCACGACTATTAAAAATATCATTTGCTATTCTTATGTAATTATCCGGTGTCAGTTCATCTGAATTTCCTGATTTTATTAATGATAATTGTATTCCATTTATTTTCTCCTCAAATAAGTTATTTAATTGTTCGGCATTTACAGGAGCTATATTCGATAAATAACTATCTAATTCATTCCACGATTGTAAATATTTAAAAACTAAACTTCTCAAATATGATTGTGTATATAGATTAACGCCTATGCCATATCTTCCACTTATTATTCTATTTTTTTGGTTATAATAATTATGATAGTTTATTGCATCTGCGACTGCTATAAAAAAACAATTTCCTTGTCCAATATTTTGAATTGTTTTAATTTCTGATACATTTTTGTTATAAAGTTGTTCATTTAAACTATTTGAATCAGATGTATATAGTGTTAAAGAACCACTTAATGAATTGTTTATAATCTTTTTAGTAGCTATATTATTACTAGCATTATATAACATATTTATTAAGGTAAAAAAATTAGTATCCTTAAAAAAATTTCTCAATATACTTGTTGTTTTATGTGACATTATCATTTTTTCAGGTTCAATTACATTTGGTAAATTTTTAGGTGGCGGGTTATCTTTATCGGCGAGTGTATTTTGTATAGTTAATTCGGTGGATGAATCTATCTTTATTGAGTCATTTTTATTAGAACTTAATAAAGGTTGAGAAACAGGCGGAACACCAGAAGCAGATGATAATACTTCATTCGTATTACCTTTACTACCTGTATAATTAGAACCGTAAATTACTGTTATCGGTAAAGAGTTTAATTGTGTTTCGCCACTAATAATTTCATCTTCAACGACAGTTTTATATAAAGCGGTATCCATTATTTTGCTACTATCTATGTTTGATTTTTTTATTTTTGTATCAATATTCCAATCGCCTTTAGACCATTGAACATCAGCAATAACATATGGTGATTTATTAATATATAGAACACTATTTTCTGGAAAAATAGCATCTAGAGTAACTTTAATGTTATTATCAACATATCCATTACGAGTTGCTTGAAGTAATGATTGCGATTTTGTTCCACTTGTAAAATTTTTTAAAGAATCAAATAAACCCTTATTAAAAAATTGTTTTTTTCTTAAGTTTTCAGGAACTTTATCAACATAACTCTTATTTAATTTAAATAATGGATCAAAATATACTTTTTTTTCTTCTTTACTAATGTCAGGAATTGTCATATTAGGTTTATATTCTATCTTTTGATATCCAGGAACACTTGTATTAATTATTATATTTAATTGGTTTGGAATTATTTTATCATCAACCGTAGACATACTTATAATAATAATATATTATTATAGATTAGTTTAAAATAAAATTGATTTTAAATTTGAAATACTAAATATTATCAAATTAAAATAAACAATGTCGTTTTTAATGCTTCAAATTGATAATTTAATTGAAGGAACCGTGATTAAACGTCCTTCAAAATACATTAAAACACCATATGTTGCGGATATTATTCCATTTAACAGCGAATCATCTATTTTGGGACATACAGCATCACTCGGATGTTGTGGGTTAGCTGACGTTGGAGCTACTATATTAATGGCTTCTGTTCCTAAAACAAAAAAACGAGATGATAATAAATTACATTGTGAATATAGAGTATATCTCTCTATCATTAGAGAGAGAAATCATGAAATTATTGTAGGAATACACCCAAAGCTTGCTGAGGAACTTGCCGAATCGGCTATTAAAAATAATTTACTAAATACACTACAAAATGTACAAACTTATAAGAGAGAGACTACAATTTATGTAGAAGGAAAGGTTGATTCACGGTTTGATTTTACAGGTATTGATTGTAATGGTATACCTTTTATCATGGAAGTTAAAAATGTTCCGCTTGCCGACTATGAAGATATAACTGCAAAAGATAAAAAAAATAAATGTTACGACGATAGGTCAATAGACTCTAAGATTGCTTATTTCCCGGATGGTTACCGAAAAAAAATCACTGACACTGTGAGTCCTCGCGCATTGAAGCATATTAAGGAACTTACATTAATCAATCTCGAATCTAAAACTCGTTGTATAATGTGTTATGTTATACAACGAACTGATGTTAGCAGTTTTCAAGCGTCAAATCTTGACTCGGAATATAGACAGGCATTTTTACAAGCAGTTCAATCTGGGGTAGAAATTATTACATTAGTTGTCCAATGGACGAGAGAAGGAAAGGCATATTTTGTTAAAGATAATTTATTTGTAAATATTTAGTTTCGAACAAAAATAATACACTTATATATATATATATATATTATATAAAATGCAAACTAGAAGTAATAAATCGCAGTCTGAAACATTAGATAGTTCAATGCCAAAAAAACGAGCTAGAAATGTGACGGACTTAGAATCACCTATTGGGGTAGCTGATGTATCATCGCAAGATTTAAAACCATCAAAAAGAAGTAAGAATATATCATCAGTAGAAAGTTTAATTGATACACCTGATACATCTGATACTATTTTTTCTCAATCAAAAAGAGAAAGTAAAAAAATTACAGCCTCCAGACAAAGTTTACCTGTTACACCTGCACCTAGGGTTGAGATATCAGATTTTCAAAATATTCTTACACCTGAAAACAAACGACTTAAGAATTTTAAATTTGAACTTGCCAAATTATCTAGGACCGATGCGCATCATGACTTAAAAGAAGTATTTAAAAATTCCATGTATACGGATGACCAGAAAGTTAGAGCCGCATTTGATTCAGGAATTCCTTACCCAGCAAGTGAAGCCTATCATGAAGACGAAGCATTCGCCGCGGTTATGATTAGTGCGGATACAAATGGAAATACTATTTTAATTAATGGTCCAAGAAATTTGAGTGAAGCACTTAATTCTGTTCCTGACTGTACTGCTGAGTATAATCCAAATTTTAGTTTATTTGATATTGGTGTTTTAGGATCATCTATTTTTAAATATAAAGTAGTTAGATTTGTAACTCAATGTAGTAACAATGTAAACTTTTCAGACGAAGATTTAACTGCTATAGCATGTAAAAGTGATTTTGGTAAAAAATTTGTCGAAAATGTAAGATTGGGTGAAGACGGGCGGGAAGCCGCGATTGTTGTAGATTTTAGTCAACATCATTTTATAGAAGATTTAACTAGTGGAACTAGCACAGATTTTCAGGTTCATTATTTAATGACTCCTGAAGTTGTAAATGACCCAGCAGGAAAACCAAATGTTAATAATAGGTCACTTTTTGATGTTCAAGATAGTGGTGTTAGATTAAAATCATACGTTCAAACGGATATTGATCCTACTACTTATACATGTTTTGATGAGTCTGACCCAAGTCCATCCAACAATTTTTTCTCTAACTATGATTTTACATTATCTCCAATTAAGCAAATATTTACAAAACAAAAAGCGGAAAAACTAATAACAACACTTAATATTAAATATGATATTGTTCCTGGCAAACCATTAACAGATACAATTGAAGATAGTAAAGGCGAAAATAGTATTACTACTGTTTTAGGATATTTAAGAAAATTAATTGGACTAGTTAAAGTTAAAAATGATAATGCTGCTAAATTTAATTTTAATAGCAAAATTCAACAAAAAAGAGGTGGTGATTGGTTTCAAGCATTATGTTGTATTGATGCGAGAAACCGTAATATAACAGAAATTTTACCTACGAGAGGTTCTCCAACAAAACTTTCACCAAATTGCCCTGTTTACTTGGTAACTCATGACAGAATAGCTGTTTCTTTTGCTCTTTTAAATGGTGTAAATGTAATTTATATTGATTATTATGGACGTATTTTTATTTTTAAAAATGCAGGTGACATAACACTTAAAAGTTCTGGAAAACCTATGGAACAAATATTATTTGAAGGAATTAAAACAAAATGGGACCCAAACAATCGATCAGCAGAACAGTTATCCAGCTTACTGACCACCGCTACAAAATATACAGCTGATAGAAAAGCTTATTTAGATGGCGATGCTCGTTTTGAAGGGAAACTAAACAATTTTTATAATAAATGTGATGAAATTAAAGGTTCTGTCGATGCTTTTAGTTTAAAAGGTAAAACCCAACTTACTGATTTTAAAAAAATTTCAGCATCAAGCGTCCAACAAATGTTTACTATGGCAGTTGAGTTGGAATTTATAAAAATAAATCTTGTTGATGTTGAAAATGATATTAAATTTATTGAATCAAATAGAGAAATGTTTGGTGGTGAATATACGGATGAAATGAAAACACTCGTAGCTAATTTCAGCAAAGCATTAAATAATATTAAAGGAATACAAGATAGATTTGGAGTCATTCCAGCCCAAGCCGATTTTTTTAACGCATTTAATAATTGGGTTATTAGTAATGTTCAAAAATTAGATGTATATAAGTGCTCTAAAAAGCTTCTTGAAGGTTTGATACCTTCGGGTGAAAATAAATTATTTGAATATAATAGATTATCTACCTTTTATAACAATAGCAAATCACGCGAAGGTGAAAGAACTACAGATTCTCATATATTTTTGCCATTTATCCAAAATTTGGACGATACAAGTAGAGATAAATTACTTGATATTTTACTTTCATTGACACATAAACTTGAAGAATATATTGTTATAAGTAAATCAACCGCTTCATCTCGTTTTTTAAGAACAATTGGATTAAGTGTAAATGAAATTTTTTATAATTCACTTGCTAACTTAATATATGAATCATTTGTATTTATTGAACGTAGTAAAGCTACCACTCCAGAAGCTATTAATCCAATTTTTGAAAAAACAGAATCATTAATTGATATTTCTATGTCAACTGATAATGTTCTTTTAAGAGTTGATAAAATGGAATTAGACATATTAAGAAAAACTGGTAAACAAAGTAACTATACTGGCGATGTTGTTGATAATTCTGCTTCTTCTAAAATTGGCGGTGGTTATTTGGATTCTTTTTCCAACACTAGCCCTTATGCTAGAAATCCTGAATCAGTTATATGTGACGTTAGTGTTAAACAAATTACTTGGCCATTGTTAACATGCGTATTACTTAAAAATAGTAACCAAGAATCCATAAATGAATTTATTGACCAAATTAGACAAAATATTCCTGATATAATTAGTAGCAGTGAAGATGAATTATCTGAATTACAAAATAATCCAATTATTGTATCATTGAGAGATAAACTTTCATCTAGTTATGCTGCTCTTTCTAGTTCACTTGGAGGACGTCGTAGTCGAGGCGGGGGAGTTAATCCAAAAACGTATAAAGCGATTATTGATTTAAATAATTTATTATCTGGGTTATATAGTTCTCAAGATAAAACTACAACGGGAAAAAATCTAATGATGAATTTTAAACTTGGATTTCATCCATTAACGCCAATTTATGCTATGTTAACTTCTTATTATAACACATTAGGTCCAAAATCCAGTTCTGACCCATTCTTTTATACTTATTTTACATATATAAATGTTCTTGAAAAAATGAAATCAATTCTAGAGACTAGATATTTAAATAATAATAGTAATCCTTACAAAGCCGCCGCAGCTTATTTGATAGGCATGGGTCTTTCTTCTATGTTACTTAAATCTCACACAAGTACAGCTCAACATAAAGAAATATTAAATGTGGTAGGAATGACTAAAAAGGATTTTTCTACTTTTTCTCTAAAAAATGATTCTTTTACAAGTGTATTTGCAGGTGCATTTCACCAAGACAGTGATGAAGAAATGTTTGGAATGATATGTTTAAATAACAAATTGTTTAATAATTTTATAACAAATGAAGTAAATATTAAACAAGTTTTAGAACAAGGAACATCAGTTATTAATTTACCAAATTATAATGTTCTTAAAGAAAAAATATTTAAATTAATGGATGAAATCGTTGTAAAGGTTAATTCTGATAGAGGAACCCCGCTATCATTTAGTATTCCAATCTCACCGGCATTACAAGCAGAACGTATCGCACGTTCCGAACAAAAACAACAATCGTATCAAGAAAACCTTGCAAAGGGATTAATTAAGCCAGAAAAAAAAACAGGAATTACATATGGAAGAGATATATTTACATATAGTCCTGAAGTAGATAAAACTAATATGGTAGCTTCTACAACTTCAAGCCAAGGAACCAGGTCAAGAGGTGGTAAAAAGAGAAAGATAACTAGAAAACGACGAAATGTTTACAGAATTAAGACTGTAAAACGTCATAAAAAAAATAAAAAAACTAGAAAACATAGAAGACATTAAAAATTACTAATTATTTTTTTACTATTTGGGTCAGTATTTTCCATTATAGTTTCTAATGTTTTTACATTATTTCCTGCCATTGTATCATTTGTTAAAAACATAATTAAATCTAAAACCACCTTAATTTTGTCAGATGTCCATTGATCATTTAATGTTTCAATCAAATCTTTTGTATAAAGACTTGTAAATGAATCTTTGTAGAAAATAGATTCGTTATATTTTTCGTCTACATAATTTGTTATTATAGCATAATAATAATTTAAACATAATGTAATAATTGAACACGATTTATATGTTTCAATAAGGTTTTTTAAACCATTCTGAGCACAAATAAATAATTGTTTTATTCTTGGATTTTTTTTTATATTTTCATTTGATAAAAATTTATTACAAGCTATTTGAATAGGATTATACATATATTGTAAATCAGTCTTGTTAGTATTATAAAATATACGTGACATTGACTGAAACATGCCGGGTTCTTGAAGATAAATAATATTATTTTGTATTAATATCTTTGTTCCAACAGGTTTGTTTCCAATGATAGCTAATTTTATAATAACAGATAAAGGATCTAATAAAAAATGTTTAACATTTATTTTTGTATTATTATCAGGTAGTCTTAAAAATTCCATTAATATACATATTATATAAAAAATATTTATATTATAATCGCTAGTATTATTTTTTAATTGAATACATAAATTCTTCTACTAGATTCTCTGGTATATTATTAAAGTTTACTAGTAGTTGATTAAGTTTGTATTGTTTATAAAATTCTGGGTTATTGTTCATCTTCTTTTTAAAAAATTCCGGATCTGTAATACATTTTAATGCTGTCTTTGGACCACATTTCGGAAATGCTGAAGGAATATTGTCACTTGAATCCCCCATAATAATTTTAATTTCTAAATCATCTTTTGAATTACCAGTTGAGCTGTTACTTTCAGCAATATTTTTGTATGTTAAATTATATAAATCCACATTATGTGCATTTAATTGTAAATAATCTTTATCGCTTGTAATAATGTAAATATGGCACTGAGGATATCTATTTATCAAGTGTTTTACTGAGATAGCAATACAATCATCTGCTTCCAGCTTAGGATGTTTAAGAATTGCTTTTGCACCTCCTTTTATAAACAATCCTTCTTCATAAGCCATTTTAAAGAATGGACCTCCCATAAATCCGTCTTCTGATCCATTTGCTCTATTGGCTTTATATTGTGGAAATAATTCGTTTCTCCAAATATTTTCTCTCTTACAATCCCTTCCAACTATTAAAATTGGTTTTACGCCCTTGGGTATTTTTAGTTTCTTTGGCATATTTATTAAGTTATCTAGATGCGTCTTCTTAAACTTTTCAACAAATTTTTCATTGTTATATGGGTCATCAAGAGGTTCATCTGGATACGCGTTTTTCCACCATTGCATTAGAGCAAAGTATCTATAAAAGTTGTAGTAACTTCCATCTACGAATATAAATGTAGGATCCATTGTAGTTATATCTTGTTCTAATATTGATGTCATTTATAACATTAAAAATTAGTATTTAATTACTTTCAATTTTATATTTTAATTTTATATAAAATTTATTTACACCTTTGAATATATTTTTTATAATAATATAATAAAATGCGAATAGATAAGACTACATGGGATTAGATTTTACATATATAAAGATTTATATAAGTAAACAATATATGATTTATACCCTTGAAGATTTATCTACAATTGGTATGTTATTTTTGTCTTTAAATATATCAAATATATATTATAAATCGCTATTTAAAGACAGATTTTACTACATAATGAAGGGAAAATCTGGAATTTTTGAAAAAAGGATACTAAAAAGTTTCCTACACATGTAGTATCGAATATTAAAATTTTTCGGGAAAAGTTTTTTTGAATTTTGAAATTGGACAAAAAAAATGTCCAAAAATGAAAACCTTGGATATTTTATGCGAAAATATTAATTTGTGACCATATTTAAAAATTAGCGTCTCAGTCCCAAAAAAATA
>Ga0102830_1000286_pt1 | contig 24016 bp, 30 predicted proteins | sample ColrivemetaGS703_FD_84511 | JGI IMG/M metagenome (GOLD analysis project Ga0102830, IMG submission 84511) | Estuarine microbial communities from the Columbia River estuary - Freshwater metaG S.703 | ecosystem: Environmental > Aquatic > Marine > Intertidal zone > Estuary | place: USA: Columbia...
CCGGCCGATCCACGCCGCTAAGCAGCTCGTCCAGTAATTCTTTGGAAATCGTCATTGTTGTCATGCTCCTTCATTTTAGAAGCATGGGCCAAATTACTCATACACAGAAGATCGGACACTCTCGAATGTCTAACTCTTGGGGCTGAATATTGCCAAACGATGCCGCCGCTTTTGCCTTGAGCAGCGCATCTTGAATTTGTTTTACGGGAATTGCGTGAGTCGCAAAGCCCTTGTTGCTTCTGCGTTCGCTTAGCACGTTGCGTTCGGCAATGAGTGCCCTTTGAAAATCGGTTATTTCAGGGGTGACGCCAGAATTATTGATGCACCTCAGAACTTCGCAGACGCAATGGTCTGTTGCAGTCAAAGGCGATTGCGCATCTTTGAGCAGCACCTCCGCACGTTCAAGTATTTGAGGGGCAAAGGTGAGGCCGTGCAAATCTGAGTTTGTGAAAACCTCGGTGACCACAATGTTGAGCCAACCCGCTAGTTTTTCGTCAATATACATGAGGAAATCTCGACCTCGATCGTTTTACGCGGACACTCTGCACAACGAACCACAGATTAACTTCGTGCTCAGTGATGAAAATCAATCAAAGCATCTTTTGGAAAGCTACTTCGGATAATAGGTTGGGCATCATCGGCTGCAATCTGTGAATCAATGAAAATTGCAAAGAAGGTTGGCTGGATAAGCTTCTCAGAGCCTTCTTCTAAGAAATCCCCCCAACCGTCTGTGAAAGACAATTCCAAACTAATCGCTATTAAACCTATCTCCTTTGAAAGGATGAAGGTCGTTACAAATTCGCGGTCATAAAAGAATGGCCGCGATAAGTCTGTGGCGATTGATGCGAACGTACCAAAGACGGACCCAATTTCTTCGCCTCGCCCACTTGGCCAGCACGGGGTCGATAGATTTGCTGCGATCAAATATGGTCGGGTGTTCATTCGGTTTCCTTCAGCTGTGATTAGCCCATATTTGCAGGATGTCCCCGTAGACGCACCCCTATCGTTTTAAACCTAGCCAGTGTCAGTTTGCCTTTGGCTTTGTTGCTTTCCAGCAGGGCATGCGCCTTGCGTAGGTTGGCGGGGTTCATTTTGCCCATACGTTCAGTGGCTGTCGACTTGATATTGCCTGTTGAGAGCACTGCCGCCATTTCGTTGAGCGACCCATTAAATGGTTCATTCGGCTGTCGGGTGCGAGCGAAACGTCGTTTCGGACAGGACGATACTCCGACGGTTCGCTTTATCACAGGCACCATCGCGCGCCGTCCTCATGGCACAAAAAAACGCCCCTCGAAAACGAAGGGCGTTTCTATTTCTGTCAAATACCTTAGCCCATTGGCGGCGGCGGCGGTGGCGGTAGTCTGTCGTCGATTCCGATGACGTCGACCGTCAGTGTCGCCATTGAGCCGCCGTCGATGGCGTATTCGAACGTCGTTGTTCCAACTTCGTCTTGACCCAAATAAGCAAAGTCGTTGTTGCCGAATTCATCACTTGAGGAGAAGTCGACATCGCCGTTCGAAGAGACCAACAGGTATCCACCGTTGCTGCCGACGATGACTTGACCATCAACGAAAGGTGCTCCTTTAATGTCAGTCACTTGGCCTGTGTAGGCGCCGCCGTCGAAGGTGTCATTGGCCAACAAAGATGTCGCGCCATTGTCGAGGAAATCGAAACCGTCAAAGTTGAAGCTTTCGTCTTCCTGCACGACCAATTTATCATCATTCGCAATCGCCAGTACTTCTACAGGCGTCAGATCTGGTGCGGTATCGCCGAGTTTCAGCGAGCCGTCGCGGCTGCCGTCCTCTTCGCCGACGGATGTCAGGCGCACGCCGAAGTCTTGCAAGCTGAAGTCAGACAGGCTCAGCGACGTGTCATCGGATGACAGCGTGAAAGTCGTGCTGCGGATGTCGTCAGTGCCGATGCCAGCGGTGCCAAACTGCACGCCCCCATCAAAGCGGCCGAGGTCCTTGATCACTTCGCCATTCATGTTGGTGTAGCTGTCGATTTTGGAAACGCCGTCGACCTTAAAGGCAGACCCAGTGACGTCGTCGCCTTCAACGGACAGGCTATCTGTGACACCATCGTTCGCAAGGTCAAAATATGGCGCGTTCAAGTCGCCGATAGATCCAGTATCGTCGAGGATGTTAACCTGGAATTCCAAATTCGTGAGACCAGTTACGGGGTCGATGACCTAGGTAATTGTGACCTCAACGTTTACGTCCCCCAGGATCGTAAATGATGCAGATGACATTTTAGTTACTCCTAATGTTACTATTGTGCAGCGGTACCTGACTGTCTCCGCAACGTGGCCAAAAGGTGTTTAGAATCCAGTGATTTAAGGATTTCTTTGGCAAAACCTACCATATTTAGTTGATTGCAGTATCCAAAATACCACCTATTCACCCAACAGCTGTTCCGCGAGATTTGCAGTCGCGCTAGGGCCTATTGGGCGGAAGTGGCATTGGTGTGCACCGTCTTTGCCAAAAACAAGACCGCTTTATTGCTTGGTCATCTCGTGCAAGGCAAGCTTGGCGATGCAGCCTTCGGTGGCGGCGTTATGAACCTTGAGGTGCTCGGACTTCATGTGTTCCAGCCAAAGCGCCTTGGTCGCCCAAGTCTCGTAGAACATAATGAACGACGGATCCTCGTTGTCGAGGTGCATGTCGTATTGGATGCAGCCTTCTTCTTTGCGCGATGCTTCGGCGAGGGTTGTGAGGGAAGCGATGAGTTTCGCTTCACAGCCTGGGGTGACGTTGATGAGGGCGAGGATTGTGAGGGGCATTGGGTGGTCCTAATATGATGTTGATCGGCGAATGGTGGCGGTCTTGGTCATCCACTATGTATCATAAAGCCCGTCTGACCAAGGCGGATAGAACATCAGAGTATACCCAGGCAACACATCAACTGCTTGGTAGCCGTCAAGCTCACCCGCTTGTCGATCTCGCACCACAAGTCCAAATGTAAGGCCAAATGCCGCGACTGAAAATGGAAAGGCCCAAAAAGATGTTCGGCGCTTTACGCCAGTCCTTTTGCTCTCGCGATCAATGACCTCTTTGAGCGGGAGTTGATCGCTATTTGACCGCAGGCCCCGATCAATAATTTTGCTATCAATCAAATTGCCTTTGCGATCACAAATATAGACCGCAATAAAATCATGCGTATCGTTGCCGTCGGAAGCAAGTTGGTTATCAATCTAGAAATAGTTCCCATCGTGCAACTCACCGACATGGGTGAGGTGAAAATCGTCTGGAATCAGGTGAACCCTAATTTCCAAATTCTACTCCGCAGTGAAGTTTGTCTTAAGTATTAAACAAGAAGTGCATCACGTCGCCGTCTTTGACGATGTATGTTTTGCCTTCGGCCTTCATTTTACCTGCTTCTTTGGCACCCTGTTCGCCGCCAAGCGTCACGAAGTCGTTGTAACCGATGGTTTCTGCGCGGATGAAGCCACGCTCGAAATCTCCGTGGATCACGCCTGCGGCTTGGGGGGCGGATGTGCCTGCTTTGATGGTCCAAGCGCGGGCCTCTTTTGGGCCGACGGTGAAATAGGTTTGCAGGTGGAGAAGTTCGTAGCCTGCACGGATCAGGCGGTCGAGGCCTGCTTCCTCTAGGCCCATTTCGCCAAGGAACATTTCTGCTTCTTCGGGCTCTAATTGGCTAATTTCTTCCTCGATACGGGCAGAGATCACGACGTGGGAGTTGCCTTGTGCGGCGGCCATGACGCCGACGGCATCGGACTGTGCGTTGCCTTTGCCTGCGCTTTCTTCTTCGACGTTGCAAACATACAGAACTGGCTTGGATGTCAGCATTTGCAGCATTTTCCACTGCTTCATGTCGTCAGGATCGACTTTGATCGTGCGCGCGGGCTGGCCTTCGTTGAGGGCGGCGAGTGCTGCTTTTAAAAGGCGCTCTTGGTCGGCGGCTTCTTTGTCGCCGCTGCGGACCTTGCGGCCCAAACCTTGCAAGCGCTTCTCGATGGATTCCATGTCGGCGAGCATCAGTTCGGTCTCGATGACTTCGGCGTCTGTCACAGGGTCAACGCGGCCTTCGACGTGGGTGATGTCGTCGTCTTCAAAGCAGCGGACCACATGGGCGATCGCGTCACATTCGCGGATGTTTGCGAGGAACTGGTTGCCGAGGCCTTCGCCCTTAGATGCGCCCTTAACGAGGCCCGCGATATCAACGAAGGTCATACGCGTCGGGATGATGTTCTTGGAACCCGCAATCGCGGCCAATTTATCAAGGCGCGCGTCGGGAACACCGACGTCGCCCACGTTGGGTTCAATCGTGCAGAACGGAAAGTTCGCGGCCTGTGCGGCTGCTGTTTTCGTCAGCGCGTTGAACAATGTCGATTTGCCTACGTTTGGCAGACCCACGATACCCATTTTGAAACCCATGACGCACTCTCCTATTTGCTTGGATGCGCTTCTATGGTCAGAAATGCTCTGCTGCAAGCCGAACTGTATAAATGCTGCGGTTACGGCGCGGTTTGCAGTATTGCGCATCCTGATTGGGATTGCCTTTCATCCCCCTTTGACGCAAACCTGCGGTGACATTTTCCAAGGGGACGACCATGAGCCGCATCGACGCCAAATTCGCAGACCTGAAAGCTAAGGGCAAAAAAGCCTTTGTGACCTATGTGATGGCGGGCGATCCGAATTATGACAAAGGTCTTGAGATCGTGATGGGCCTGCCTGCCGCTGGTGTGGACATCATCGAACTCGGCATCCCCTTCACTGATCCGATGGCGGACGGGATCACGATCCAGCTTGCAGGGCAGCGCGCCTTGGCTGCGGGTCAGAGCTTAGAGAAGACGCTGCAATATGCGCGTGAATTCCGCAAAGTTGATGACACGACCCCGATTGTGCTGATGGGCTATTACAACCCGATCTATTCGCGCGGCGTAGATAAGTTTCTTGTCGATGCCAAAGAAGCAGGCATCGACGGGCTGATCGTCGTGGATTTGCCGCCCGAGGAAGACTCCGAACTGTGCATTCCAGCGCAGGCTGCGGGCATCAATTTCATCCGTTTGGCAACGCCGACAACAGACGACAAGCGCCTGCCAAAAGTGCTGACCAACACCTCAGGTTTTGTCTATTACGTCTCCGTCACGGGGATCACTGGGACCGCATCCGCGCAAGCCAATGATGTCGGGCCAGAGGTCGCGCGGATCAAATCACACACTGATTTACCAGTGATTGTCGGCTTTGGGATCAAGACACCACAGGCCGCTGCCGATATCGCGGCGATTGCCGATGGTGCGGTTGTCGGCTCTGCGATTGTGGAACGCGTCGGCGCTGGCGATAGCGTCGCTGACGTACTGGCCTTCGTTAAATCCTTAGCCGACGGCACACACTCCGCCTAAGCGCCCCAATTTTCTATGTCCGGAAATACTCCCGCCGGAGGCTCTATTTTTGCGGCTTGCGTGAACTTTGCTAAATTGGTAAAACATCCATACCAATTCAGCAGGAAAGTCGTATCATGCCCGTGATCACCACTATTGCCGACCTCAAGCGTCTCCATAAACGCCGCACGCCAAAGATGTTCTACGACTACGCCGAAAGCGGTAGCTGGACGGAACAGACCTTCCGCGAGAACACGTCAGACTTTGATCAAATCCGCCTGCGGCAACGTGTTGCGGTCGACATGACAAACCGGACCACAAAATCGCAGATGATCGGTCAGGATGTGGCGATGCCTGTCGCGCTGGCCCCTGTCGGTCTGACAGGGATGCAATGCGCGGATGGCGAGATCAAGGCGGCCAAAGCTGCCGAAAAATTTGGTGTGCCCTTCACGCTTTCAACCATGTCGATCTGCTCGATCGAGGATGTGGCCGAGAACACGACCAAACCGTTCTGGTTTCAGGTCTATACCCTCAAAGACGACGATTTCATGCGCCGCTTGTTTGAACGCGCCCGCGCGGCGGGCTGCTCTGCGATTGTGATCACGCTGGATTTGCAGGTCATGGGGCAGCGCCACAAAGACCTCAAAAACGGCCTGTCCGCGCCGCCCAAATTCACCATCGCCTCAATGGCGGACCTCGCGACAAAGTGGTCTTGGGGACTGCAAATGCTGGGCACCAAGCGTCGCTTTTTCGGCAATATCGTGGGCCATGCGTCGGGGGTGTCTGATCCGTCGTCGCTGGCCTCTTGGACCGCAGAGGCCTTTGATCACGCGCTGGATTGGAAGCGCGTCGCAACACTGATGGAAATGTGGGGTGGCAAGGTGATCCTGAAGGGGATCATGGACGTTGAAGACGCAAAACTGGCCGCAAAACTTGGCGCTGATGCGATTATTGTGTCCAACCACGGAGGCCGTCAGTTGGATGGTGCGCTGTCTTCAATCCGTATGTTGCCCGCAATCCTTGATGCCGTGGGCGACAAGGTTGAGGTCCATATGGACAGCGGTATTCGCTCTGGTCAGGACGTATTGAAGGCGATGGCGATGGGCGCAAAAGGCACCTACATTGGCCGCGCTTTTGTCAACGGATTGGGTGCGATGGGCGAGGCTGGCGTGACCAAGGCCTTGGAAGTCATTCACAAGGAACTCGACACCACGATGGCCCTTTGCGGCAAGCGCGACATTCACGATGTGGACCGCGAAATTTTGCTTGTTCCCAAAGGGTTTGAGGGGGAGTGGGCCTAGCCCCTCCCATCCGCCCGCGGCATTTCGGCGATTGTCAGGGCCAATGGCACTGACAGCAACAGGAAGGCCGCGACGCCACCAAATGCCACACGCAGGCCGAAGCTTTCTGACACCAGCCCCATCACAACGGGAGCGACGAAGAAGCCTGAGAACCCGATCACAGCGGCCTTGCTAATCGCCTCGGTGCGCATATGTGCGGGGACGATCCGCCCAAGGATGGCGAGGCCAAGCGGGCCGATGACCGACACGCCAAGGCCCAGTGTGCCAAAGCCGATATAGGCAAAGATCGGCGACGGCGCGAGGGCTGCGATCACGGCCCCTGCTGCCGCGACGAGCGCCGCCGCGATCAGCACGTGCAGGTCGCGCATCCGTTCCGAGAGCGCCTGCCCCGAGAACCGCCCGAAAGCCATGGTGAAGCCGAGCATCGCAGGGCCAAGTGCGCCCTCTGCGGCCCCCCCGCCAAGCGTGCGTTCGATATGCAGGGCGGACCATGCCTCGACCGTGGCCTCGGACATGAAGGCCACGAGCACAATGCTCCCCGCCAGCAAGATCGGCCAAAGTGGGTAGCCCCCAGTTGTGTCGGCATCGGGGTCGATTTGGGCTGGCTCCATACGCATGAACGGGATGAGCAAGAGCGAGACAACGGTGAAGCCTGCAAAGACATAAAGCGTTGGGGTATGGGCCTCGCGGGCGAGACCTGTGATCGTCGCCGAAATCGCGTAAGCCAATGAAAACATAGCGTGATTGGCGTTCATCAGAGGGCGATTGTGGATGCCCTCCAGCTCTGACACGCGTGCGTTCATCACCACGTCCAGCAGGCCAGAGGCCATGCCGACGAACATCATCGTGGCGGCAAACACCAGCGGAATGGTCATGGTCGGCGGGACGAGCCACGCGAGCGCCAAAAACGCGATCCCGAATTGCATCGCATGTGGGCCGAAGATTTTATCGGCCTTGGGGGCAAGCCACATGGAGGTGACAAGCCCTGTGGCAGAGCCGAGCAGCAATGTGCCAAAGAGCGCGTCATTGGCCCCCAGCTGCGCTTTGATGACGGGAACAAAGGCGGCAAAGCAGCCCCAGAATAGCCCCACGACCACAAAGGCTGTGGCAGGACGGCGAGAGATTATAAGGGCGCTGATAATTGACATGGCGGAGTGCTTGCGCAGATTTGTTCCCAAAGCAAGTATCAAAGCTGATGCCTTGTTCAGCTTGAGGTTCCTGTCGAAATGCGTCTTGTTGTCTGTGAAAAGAATTGGGTGGCATAATGTTGGGTACGCGCATTGAAAGGTCGCATTGGGCGTTTCCCGAGGCCGGTGAAATTGAAGGGCAGTATTGCCGCCTTGTTCCGCTAAATTTGAACCATGTTGCTGCATTATGGCCGCTTGTTGAGGCCACGCCCGAGAGCTTTACCTATTTGCTCTATGGGCCTTTTGATGTGTCCGAAGAGCTATCAACGTTGATTGCCGATTTATCGTCGCGCCAAGATCAGCCGTTTTGGGCGGTTTTGGATGCGACAGGCACGCCGCAGGGCTGGTTATCGATCTGCGATGTGTCTCAAAATGATGGCGCGTTCGAGATTGGAAGCATTTGGTTTGCGCCCGCATTGCAGGGCACCCGCGCCGCTCGTGAGGCGATATTCTTGTTGATGTATTTGGGGATGGAAAAGTTTGATTATGAGCGGCTGGTATGGCGGTGTCAGGCGCAGAATGCCAAATCGTTTCAGGCCGCTTTGAACCTTGGGTTTACCCGCGAAGGCATGTGGCGCAATGCGGCCGTTATCGACGGTTGGCAACGCGATGTTGCATGGTTTTCGATCCTCAAAGCTGACTGGCCAGAGTGTAAAGGCGCGTTTGAGGCTTGGCTTGATCCAGAGAACTTTGACGCAGCGGGCAAGCAAATCAAACGGTTACAGGAGTTTCGCGCATGATCTACTTTTGCCACGGCGTGCCAGGTGGGCCTGAGGATGCATCGTTGTTGGGCATCGAGGGTGTGGCTGCTCCTGATTTGTTTGCAGCGGCCCCCTTGGCGCCGTTTGATGCCGCGACTGCTGGCGCCCCAGATGGATCGGTGCATTTGATCCGGTTTTCGATTGGGGCGATGGTGGCGTTGCGGCTGGCTGCATCGCGCCCCGATAAGGTCGGCAAAGTGACGCTGATTTCTCCAGCGGCCCCTTTGAACCTTGGAGATTTTCTGCCTGCCATGGCGGGCAAGCCTGTGTTTCGGATTGCCAAGCGGCTCCCGAGCTTGCTTCGCTTTGTGACGGGTTTGCAGGGCTTGGTCGTCAAGATTGCGCCTGACTTTATGCTCGACCGCTTGTTTGCAAAAGCGGAGCCACATGAGCGGCGATTGGTGTCTGAACCTGAGGTACGCAAAGCTCTGCGCGCGGGGCTGCGCAATAGCATGGTCAATCACCCAACGGCCTATGTGCAGGCAATCAGTGCCTACGTGGGTGACTGGTCGGGGGCCTTGCAAATGGTCACCTCCCCTGTTGAAATCTGGCATGGCGAGGCGGACAGTTGGGCGCCGGTTGCGATGTCTGAGGCTCTGGTGCAGAATTTGACAAAGGGCGCGCAATTGCGCCGTATCGCGGGCGCAGGGCATTATGGGGCGTTGAAAGCGGCGCGAATAACGCCAATTACCTGAGGATTGGCTTGTTTTACGCTGGTTTTCCTCTTCCCAAGCCCCCGATTCCCCCCTATAGCACCGCTTACTAACCGGGTCGCTCACCCTTGGAGGACGGCCCCTTATTTATTGGAGAATACAAATGGCTGGTAAGATTCCAGATCTAGAAGCCACGGTACGCGCGGGGACAGGCAAGGGGGCCGCCCGCCAAGCACGCCGTGATGGACTTGTACCGGGTGTGGTTTACGGTGGTGGTCAAGACCCTATCGCAATCAACATTCCGTTCAACTACCTTCTGACACGTCTGCGCAAGGGTGGCTTTATGTCCACTTTGCAGAACCTCAAGATTGAAGGACACGACGACGTTCGCGTTATCTGCCGTAAAGTTGAGCGTCACGTTGTGAAAGACCTGCCAACACACATCGACCTGATGCGCCTGAAGCGCACAAGCCGCGTGAAGTTGGAAATCCCTGTTGAGTTCCTCAACGAGGACACATGCGTTGGCATCAAGAAGGGCGGCACATTGACCGTCATTCGTAACGAAATCGAACTCGAAGTGCTTGCTGGCGATATTCCAGAAAGCATTCAGATCGACATCGCTGCACTTGAAATCGGTGATCACATCTCGATCAGCGACGTTAAGTTGCCTGAAGGCGCAAAAGTGACTGTAGACCGCGACTTTAACATCGCATCTATCTCTGCACCACGCGTCATGTCGGCTGACGATGAAGACGAAGCAGAAGTTGCAGCAGACGAAGTGCCAACAACTGGCGACGACGCTGAGTAAGCTACGCATTGATACGAATTTAGAGGGCGTCCCGCTTGGGGCGCCCTTTTTCGTTGGCGGCCATGGGATTTAGCACTTAAAACAGTCCTATGAAACTTATCGTTGGCCTCGGCAATCCTGGCGCGAAATACGCGCAAAATAGACATAACATTGGCTTTATGGCCTTGGATGAAATCGCATCCGCGCATGGGTTTGGCCCGTGGCGTGCAAAGTTTCAGGGCCAAGTGTCAGAGGGCCGCTTGGGCAGTGAAAAGGTGATCCTGCTTAAGCCTGAAACATTCATGAACCTGTCAGGGCAAGCCGTGGGCGAGGCGATGCGGTTTCATAAGCTCACCCCCGCTGATATCATTGTGTTTCACGACGAGATTGATCTGGCTCCTGCCAAGATCCGCTGCAAAACGGGTGGCGGACATGCGGGGCACAATGGCCTGCGCTCGATCCATGCCCATATCGGTGCGGAATATGATCGTGTCCGTATGGGCGTTGGCCATCCGGGACATAAGGATGCGGTTCCCGGATTTGTGCTGCGCGATTTTCCCAAGGCGGATGCTGAGTGGCTCGATGATGAGCTGCGCGGGATTGCCGATGGGATTGTCTATCTCGTTGAGGGTGACGCGCCAAAGTTTCTCAATGCGATTGGGCTGCGCCTGACCCCAGCCCGTTCCAGCACGACCGCGCCCAAGCCAAAGGTTGAGAAGCCAGCGGCAAAGGTTGAGGTGGCGCCTGAGGATAACCGCTCGGCGCTGCAAAAGCTCGCAGATCGGTTCAAGTGACCCCTGCGCACATCGCCGATGCATTTGAGGTGCAGGCGGGGCATTGTGATGCATTGGGATCGCCATTTATGGGCCGGTTGTGTCGGTTGTTTGCCAGCCGCGCGTGGCCCGTGAATGCGTTGCGTGACCGCTTTTTTGCTTGGGATGGCGATGTGTCAGGGGCTGGGCAGTCGATCTCTTTGCGCCTTGCTGGTGGTCTTCATGCGCTTGTTTTGCAGGGGCATGCATTGGCAGCGTTTTATCCGCCACATGGTGTAAGTGATGATGAGCTTTGGGCGGCGGTTTACGCGACCTTTGTCAGCGACGAGGCGTTTCTTGATGCATGGATGAATAGTCCGCCGCAGACAAATGAAGTGCGCCGTGCAGCCGTTTTGATCGCCGTGGGTCACCTTTTGACGCGGCGGTTTGGACTACCTCTGCGCCTTTCGGAACTGGGGGCGAGTGCAGGTTTGAACCTCATGTGGGACAAGTTTGCGCTGGACGTGGCGGGACACAGATTTGGCCCTACAGATGCAAGTGTTGTGTTAACCCCTGATTGGGACGGTGCGCTGCCGCCTGATACAACGCCCCTTATAGCGACAAGGTGTGGCGTCGATTTGAACCCGTTGAATCCACGCAACCCAAAGGATGCCTTTCGCTTGCGTGCCTATCTTTGGGCCGACCAGCCAGAACGGATAGCCCGCACCGAGGCCGCGATCGCGGGGTTTGATGCGGTTGTCGATCGCGGCGATGCGATTGATTGGTTGGCGGATCGCATGGGCCATGAGGCTGGCACGTGCCACCTGATTTATCACACGGTCGCTTGGCAGTATTTCCCCGCAGATGTGCAGGCGAAAGGCACGGTGCTGATCGAGGCTGCGGGCGCGTTGGCCACGACTGATGCGCCTTTGGCGTGGTTCGGGATGGAGGCGGATGAGCTGCGCGATGGCGCGGCGCTGACCCTGCGAATTTGGCCCGGAGATCATCGGATCATGCTTGGCCGTGCCGATTTTCATGGCCGCTGGGTCAAGTGGACGGCCCCGACGTTAACCTTGCAATGACGCAACAGGGAGTGGCACAAATTCCTATAATTTTGTGAGGGGACTAAGAATGCGTAGAGTTTTGAAATGGGGTCTGCGGGTGGTTTTGGCCTTGGCCATCGCAGCCGTTGTTGCGGGAATTTGGAAGCGGGATCAGGTCAAACAGCTTTTGGCGGTGAACTCGCTTTTCTCAGCCGAGAAGATTGTGAACAATTTCTCCTACATGGACACGCTGTTTACGACTGTCCCTGTCCCGCGCGGCAACGATGCGGTGGTTCCTCTGCCAATCGGCGCACCTGCCACAATGCCTGATGGCGTGGCGCAATGGATTGTGGACCGCGATGTGACGGCACTTGTGGTTCTCAAAGATGGCACTTTGGTGCATGAGGATTATTTCCTTGGCACCACCCCCGAAGATTTGCGGGTGAGCTGGTCTGTGGCGAAAAGCTTTCTCTCGGCCTTGATGGGGATCGTCCTTGAAGATGGCGACATCAAAAGCATTGACGATCAGGTCACCGATTATGTGCCGATGTTGATCGGGAGCGCCTATGACGGAGCGACGATCAAGGATGTTTTACAGATGTCATCGGGCGTTGTTTTCAACGAAGACTACCTAGATTTTAACAGCGATATCAACAAGATGGGCCGCGTCCTCGCACTTGGTGGTTCAATGGATACATTCGCCGCAAGTCTGGATGAGCGCTTTGTTGAGCCGGGAACCGTTTGGCAATATGTGTCGATTGATACCCATGTGGTTGGCATGGTGATCCGTGGTGCCACGGGGCGCACAATCCCTGAATTGCTGACCGAGAAAATCTTTAGCAAGATGGGTTTTGAAGCTGATCCCTATTATGTGTCGGATGGGTATGGCGTTGCTTTTGTCCTTGGAGGGCTGAACTTGCGCGCCCGCGACTATGCACGTTTTGGTCAGATGATTGCGAATGGCGGGGCATGGAATGGCCAGCAAATCGTGCCGCGTGCTTGGCTTGCTGCATCGACAAAGCCCTCGGCCAATACGGCAACAGGAAAACCCGCATACGGGTATCAGTGGTGGATTCATCAAGGTGCGTCTGCGGGCGAATTCAATGCGCAGGGCGTTTACGGCCAGTATATCTTCATCGATACCGCGCGTGATGTGGTCATTGCAGTGAATAGCGCCGATAAGCTATTTAAAGAAGAAGGCGCGTCGGATCAGAATTTCGAGATGATGCGCACCATAGCTAAAAGTCTGGATTAACGTGGAAAAAGACCCGTCATTTAACGTATTAGGCAGCAGATTACAGAGCTGTTCATTGGCGCCATTGACGGGGTATTTCCGTAATGGGGCCTGTGACACCTGCGCTGAAGATGCAGGGAGCCATACGGTTTGCGCTGTGATGACCGCTGAATTCTTGGCGTTTTCCAAATACGTTGGCAATGATCTGAGCACGCCGAACCCCGCGTTTGGGTTTGCCGGCCTTAAGGCTGGTGACGGCTGGTGCCTATGCGCGAGCCGCTTTTTACAGGCCCATGACGAAGGCTGCGCGCCGCAGGTAAGGTTATTGTCCACCCATGTGCGTGCCTTGGAAATCGTCCCAATCGACGTCTTGCGCCAATATGCGATCGACGCGTTGTGATGCGGGTCACCTTAATGGCGATGTGTCTGGCAGGCGCTGTGCAGGCCGACGAGGCTCCCATGCGGGCACAAGAACAACTGCGGTTGGACGGTTTTCAAGCAAGCGCAGGTAAGGCGTTGTTACAGGCGCTTTCGGCGGGGACGTTGGGGGATGTTGACCAACTTCAGGAGGCTCTTGCTGGGGCGCCATTGCCCCCACTGGCCACGACGCTTGCGGGTGAATGGGACTGCCGCACGTTTAAACTGGGCGGGATCGCGACATTGACGGTTTATGCGCAGTTCAAATGTGTGTTTGAGCCCGACGGCACCGCGTTCACGTTTGAAAAGCTGACTGGCTCGCAGCGTACAATGGGGCGGGTGACGATGCAGGACCGCACAATGATTTACCTAGGTGTTGGCTATGTCGCGGATGAGGTGCCGATGGCCTACGCCGACTTGCCGCCAGAGGATTTTGGTGACGGGGTTTACCAGCCGCAAGTTGGGATCGTAGAGCAGACAGGGCCAAATACGGCGCGTATTTTGTTCCCTGCGCCGATAAACGAGAGTGACTTTGATCTGCTGTATTTGACGCGATCAGATAATGCTCAAATCTTTCAACCGAACGGCGATTAAGCCGTCATGCGGCGCCAAAACAGCCCCGCATGACGTCGTGTGATTACGGACGTTCAAAGCCCTGCCACGCGCAAAGGAATGAAACATATGTCTGCTTATTCAGGCACAGGTTTCCCTCAATCGGCGTTGCGACAAATTGCGTGTCGTCACGCTCTGATTGGTTCAAGACGCTTGGCATCGCAAACACTGGGCCTTCGACGCTGGCCATAACAATTTCACCGCCGTCATCATAAATCGCTGGTTCTATTTCCAGCGCCAGCGATGGGTAAACCTCGAGGCCGCCTTCTTGGACAGCAACCTCTACGCTTTCCGACGCGAAAACGGGGAGGTCGACGTATAATTCGGGCTCCATTTGAGGGGCCTGTGACGGATAAATCGCAAGCCCGCCTTCTTCGACAGACCCTTCGAAAATTTCCGAGACGATGCCTACGTCTTCGATGACTTCGCAGCTGTCGCATTCGGTTATGTAGTTAGTGTCTTGCGCCGATACTTGGCCCGACATCGCGATCAAAACGGTGAGCGCGAGTGATCCCAAACGGACGGGATTCGAGTGGTTATTCATGTTGCACCAATATAAGAATTAAGCCTGCCCGCAATATTATTATTGATTCCGCGAGATGAGCGCAAAAATCTTCCCAAAATGTGTCAAAATTTTGTCAAAAGATGCGTGAATCGCAAATATCGTGCGTTACAAAAGAGCGCTTAGCGTGGGTCCATCTCGACCAGTTCATCGAGGAATTGGCTGAGAAGTTGCGGGCGGCCCGAAACTTTTGCTTTGCGGTAAATTGCGTTGGTTTGCGCTTTAATCGTCCCTTCCGAGACGCCGCGCAGTCCCGCAATCTCGACCGTAGACATGCCTTTGATTGCGAAAAGGGCAACGTCCGTTTCTGCGGCGGTCAGCCCCCACTCCACAAATCGCGCCTCCAAGAGTTCCATAAACGCTCCAGAGGCCGCCTTGAGCTGTCCTTCGACAACGCGATTGCTCCGCAGAGTTTGATAAAGCACCGCACCACTCAGACCCACACCCAAGATCAGCCCTAGTGCGGCACACAATTCGATAAACTCAGAAAGCTGCCAATTGATCGGCGCGAAACCTAAGACGGACGAAAATATATTTACCACAAAAAACAGAGCGCAAAGCGCTTGGGCTACAACTAGGGTAACGATGAGAGGAATTGATTTCATCATTATGACGCTCCAATCCTAACCCTCAAGCCATTCATTTGTCGTCATCTTCGTGGTCGTCATCTTCGTGGTCGTCGTCTTCGCGGTCGTCATCTTCGTGGTCGTCGCTTTTGTCTCCCTGTTCGGCCGCGTCGTCATTGCCCTCATCATCTGAACCGTTGTTGTCATCCGAAACACGTGGCCTTTCCCCGCTGTCGTTACTATCCCTATCTGATGGATCGGTCAGCGTAACACGCGGGCTTTGATCGCCGCCTTTCGACAGCGCCACCCAATAGTCCCGCAGGATTTCGCCCGTCACTGGATTAAATACCAATTCGCGTTTAAGTGTTGCGCTTTGGGATGTCACCCGCACACGTCCGAGCAACGTTTTCGAAACGGTGAAGTTATTAAAACCCTGCTCCGTTAGCTGGGTCAAAATGTTATCTTGGATATGACTGGGCCGAGGCCGATATTGGCGCAAGAGCCATGATGCCGAGAAAGGTGAGAACTTTCATCATTGAAAGGGTCCAAATCTGGTTTCGCAACCACGGGTCGATGCCCGTGGCTACATTTTCATTTACACGAACTTTGCGACATTGTTAACGTATTTGCAGCGATTAATCATCGTTGCTGTCGTTATCCTCGTGGTCGTCATCATCGCTGTTGTCGTTATCCTCGTGGTCGTCATCATCGTTGTTGTCGTCGTCTTCGTGGTCGTCATCGGAGTTGCTGTCATCTTCGTGGTCATCATTTGAGTTGCTGGCATCTTCGTGGTCGTCGTCAGAGTTGCTCGTATCTTCATGGTCGTCGTCAGAGTTGCTCGCGTCCTCATGGTCATCGTCAGAGTTGCTCGCGTCCTCATGGTCGTCGTCATTGCTGTTGTCGATGCCCGTCACATCGTCGTCGTTGCCATTGTCATCATTGCTGTTGTCGATGCCACTGTCGGAGTTCGGCTCGTTATCACTTTGATCCGCACTAGAGACCTCTTGGTGAAGGATTTGCCCTGTCACCGCATCATAGACAACTTCGAGAACGCGGCCACCTTTGGTCGCCTCAACCCGTACTTCAGTTGGGCTATTGTAGATTTCGATCCGCTCGTAACCCTGCGCCGTCAGCTGGGAAATCACCTGATCTGCGATGGATTCTGCGTGGGCCACATTGGCGGCCAAACCGAAAAACAAGATAGAAGCTTTAAATGCATTTTTCATGGACATGTTCCTTTTGTGTAAGAGAGATCACATGATGTGACCCATGCCTTACCGAACCATGCCGCGGGGCCATCTAAAATTGCCCTAGGGTTTAGATGCCCCTGCTTAAACCACAGGGGCATGCGTCTATACCGTTAGTTTAGACCGCCATATCAAAGCCGAGCGCCTTGGCGACGGTGAAGATATCTTTGTCGCCACGTCCGCACATATTCATGACCAGAAGGTGGTCTTTTGGCAGGGTGGGTGCCAGTTTCATCACGTGTGCAAGCGCGTGGGATGGCTCCAACGCAGGGATGATCCCTTCGAGTTTGCACGACAGCTGGAAGGCTTCCAATGCTTCGACGTCGGTGATCGAGACATATTTCGCGCGGCCGATTTCGTGCAGCCATGCGTGCTCTGGCCCGATGCCTGGATAGTCGAGGCCCGCGGAGATTGAGAAACCTTCGAGGATTTGACCGTCGTCGTCTTGCAAAAGATAGGTGCGGTTGCCGTGCAGAACGCCGGGTCTGCCGCCAGTCAGGGACGCGCAATGCTCCATCTTGGCGTTCACGCCTTTGCCGCCCGCCTCGACGCCGATGATGTTCACGGATGCATCATCAAGAAACGGGAAGAAGAGACCCATCGCGTTCGAGCCACCACCGATGGCGGCGATCAGCGTGTCAGGCAGACGCCCTTCGGCGGCTTGCATTTGCTCGCGGGTTTCTTTGCCGATGATGGCCTGAAAGTCGCGGACCATGGAGGGATATGGGTGCGGACCAGCCACTGTGCCGATGCAATAGAAGGTGTCGCGCACGTTGGTGACCCAATCGCGCAGGGCGTCGTTCATCGCGTCTTTCAGCGTACCACGGCCAGAGGTCACGGGGATCACTTCGGCGCCCAGCAAGCGCATACGGAAGACGTTTGGCGCTTGGCGTTCAACGTCGTGTGCGCCCATGTAAACGATGCATTGCAGGCCGAATTTGGCGCAGACTGTTGCTGTCGCAACGCCGTGCTGCCCTGCGCCTGTTTCGGCGATAATGCGTGTTTTGCCCATGCGGCGGGCAAGAATGATCTGGCCCAACACGTTGTTAATCTTATGCGCACCAGTATGGTTCAACTCGTCGCGCTTCATATAGATTTTCGCGCCACCAAGGTGCTCTGTCAGGCGTTCAGCATAATAAAGCGGCGACGGACGGCCAACGTAGTGGGTCCAGAGGTCGTGCATCTCGGCCCAGAAGCTGTCGTCTGTCTTGGCGATCTCGTATTGCTCTTCCAACTCTAGGATCAGCGGCATCAGGGTTTCGGAGACAAAACGCCCGCCAAAATCACCAAAGCGGCCATTTTCATCGGGGCCATTCATAAAGCTGTTGAAAAGATCGTCTGCCATTTTATCCGTCCCCTTTGATACGCAGCAATTTCTACGACGAAGTGAAAGGATATTCTAGTGCCTATTCGGCCAATGCTGCCGCGACAAATGCGGCGATTTTCGCATTGTCCTTGATGCCAACACCCGCTTCGACACCAGACGAGACATCGACTTGGGTGGCGCCCGTCAGTGCGATGGCCTCCGCGACATTGTCGGGCGTCAGCCCACCAGCCAACATCCACGGCTTTGGCCAGCGGCGTTTGGCGATAAGGGTCCAATCGAATGAGAGCCCGTTGCCGCCCGGAAGCGTCGCGGATTTGGGCGGCTTCGCGTCGATCAGGATTTGGTCGGCCACGGCATTGTAGAGATCAATGTTTGGAACGTCAGAGGCATCGGAGATGCCCACGGCCTTCATCACGGGCAAGCCGTAGCGTGCTTTGATCTCCAAAACACGCTCTGGGCTCTCGTGGCCGTGAAGTTGCAGCATGTCGAGCGGCACGGCGTCGGTGATTGCGTCGAGAAAGGCGTTATCCGCATCGACCACCAATGCCACTTTGGCGAGGCCAACTGGGGTGGCGAGAGCCAGTTCGCGGGCCTGCTCAATCGAGACATTGCGGGGGGATTTCGGGAAAAACACAAATCCAACGTAGGCCGCACCTGTGTCAGCAACAGCCTGTAACCCCTCGTGCGTGGAGAGGCCGCAAATTTTTACGCGGAAATTGTCAGGCATTATTTGCTCAGCAAAGCCAGAACATCGTCGCCTTTTGGCGCGTTCACGGACTTGAGACTCGCCAACTCGCGGCGCAATGTCTCAACTTCACGGGCCTTTGCACGGCCCTCTGCACGTTCTTTGTATTCGCGGATCCATTCCCAAACGAAGCCAAGCAAAAGGCCAACCCCTACACCGATAAAGATCGCAACGAAGAGCGGCATTTGGATATCTGGGGAAATGCCCAGAAAATCGCTAAACGCCGTTGGCATTGCGCGCAGGGTGACCATGCCGCGATTTGCCATTCCCACAAGGATCAGGATAAGCGCAACAATTGCCCAAAAGGCATAACGTAGCGTTTTCATGAAGGACCTCTTAATTTCCGTTCAGACGATCGCGTAGAAGCTTACCAGTCTTAAAGAACGGAACGTGCTTTTGTTCAACCTCAACACTTTCGCCCGTGCGCGGGTTTCGGCCCAAGCGTGCGTCACGTTTTTTGACGGAAAAGGCACCAAAGCCGCGAAGTTCAACACGGTCGCCCTGTGCCATCGCGCCAGTAATCTCTTCAAAAATAGTGTTGACGATATTTTCGACGTCACGCTGGAAAAGGTGTGGATTTTCATCCGCGATCTTCTGAATAAGTTCCGACCGGATCATAGGTGTTAGCCCCCCAAAGGTTTTCAGCTCAAATTGCTCGACTTACAGCCGGGCTTCTGAGAACTATAGGGGGTAAGTTTCATTCAAGAAATAGAGACGTGCAAGGTATTGGGGTAAAATATGCCGTTTTTTGTGCATATTGATGCCCTACAAGCCTTTGATAAGGGCTGATTAATCTCGACGGCGTCAAAAGACACAGGGTTTGCGATTTTGGCTCAACCGATTCGGCGCAGATCACAGCGCGACTTTAGTGCGTTATTTCTAAGAGAGTTTCTGACGCATCGTGAAATAAGTCGTCCGATTGAAACCCGCATGAACCCCTTCTTTTGGCACTTCAAAACCTAGTTTTTTAAACACCTGGTGGTTCTCAATCAAAGCGATCCGCACGTCGAGTTCGAGCGCCATGAGGCCACGCGCAACGGCTCGGGTTTTCGCCACTTGCACCAAGGTCGCGGCATGTCCCCGCAACCTGACATGGGGCGTTACAGCGAACTTGCTGAGGTAAAGCGCATCACCACGCGGCTTTAGGAAAACGCAGGCAAGCGAGGATCGGTGGGAAGGCAACGCGTGGGGATGAGATTCGTTATTGTGCAAATGATCGCAGCGCACGACCTGTTGCTCAACAAAAAAGGCCCCGCAGATTGCTCTGCGGGGCCTTTCTATAAACTAAGCGAACGTGGCTTATTCGTCGCCCTTGAGCGCTTTGCCCAAGATGTCGCCCAAAGATGCGCCGGAGTCGGACGAACCGAACTGCTCGACTGCTTCTTTTTCTTCAGCGATTTCGCGTGCTTTGATAGAGAGACCCAGCTTGCGTGTCTTGCTGTCGATGTTGGTGACGCGTGCGTCAACCTTGTCGCCAACGCCGAAACGTTCTGGACGCTGCTCTGCGCGATCACGGGACAGGTCGGAACGACGGATGAACGATGTCATGCCTTCGTAGATAACCTCAATGCCGCCATCTTCGATCTTGGTCACTTCAACAGTGATCACAGACCCACGCTTCACGCCGCCGATTGCATCTGCAAACGGATCGCTGTCGAGTGCTTTGATGGAGAGCGAAATGCGCTCTTTCTCAACGTCAACTTCAGCAACCTTGGCTTTCACGATGTCGCCCTTGCGGAAATCGCCGATGACGTCTTCGCCACGGCCTTCCCATGTCAGGTCGGACAGGTGAACCATGCCGTCGATGTCGCCTTCGAGACCAACGAACAGACCGAATTCAGTGATGTTCTTAACTTCACCTTCAACTTCGGTACCTTCTGGGTTAGTCTCAGCGAAGACTTCCCATGGGTTACGCTGTGTCTGCTTGAGGCCAAGGGAAACGCGACGCTTTGCAGAATCGATTTCCAGAACCATGACTTCAACTTCCTGAGAAGTAGAAACGATCTTGCCTGGGTGTACGTTTTTCTTTGTCCAAGACATCTCGGACACGTGAACCAGACCTTCAACGCCAGATTCAAGCTCAACGAATGCGCCATAGTCGGTGATGTTCGTTACGCGGCCAGTGTGAACTGTTTCAAGCGCGAACTTGGCTTCAACAGCATCCCATGGATCGTCCTGAAGCTGCTTCATGCCGAGGGAGATACGGTGAGTCTCTTTGTTGATCTTGATCACCTGAACCTTAATTGTCTCACCGATTGTGAGGATCTCGGATGGGTGGTTCACACGGCGCCATGCCATGTCTGTGACGTGCAGCAAGCCATCAACGCCGCCCAGGTCAACGAACGCACCGTATTCGGTGATGTTCTTGACGACGCCGTCAACTTCTTGGCCTTCTGTCAGGCCGCCGATAACTTCAGCGCGCTGTTCAGCACGTGACTCTTCGAGGATTGCACGACGGGACACAACGATGTTGCCACGACGACGGTCCATCTTGAGGATTTGGAACGGCTGCTTGAGACCCATCAATGGGCCTGCATCGCGCACAGGGCGCACATCAACTTGGGAGCCTGGAAGGAACGCAACTGCGCCGCCCAGATCAACAGTGAAGCCGCCTTTAACGCGACCGAAAATCGCACCGTCAACACGGATTTCGTCTGCATAGGCCTTCTCAAGGCGGTCCCATGCTTCTTCACGGCGTGCCATCTCACGGGAGATCACAGCTTCGCCGCGTGCGTTTTCAACCTGACGGAGGAACACTTCGACGGTATCGCCGACGTTCAACTCTGGCTCTTCGCCTGGGTTTGCAAATTCTTTAAGATCGATGCGGCCTTCCATCTTGTAGCCAACGTCGATGATCGCTTGGCCAGCTTCGATAGCGATGACCTTGCCTTTGACGACGGAACCCTCTGCAGGTGTGTCCATCTCGAAGCTTTCGTTTAAGAGTGCTTCAAACTCTTCCATTGTATTAGCCATGTGGCGTCTATTTCCTAATCGTTTGTTTTATACGGGCCGAGCGGTTGTGTCCGCCGGTCTTTGGGTTTCCATTGGTCTAACGTCAGACATTCAAGAACATGAAATAACAGGGCCGATAATTACCGACCCCGCTCAAACTCTCATGCTCACGCCTGTCTCGACGCTTCAACAAGGTGCCGTATAGGCGCAAAATGCTGAGCTCGCAAGTGTTGTCCCCCTTATTTGTAAGGCGCGCCCGATTTCCCCAAGCAGATAATTTTGCAAATCATTAAGATGCCTTGGAGTTAGCTACCAAAACTCCATATTCCCGCCCAGATTTCGGCACGATTGCCATGCACAAGCGTCCTCACATTAGATCAGAGGCTGCCACCATGACCTTACACCAAGACATTTCCACAGCGCAGATTGCGGCGTGGGAACAATCCAGCGAACTCCTTGACGTTTTGCGCGATGATCCGACTGACATCATTGCATTCATTGCACATTGCTCTGCTGATGACCTCCATCAGTTTAATTGCGTGCACGGTATTGCCGCCGAGGTCGAGATTTTCGAAGCGATTTTGCACCATCCAAAGTGTGACCGCGCCACCGCTTTGCAGATTTTTGAGGCCTGCAATCCGCAGTATTACGAAAAGGAACTCGCCAATGGGCGTGCGCTGGATAGCTATGACGAGGAATAAGATCAGGTATTCATAGCGATTTTGGATATAGCACATGCGATGTTGTGCAATCGTCCTGACTGGCAAGGCCGCTTTGGATCGGTGGCATTGCGCGATTGGGAAACCTATCCGCATACCTCGCCAAGCACGTTCAATCATTGGACGTTGCCCGCTGCGGTTATGAACCGCACGCAAGACCAGCGCACGCATCCAAGCATCACGTACCAATACTCGTCGATCCGCCTAACCTATCATGCATGGGCGCAGCGTCAGTAATTAGCCGAGGCGGCTTTGCACAAAGGCGATGGCGGCATTGACCGCCTCGTCGATTGTCAGATCAGAGGTGTCGATTTGCTGCGCATCTGCGGCGGCGATTAGCGGCGCTGTCGCCCGCTCGCTGTCACGTTTATCGCGCTCGATCACATCAGCGAGGACTTGTTGCGCACTCACATCCATGCCCTTGCCTTGCAGTTCTTTGAACCTGCGTTCCGCACGGCATTCAGGTGACGCTGTCACGAAAAGCTTGGCATCAGCCGCAGGGCAGATCACCGTACCGATATCGCGCCCGTCCAGAACCGCGCCACCGATCCGCTGGGCAAAGCTGCGCTGAAAGTCGACCAAAGCGCTGCGCACTTCAGCGATCACAGCGACTTGGCTAGCCGCTTGCGCCACTTCGGGGGTGCGTAGGGCATCGTTTTCAAGATCGGTTGGATCAAGGGTTTTGGCAGCAGTCAGCGGGTCCGCGCCAGCCAGAACCTTCGCCCCAACCGCACGATACAGCAGCCCCGTATCGAGATGGGCAAAACCGAAATGCGCGGCTACAGCCTTGGAGATCGTCCCCTTGCCTGCCGCCGCGGGCCCGTCGATAGCAACCGTAAAGATCATGCGGTGTTGCGCACCAATTGCGCACCCAAGTCACCCATGAGTTTCTCGAAAATCGGGAAGGATGTGGCAATCGGGCTGCCGTCATCCACCGTCATCGGTTTCTGAGAAGCCATACCCATGACCATAAACGCCATCGCAATACGGTGATCAAGCACGGAAGCAACGGTCACGCCGCCCGCAACATTGCCGTGACCAAGGCCCGTGACGCGCCACCAATCGTCGCCCTCTTCCACGGTCACGCCAGCGGCACGCAGCCCCTTGGCCATCGCGTCGATACGGTCGGATTCCTTTACGCGCAGCTCCTTAACGCCCTGCATATCCGTCACGCCTTGCGCAAAGGACGCCACAACAGACAACACAGGATATTCGTCGATCATGCTTGCCGCGCGGGCGGGAGGCACGGCGATCCCTTTGAGATTAGGTGAGAACTTTGCACGCAGGTCGGCCACAGGTTCGCCACCCTCTTCGCGCAGGTTCTCATACGTCAAGTCCGCGCCCATTTCTTGCAACGTGGTGAACAGCCCCGCACGGGTGGGGTTCAACCCGATATTGGGGACCAGAACATCAGAACCGGGGGTGATGATCGCGGCGCAAACGGGGAACGCGGCAGAGCTAGGGTCACGCGGCACCACAATCGTTTGCGGTTTCAACTCTGGCTGGCCAGTCAGCGTAATCACGCGGCCTTCGTCGGTTTGCTCAACCGTGATTGTCGCACCGAAACCCGCAAGCATCCGCTCTGTGTGGTCGCGGGTTGCTTCTTTCTCAATCACGACAGTTTGACCAGGAGCATTAAGACCCGCCAGCAACACAGCCGATTTCACCTGTGCGGAAGGCACAGGCACAACATAGCGGACAGGCACAGGATCAGCGACACCCACCAGCGTCATCGGCAAGCGACCGCCCTTACGGCCCACGGATTGCGTGCCAAAAAGAGCAAGCGGTTCAGTCACGCGGCCCATCG
>Ga0102830_1000289_pt1 | contig 23971 bp, 21 predicted proteins | sample ColrivemetaGS703_FD_84511 | JGI IMG/M metagenome (GOLD analysis project Ga0102830, IMG submission 84511) | Estuarine microbial communities from the Columbia River estuary - Freshwater metaG S.703 | ecosystem: Environmental > Aquatic > Marine > Intertidal zone > Estuary | place: USA: Columbia...
AATATTTTTTTAATAAATAAATGTTATTGTTAAATTTGATAAATCTAGTTTCAAGCTTTGTATTAAATGATTGTGATAAAGTATCAAGTGATATATCTTTACCAACTAATTTACCATTACCTAAAAAAATAATACCTGTAACAAAAACTACAATTACAAAATCTACAATTACAACTACAATTACAACTAAAATTACAAAACCTACAATTACAAGTAAACCAGGTACTTTAACAACTTCATCAGTTGTTTCATTACCTACAATGTCAGGAAATATGACTGGTATTCCTAAAAAGAGTGGTAATACAGCAACTTTGACTTATTTTACAGATACGGTATTTCAATGTGTTGGAGAAATACCAGATTATCCAGCAGTTGCAGTTAACCCGTTGTTATTAGGTTTTACATTGGATGATTGGAATACAAAATATGCAGGTGCGTCTCCTGATAAAATTCCTTGGTGTAACAGATTGATGAAATTTGAAATAAATGACGTTACCTTTACTGCAAGGATTATAGATACGTGTAATCCAGGTGATACAGGAGCATTTGTCGATCCAAATACAGGTAAGATTATTGGTGGAAAATGTGATTATGTAGATGTGATTGATTTATATGGAGAAAGTGGAAGACAATTTTTACAAAATGTGGTAGGTGATGATTTTTATAGGGGTGAAGTGAAATGGGAGATTTTATAAATGTATAAGTTAGAGAATAAAAATAAAAAATTGAATAAAAATAATATTTTAGATATAATATATGACAATATCATTTTTTGATTTTGGTGAATCTAATACGCGTGCATTATTTAATTTTTTGCAAGATGCACTTGCAAAGAATTGTGAATTTGAAATTCGTTTTGGTAAATTTTATCAAGATAAGTTAAAAAAATATTGTTTTGATTCAAATGTAGAAATTGAAAGTTTTTATAATTTAAAAAATATGTTTGAAAATCAAAAAATGAAAAAAACACTTAAAAAAACTCGTGAATTTATTTATCAAGATGACAATAGTGTAATTAAACGTATTGTAGATTTGGATGACAATTCTGTTTTGATAATGTCAAAACAGCGTGTTAGATCATATGATATATATGATTATGATTTGCGAATGTCGGTCGCTTATGAAAAGAGTGATGTCTCTATAAAACAGGTTGATGATTTTTCAATTATAAGAACAAAAGATCGTACAAGCTACGAGTTGCCTTTTGGTCATTTGGATTTTACAATAGTTGAACAAAATGATTGTAAACGTTCACGTATTCATTTAAAATATGAAATTGAAATGGAAATAACATCTTTGGATTATAAAGATATGATTATGAACTATTTAATGGTAATTTTACAGAAACGTCAAGATAATTATTATATCATACCTGGAAATGAAAAGAAACGTGTGTTGTATGAATACAAGAATCTTGTTAATGCGAATTATTTTGTTGGTGCACAACCGGAAACTTTACACAAAGAAAAAATTGTAAATTTGTATAAATCAGAATATGCTGTAACTGATAAAGCTGATGGTGATAGATATTTTATGTATATTGATAAAACAGGTTTTGTATATTTCTTGGATAATAATTTGAACAAAATATTAAAAACAGATTTATATTCGAAATACCACGAAACAATTATAGATGGAGAATTGATTAAATATAGCAACAAAATATGTTTTTTATCATTTGATATATTGTTATTCAATGGTTTGGATTTACGTGGAAAAGTTGAATATAATTTAAAAAATAGATTACAACTTTTACAAACGGTTGTTTTGGAATCAACAAAATCTGAATATTATGATTTATCAGTTAAGGAATATTATTTTGGAAATGTATTTAGTGGATCAAAGAAAATATTAGATTCAGTTTTAGAAAAAATTTACAAAAACGATGGACTTGTATTTACACCAGTAAATGAACCGTATCCAGATACAAAAAAATGGGTTACATTATTAAAATGGAAACCTTGTGAATTGAATACAATTGATTTTTATTGTAAAAGAATTTCAAGCGAAAATGGTATGGGAAGGTGGAACTTGTATATACAAGCGCCTGTAAAAAATGTAGAAACAAAAAGAACAGAAAAAGTATTGTTTGATATTGAAAAATTATGTGATGATACATCTGGTGTTACAACATATGAAACTATTTTTAGTGATGATTTAATAGATGAAACAACTGGAGAAACATATAAATCAGATACAGTAATTGAATTTAGATGGGAAAAACAATTATTAAAATTTGTCCCATTAAGAACTAGATGGGATAAAACTGTAAATCCTAGTAAACATGGGAATTTTGTAAAAGTTGCTTGTGATATATGGAACAATATAAATAATCCGATAGAAAAAGAATATTTGTTAAAATTTTATTCGAATACAAATGAAAAAGATCAATATTTTGAAAGAATGAGACGTTTTCATAACAAAGTTAAAGAATTTTTATACAACAAATATTGTAAGAATGTTGATACATTATTGGAATTGTGCTCTGGTAGAGGAGGTGATATGCACAAATGGTTTTATAATAACGTAAAAAACGTTGATGGTTATGATATTTCTTTTAAAAATATAGAAGAATGCAAAAGAAGATACGATTCATCAAAGAAAATTACAAATTGCAATTTTTACAAATTAGATTTATCTAGAGATGATTCTGTAGATATAATTTATAATAATTTATCTAGAGATGATTCTGTAGATATAATTTATAATAATTTATCTAGTGATAAAAAATATGATACTGTATGTTGCCATTTTGGGATTCATTATTTTTTTGATTCTGAAAAAAGTTTAGAAAATATCATCAATATTTTAGATACCTGTTTAAAAGATGGTGGATATTTTGTTGTATCATTCATGGATAATGGGAATCTTGATAGTTTATTCGGTGATAAAACTACTATTTCATATGAAGAGAATAATGAAATCGTATATATGTTGGAAAGAAAAATGAATGGTAATTCTATTTATGGAAATAGTTTGAAAATAACCTTGAATGGTAATAATATTTTGGGAGAAGGTTCTGATGAATGGATTATTGATTTTGATAACTTTAGAAACACTATGTTAAATAAGGGGTACACTTGCATAGATACACAATTATTTAGTGAATTATACAACCCAGATTTGTTAGATCTAAATTTATTAGATTGTGAAAAACATATATCTTTTTTAAATAGATATTGTGTTTTTCAAAAACAAAAAACTGTTTCAAAAGTAGAAATACCAGTAATTACACAACAATTATATAATGGTACAACTGAATTTAATTTTGAAACTATTGATTTACATCAGAAAAATATTTCAGTAAATCGAATAACATCACTTTATAATATTGTTGATATAATTAATTGTATAGAATACAAATATTATAAAAATGAAATCACAAATAAAACTTTGGATGATACACCTGAAAACGTTTTTCAAGATATCGTTCAAATGTTTTATGATTTAAAAATAGAACAAAAACCAGTATTTATATCAGATCCTTTGAATTTCGATCAATACCAAAATGATAATTGTATCTATTTTACATACTATAAACATACTATAGAGAAAAAGACAGACGAAAACGATGAAATGGTTGAATACAATAATTGGTATGTTGTATTTTATAACGACCAATTGTTATTTACAAAACCACAAAATTATCAAGTACAAGACCAACAAATACAAGACCAACAAGTACAAGACCAACAAATACAAGACCAACAAATACAAGACCAACAAGTACAAGATGATGCGGGAATTTTAATTGAAAATGTTAAAAAAGAATATTTTGATTTAAAAAGTCAAAATAAGAAAATTACAATTAAAATTTTCAAAGAATTGTTATTGAAATTAGGTTTAAAGGTATCTGGTAAACGTGAAGAATTAGAAGATCGTTTAGAAAAATTTTTTAATTAATTCTAAAATTACGTCTAGTTTAACTAATTTTTATATTGAAAATTAATAAAATGGTTAAAGTTGATTTATATGGAGATATTCGTTCCACGTGTACACAAAGAGTTTTGATTTTATTGGAAGAATTAAATTTAAAATATGATATGAATCATATTGATTTGGAAAAGAATGAACAAAAGACATTAGAATTTTTAAAGTTACAACCTTTTGGAAAAATTCCAGCATTAAAATATGATGATCGTATTGTATTTGAATCAAGAAGTATATTGAGATATATTTCTAGAAATAATGTAGATATCAAAGATTTATATGGTGGTACAGATGTGGATATTTGGTTAGAAGTAGAATCTCAAAATTTTTACCCTTGTGCTAGTAAAATTATTTATGAAAAACTTTTTAAAAAATGGAAAGGTGAAAAGTGTGATACAAGTGTTGTTGATGAAAATTTGGAACAATTAAAACGTGTTTTGGATGTATATGATAATCGATTATCAGATTTTTCATACATTGCTGGAAATGATTTTACAATTGCAGATATCAGTCATATTCCTTGTATAAATTATTTATTAAAATGTGGATATAAACAATTATTTAAAAAATATGATAATGTATATAGGTGGATTAAACAGATTGTAAAAAGGGAAAGTGTAACATATATATCAAATGAAGAATTTGAAAAAACGGTAAAATATAATTTTTTTGATGTTAAAAGTAAAGACGAAGAAACTAAAAGCGAACAAGTAAGTCAAAGTGAAGAGGTAAGTCGAAGCGAACAAGTAAGTCAAAGTGAAGATTATGATACGCCTTACCATATGTTGCGTTATAAAACTAAAAGTGATAATAGTAGTAAAAAAAATAAGAAAGAAACTAAATCGAAAATTGATATGGAAACATTTGATAGAAAAAAAGATACTTATCAGAAATTTTTAAAACAATGGGATAAAGAAGTAGAAAACAAACGGAAAAAAAAAGATAAAAATTTTCCAGAAGTTAAACAAAGTATCAAATTAAATCTATAAGTGAATAAAATTTTTTATAATTCTAAATGATTATTGTATAATATTATTTAGAATAAGATATAAATTATAGATTTTTGCATCCCTAAATATTAATACGTCATATGTTTTTTGATTATCAATTATTGTTGTTCAAAACTCATAGTTTCCCAATCACCCTTATTATTTGACCAACCACCTGCATCAATAAGAAGTCCACCACGGTTAGAACGAATAAAGTATTTGTTATTTTTTCTAACTGCATTATCTATAACATTTTTAATATCTGCTACATCAACACAAATACTACCATCAGAATTACATAAATTTGGCCCAGGTGGTGTTAGCAGTTTACCATTTTGTCTACGAACGATATTATTGTACTCCATACAATTTGTGTTACCTCGATCACAAATAACATTTGTATAAACAGCATTCGTTACTTTCAAATTCTGTGCTTCAACCTCACCCTTTGCTTTTACGTTACCAGATCCACCTTTTACAGCAAATAGTTTGTTCCATCCGTCACTAAAGAGACCCCATTCATTTGCTGCTGGGATATGTGTACCTAAAACAGGTCCTGTGGTATCATTGAACATTTTTTTATCGTTTGGTACAACACCCATACCAGTACCTTCTGCTTGTCCAAAAGATAAACTGTAAATATTGGTATCTCGTGCTTGATTATCAATACCAATTTGAACTGCTGGTTTATTAAACGCATCTTGTTTTGGAAATATATTACGCGTATATTGATCCTCCATAAGTTTCTGAACTTCTTGACCGAATGCAATATGTACATTCTGTCTCCATTCTGACCAAGTATCTCCACGCGAAAATCTAGTATATGAACCTTCAGGACAATGGGCGTATTGATAGATTGGACCACCTGTAGCATCTCCCCAATTAACAATTGTTTCTAAATAAAAGTAAAATGCATTTTTAACTTCATCCATATTTATAAATGGAGGAACACGAAGACCAATCATTCTTTCTATTATACGTAATCTCATTGTGTTTAATTGTGTAAACGCTTTTATTTCTTTAAATTCTTTATATACACCACGACCAATTTTATAGTATACATTTGGTAAACTATCAACTGCTCTAGAATCTTGTATAGGAACACCATATCCAGCAATTAAACCTAGACCAGTATCTCCTTTAGCACCTTGAGGACCAGTTTCACCTTTAAGACCTTGAGGACCAATGTCACCTTTAAGACCTTGAGGACCTTGAGGACCAATATCACCTTTAGGTCCCTGTAATTCTGTTTTTAAAGCATAATTACCCTTTGGTTGGAAAAGTGTATCACTTTCAGTTTTTGTATAAGCATCACCTATTAACGCATAGTTTCCAGCATTTTGATAATTACCTTTTGGTTGGTAAGCAGTAAGATCGGTTTTTAAAGCATAATCACCTTTTGATTGGTAAGCAGCAAGATCAGTTTTTAAAGCGTAATCTCCCTTTGATTGGTAAGCAGCAAGATCCATTTTTAAAGCGTAATCACCAGCAGGTTGATAAGAACCTTTTGGTTGATAAGCTGTAAGATCGTTTTTCAAAGCATAATCACCAGCAGGTTGATAAGAACCTTTTTGTTGATAAGCAGCAAGATCAGTTTTTAAAGCATAATCACCAGCAGGTTGATAAGAACCTTTTGGTTGATAAGCTGTAAGATCGTTTTTCAAAGCATAATCACCAACTGGTTGATAATCACCCTTAAGTTGATAAGCTGTAAGATCGTTTTTCAAAGCGTAATCGCCCTTAAGTTGATAAGCTGTAAGATCGTTTTTCAAAGCGTAATCGCCCTTAAGTTGATAATCTCCTTTTGGTTGATAAGCTACAAGATCGTTTTTTAAAGCGTAATCGCCCTTTGATTGATAAGCAGCAAGATCAGTTTTTAAAGCATAATCTCCAACTGGTTGATAATCACCCTTTGATTGATAAGCTACAAGATCGTTTTTTAAAGCATAATCGCCCTTTGATTGATAAGCATCAAGATCAGTTTTTAAAGCATAGTCACCCTTTGATTGATAAGCAGCAAGATCAGTTTTAGTTGTATAATCTCCAACTGGTTGAAATCGAGAATCACTTTCATTTTTTGTATAAGATTCCCCAGTTAAAGCGTATTTTTGTAAATCGTCAGATAATGCATAACTTCCTTTTGTTTGAAATTTATCATCGCTTTCAATTTTCGTATATGATTTCCCAGTTAAAGCGTATTTTTTTAAATCGTCAGATAATGCATATTCTCCTTTTGTTTGAAATTTATCATCACTTTCAGTTTTTGTATAAATTAAATCACTTGAAAGAGAATTCCCCATTTATAATTATAATAATATTATTATATAAAATAATATTATAAAATTTAGGGTATAATTTCCCAAGATAGACATAAATTATTATCAGACCAACCACTTCCAAGTGAATCAATTCTATAAATATTTACATTAAATGTTGTTAATGTTAAAGATGTAAAGGTGACGGTATATATATTTGTATTATTTGTTATAGTATTTAAATTACCTATAATTTTATAATTTGTATTTCCCATTGTAGTACCAATTGATATATTAGATAATGTAAGGCTACCAGTGCCATTATAATTTCCAATAGTTGTTCTTCCAGATATAATGGATGCATTTTGACCGTTAATGTATAAACTGCCTCCAATATGTAAATCTTTAGAAATCGACCCACCTCCTAAAACAGTAAAAGATCCTCCCGTACCAATACCGTCTGAATTTGCAGTCCCATTGATAGATAAACATCCGTATGGTTCAAGTGACATTGTATTAGTTGTTCCTGCATACCATTTTATGCCATTTGATAGTTCAGGAACAGAGAACCACATATTAGATGTTTCTATACCGATTGCATAATCACCAGATGTATTAGATAATTGTGATGATAAAATAATTTTTGATCCAGGAGATCTAGATGTAAAAGATGGTGAATTTACTCCGTGGTTTGTGAAATAAATACCAGTTGTTCCTGATACAATTATATCTCCTAGAACGTTTAATGCACCACCAGATATGTCTGTGATATTCGTATTTCCTACGAATTGTGTACTTTGTATATATTGTGTACCGTATATATGTAATTTATAATTAGCACTTGTTGAACCGATTCCTACGTTTCCACCGTATGGGTTTAAAACGATGGGTAAAAGATTGTTTGTTTGAAGAGATGATAAATTATTAACTGTTATACTTAAATCATTTCCTGAAGTGGAGGATAATACCATTTCACCAGATGTTGTAAACGTAGCTATAGTGGTATCATTTGGTTGAATAGAAACACTACCATACCCTCCTAGACGCATACCTGATGTAGAATCTGCATATACCCAATTTCTTTTACCATTATCTGTATTAAGATTTAACTCAACTATACCTACATCCTCATTTAGAGGTGTTAATGTTATTTGATCATATGACATAACATCAGTTGGGGTAGAATGACCTATATAAGAATATCCATATACATCTAGTGTAGAAAGTGGTGTCGTAGTATTAAAACCAGTATTACCTCCAGTTGTAAATATATTTCCTATTGTATTTGCATTTGATAAACTTATCAATCCATCTCCTATAAATAAACGTTTACCAATAGATGCACCACCTTCTGTAAGAAAACTACCACCATTAGTAACAGATTCTGAATTTGTTTGTGATTGTATAGTGATACCGCCATATGTTAATAATGATCCTGTACTTAAATTTATAGATTCATCAGTTGACGTAAGTGTTAAATAAGCAAATGTACTACTTGTACCTACACCACCTGTTATGATACCATCTACATATAGATCTGCGTTAACGTGAACGTTTCCATTAACATCTAAATGATAATCTGGGTTTTCAATATTAATACCGACATTGCCACCTGTTGTAAAGATGTTTCCAATAGTATTGGAATTTCCTAAAGAACAAATTTTTGATGTATATAAATTAGCTATAGTTGTATTTGTAATATTAGCTTCAAGACTTGTAAGAGATGTGATATTTGTATTTGAAATGGTTGAATCGGTTGCTAATAAATTCTGAATTGAAGTATTTGTTGTAATGATATTAGATGTAGATATATTTGAAGATAATAATGAATTTGAAGATATATTTGTGACAAATGCAGAACTTGATGTAAAATTTGTTGCAATAACGTTTGATGTTAAAACAGTATTTCCAATTGTAAGATGATGATTTATATATTGGTTTTGTGTTGTTATAAAATCAGATGATAATGAGTTAGATATTGTAACATTTGATGAAAAAACAGAGTTATCACCTACATATAGATTTTTTAAAATACTTGCTCCACCTATTGTATTAAAACTACCACCTGAACCTAATCCTATTGCATTCGTTGTATCGTTAATATGTACATAACCACAACTTAATCCTATGTAATCAGCTATATCTATATTTGATGAATTAGGATCATTTGTAGTCCATCCTAATACGAAATTATCAGATGATTCTCTATAAAAATATGATGCGTATATTTTATTAAACATTGATATATTATCATTTGATTCTGGTATAGTTGTAAAGGAACTTGATAATGATGCTGTTCTAGTAATTCCTATATAACTCGTAATTTGTCGAATTTGATCCTGTCCGGGGCCTGAATCTATTCTAATAAACCAATTGTTATAATAATCATCAATGGAACTAGAAGATAGTGGTAATGTAATTGTGTTAGTTGTAGCATTTACTAATGTAAAATTTAAAGTTGGTATATCTTGTACAATATCTCCTGTATTGGAATCGTTTTCTAATTGATATCTTTGAAATAATATACCGCCATCTCTGGATGAATTTGGTAAAGAGTTTACTACAAGTAAATTATCCTGAATTTTTACAATCTGAGAAATAATTTGAGTCTGTGTACCATATACAACAAGGTCACCACCAATGTGTACATCTTTAGAAAAACTAGCACCACCAGCTATAGTTAGTGCTCCCCCAGATGTAATACTTGTTGCATTTTTAGTTTGATGAATACTTAAACCGCCTGATAATCTAACAGCTCCAACTGTGGAGTTTAATGATTCTGTTGTATTTGTAGAAAGAATACCTGTATTTGAATCTACTATAAAAATGTCATTTCCTAAATCATCAAGACATTTTAATTTTATGGAAGACATATTCTAATATAAATAGTTTGTAAAAAAATTTTAGTGAAAAAGCGTTTGATTGAAAGTTTAAAAAAACTGAAAATGATTTAAAAAAAGGATTATTATTAATATAATGATGTTTAAAATTGATATCGAGAGACAAATGAATGTTGATAATGTCAATATTGAATTAAAATTTCAGAACGATCCTGAATTACCACAAGAACGTTATGGTTATAGTGATCGTTTAAATATATACAGGAATAATATTGACAATATTGATAGTGAAAGTTGGAAAAAAGTTAGATGGTATATTAATTTGTATGATTTTCAAGTAAAAGATCCTATTATAAATAGAGCATTTTACAAATATTGGGAAATTGTAAATGAATTTGAGATTTTTGAAGATTATAATGAAGATGAAATTATTCTTCATTGTGCAGAAGCACCTGGTGGTTTTATTCAAGGTACAAATATTTATCTGCAAATAGATAGAATTGTTCAACCTTTGAAAAAGAAAACAGATGTTACAGATGATGATGGTTTTACGGTTGTCAAACGATCTAGAAATAAGCGTTTTGAAAATTATAGAATTTATACTATATCTTTGAACAAAGATTTACCACAATATAAAAATTATAACTTGCCAAGTTATAATAAAAATATTTTAAACAAGTATTTATGTATATCTTATGGTAAAGATAATACAGGGGATATTAACAATATTCAAAATATAAATTACTTGAAACATATTTCAAAAAAAGAATTTTATTTGATAACAGCTGATGGAGGATTTGACGAGGGTACAGATTTTAATCATAAAGAACAATTGCATTATCAACTTATATTAAATGAAATATTTACAGCTTTGATGATGCAAAAAAAGAATGGACATTTTATTTTAAAAATGTTTGATATTTTAACTGAAACAAGTATTCATTTGTTATATTTATTGTCTTGTTTTTATAAAGAAATTTATATTTATAAGCCAAAAACAAGTAGACCTACTAATTCAGAAAAATATATTATATGTAAATATTTTGAATGTGATACAAATGATCGTGAAATTGTATTGAAAAAATTACAAAATTTATCTGAATCTATAGTAAATTCCAAGACAAAATTTGTTTCATTCAAGATATTTAATAGTATACCTGAAAAATTTGTTAAAGAAATTGAAAGATTTAATGGTTTATTATTAGATAAACAATGTTTACATTTAGAAAATGCTATAAAATTATGTAATGATACTGAATTTTTGAAAAATTATGAAGAAAATCTTGAAAAATCTTTAGAAAAAAGAAAGGAAACGTTTCATTTATGGGAAGAAATGTATAATTTAAATTCGTATGTATAATTTAAATTCGTATGTATAATTTGTAAATAAAAATGTTAATAAATAAAAATGTTATCTATTGATTTTTAAATGTATATATGTCATCTATATTTAAATTTTGTATATTTGAATTTGTTATAAATAACTTTATGTAATAATAGAATTGGAATAGATTCATAATAAACAATAAAACTAAAATGGCCATAATAGTATATAGATAAGGTTTTATATTATGAAATGCGATATTTATAATAGTATTGATAATGTATCGTAATCTTTTTTTGTTTTTTGACTTTTCACATTCTTTAAAAATAATACTTATTGTATCACTTGTTAAATCACTTATAATTGAATTCATATGTGATTAAAGAATAAATAAAAAATGAAAAAAAAACAAGTGTGTTTGTAATTATCTTTTTTTTTATATTAAAAGAGTAATAAAATGTCATCTGAACAACAAGAACCTACTGTTATTACATTGGATAATACAAATTCTGTACAAATCCTTGCTCAATATATTGAAGTAGCCCAACAAAAGGGTGCTTATTTGTTGAATGAAGCTGAAATTCTAAAACGTGCTATGGATGTATTGATTAATAACGTTCCAGATAAAGAAATTAGTGAAGATTTGGCAAAACAATTATTGATTCAAGGTATCAATAAGGGTCAAAGACACGGTGCGTATACACTAAATGATGCTGCACTCTTGAGTAAAGTTGTAACGTTTGTTTCTAGTAGTTTACAACAAGGACCTCAAGTTTCCCCAGAAACTACAACTACAACTGCAGATCAAGAACAACATCAACAACATATATATACTGAAGATGATTTGTCCGATTTGGCAGAACCAATTCCTTTGAAACCAAAGGAAGTATAATTTTATTTAAAATTATTAATTATTATAATTAATATATGTTATTTGATTTAAACATTATTAATTATATGAATCAAATGAGAAAAGATTTATTTGGTGGTTTTGTTTTTTTTAGTTTTTTAGTAGGATTTAACTATGCTTTGAAATTTTTTTTTGATGAATTAAATGAAGAAAGTATACCAATTGATGATTTAACTATGAAACAATTATTTGAAAATGAAAAGTGTGATAATATGAATGAAAAGTGTGATGATAAAAATACAAATGAAAAGTGTGATGATAAAAATACAAATGAAAAGTGTGATGATAAAAATACAAATGAAAAGTGTGATGAAATTGGTGATAAAAATACAAATGACAAGTGTGATGTCAATGTAGAAAAAGAGAAAATTGAGTTGTTAGAAACAATAACAAGTAGTTTAGAAAATAAGATAGAATATGATATATCGACTATACAACAATTATTAGAAAGAAAAGAATATTTGATAAATTTAAACCAAAGATTATTAGAAATAAAAAGTAAATTAGAATGTTTAAAGGATGATTTATTGAAGTAATTTTTACATTACTTTTACTCTATAACTTCCGTTATAATTATTTCCAGTTTTATTAAGTAAAATACCTGAATTTTGTGGCCAAGTGATCTTTAAGAATACGTTTGTTCCATTTCCGGGTGCTGAAACAGTTCTTACAACGTGTGCTTGTTGTGAACTTTCGCTTTTAGTAACGTGAAAAATACCAGATGGGCCATTAAATACAAGATTACTAATAGTAATAACATAACTTCCTTTAACATAATTGGAAATAGATATGGTATCAGTATTTGTAAGTGTTACGTTTGAAATAGTAATATCTAAATCATCTACGTATTTTTTGGTTGCTGCATCTTGTGGGGCGATTGGGTCTGCTACATTAGTGATATTTTGTAGTACGCCAGTATTACTTAACATATCCAGTGAACTTTTTGATATATTAGAATTTCCAATTGAAGAAGATGTTATGTTAATATTTTGACCTTGTCCACCATCGATAAAAACATTACCTTCTAAACACACGGACATGAATGTGCTAATATAAGATTAAGATGTAAAAAAGATTTTTGATTTACACGAATCATAACAAATGAAAAAATTGAAAAACATTTAATATTTTTATTAACTTAAGAGGGATGTCTTTTTTAAATAAAAGTGTAAATTATTCTCAAACAAATTCTTTAAAAGAAATATTAAAACCATTATTGCAAAATTATAATGAATTTGTTATTTCTAAAAAGAAAGAAACATCTTTAGATAAAGATGTGAATACAGGAATTTCTTATGATTATTTAATTCCAAATAATAATAAGAAATACTATGTTTTTATTACTCGTAAAAATTTAGTAGATAATCAAAAAACAAATTATGAAATATTATATTTTTTCCCTGACCAATATAATACTAATTCTGATAAATTAGAAACGTTTTCATTATTTGATTTTTGTTTAGAAATTGATTGTGTTTTTGAAGATGATATTTTATTTGAAGGATATTTGTATAAAAAAGACGATAGATATGAATATTTATTAACAGATATTTTAATGAAATCAAAAAATATTATAGATGTGTCTTATGAATTACGTTATGTTATGTTGAATGAAATGATAAAAAATATAGGTAAAGAGAAATTAGAATGTTTGAATAATCACATGAAAATTAATATTCATCCAATTTTCGATATAGAAAATGAAAAATTGATAAAAATTTTTAAAAATAATTTTATTCATAAAAATGAAATTGATTGTATAGAGAAAATATGTTATTTTACAAAAAGAAGATTTATTAATGTCAAATCGGTTGATGAAAATATGAAAACTATTCAAATGGGGAAATATATAGATGTTTATAATGTATACAATGCCAATACAAATAATATGGAAGGTATACTTTATATTAAAGGTATTCGTGAATCTAAAAAAATGAAAAGATTTTTTGAAAATGAAACTGTTATTTCATTAAAATGCAAATGGAATCAACATTTTTCAAAATGGGAACCTATTCTTGTATAATAAAAAAATGAATTACTTTTTAGATTTTACTATTTTTAATATTATTAATATGAAATCGAATTATAATAGAAAATTTGAACAAAGTTTTTTAGAACGTAAAAAGGACAAATATTGTATATATAAACGTTGTAAAAATTATAAACTTCGTACAAAACAATTATGTAGGGTTCATATGAATCAAGATAAACAGAATTCAAATTATTATATTTTGTTTTGGTTGTTGATATTTGTATTTTTTATGTTATATACTGTATTTTATACAAATTTATATAAAGATAGTTATATTTATAGTTATATTTATACTAATACTTATAGTAATACTTATAGTGAATTACGTAATAATTTTGATATTATATATATTTCTTTAAGTAAAATTTTGTATAATTCAACAATCTTATTAGATGATTTTATCAAAAAATCATATGTTAATGTAATAGAATATGAAAATCAATTTGGCGAAGTTGTAAATAATATTATAAATAAACTTTAGATTTGACAATTTTTAATAGTTAGTTTTAATAGTTAGTTTTAATACTTGGTTTTATTATTTTTTTATTTTGTTTATTATAATTATATATGTTATACAATAGTAATTTTGACGATTCTGAATTTAAGGTAAATTGGAGAGAATTAAACAGAACAATTGATGATCCTTGTGCTATACAACAAAGAACAGATGACAATAATAAAAAGATTAAATACATTACAACAAATCATATAGATCTTTTAGAAGCAAAAGATAAATTGAATTTTTATGGAATGACAATTCGTGATCATTTGTTTGTACCATCTGAAAATATGGATCAAGATTCATTTTTAAGATATGGTAAAACTGGTGGTATTGTGACAAATCCAAATATAAAAAATGAGTTTGGACAATTGCCATTTCCAACTACGCCAGCTAAATATCAAACTGCACATGGTAATTTAGATGTTGATAATTCTATGAGAACTCCTTTAACGGAAACAAATAAACAAAGTTGTAATCCACGTGATATTGAATTTTATAAAAGATCATTTTCTATATTTGAAGGAATTGATAAACCTGATCCTTTGAAAAGTGTAGAAACAAAAGATTTTGGACCAAGAGGAGGTGTAAATAGTCGATTTGTAAATATTAAGAGGAATAAAAAGTAAAAGTATAAATAAAGTAAATATAAATTATTATATTTACTTTTTAAAATACGTTTCTATGACGCAAATCTGCACGACGTTTTTCCAATGTAATTAATTTAAAAATAAATGTATTTTGTAGAGATTTATCTATAGCATTTGGAGGTACAGTATCAATACCAAAATCAAAAAGATTTCCTGAATCATCTTTTATAGAAATAGTTAATTTTGATAAGCTTGATCGAGGTGTTTTGTATATTTTAACTGTATTTTCGTGTATACGTTTATCAATTTGCATAAATCCACCTGCAGTAATAGGTGGTGAAGGTTGTAAAATAGCAAATGAATCTGATATATGAGTATCATTCGATATAACAACTTCTTCTAATTCATCTATGTCCAGCAATAAATATGGTTCGGAGTCTGCATTGTTTTTTGCTGGAATTATTGCTTGTATTAATTCAACAGATGATATATTTTTGAATTCGTTGGGTAATGTGATACAATAATTATTTACATTTGCGTAAATTGATCGATCTCTATCCCTAGATGAAACACTTATATAATGAACATATTCTTCATATTCTATATTTGGCTCATTTGATAAACTATGTTTTGTATTAAAATTAGTACTATATACATCTTGGTAATTATTTTGATTCCATTGGTTTGAATTACTTTCTAAATAGTTAGTTTGTATATATCTATTATAATGACTACCGAGTCTATTTGACATTTCTATTATTAAGTAATAAAATAAATTCTAGATTATTACTTAATAAATATTAAATATAAAATTTATGTTGTGGTTTTTCATAATAATTTATAATATCTTGAATATTTTTTAGAATTATATCCGAATTTTCTAAAACTATTTTTTTTATTCGTTCCATATCTACTTTTGATAATTTAAAATTATTTGGTATTATAAATTCATCCTGATCTTCATCATAAAATCGTCGTAAATCATTGTCTATAAACGCTTTTGAAAAATCTGGTGATTTATCAAGAATTTCATAAAATTTACTTTTTAATTTCTCAGGAAGTATAAAGAAAGGAGCATATGTTTTAAAACGATATGAATTATAAAACACCTTTTCAATGATATATTTTAAATCATTTAAATTATTTAAACCATTTATTAATACAACAAATGTTGTATACCAATCTTTTTCAAGTATAATTTTATTATGTGTAGTTTTCAAATCATATATAAAATAATTATAAAGTTCGTGAAGTTGATTGTTTAAAATCATTAAACTTTCTCCTTTTATATTATTTTTCTTTAATCTGTATATTGTATTTTTATAAATAGAATGTATGTTTTTTATTTTTTCTATACTCTTTAACAAATCTATGTTTTTTAATGATTTGAATTGACGTATATTTAATATATTTTCAATTAACTCGCTTGGTAATTTCTGATCTTGTTTATTACGATGGCTTGCTTTTTTAGATTTACATTTTTTTAGTTTGGGTTTGATGTTTGTCATTTACATATATTATATAAAAAATATAAATATATTTAAAAATAAATAAAATGATAACAAAATGGATCATATAGAACTACAAATTATAAACAAGACAAGTACAAGATCTTCAAGTGAAGATTATGAACGTTATTGTTGTATTTGTTTAAACACAAATTATGATACGTTTATTAAATTTGATTGTTGTCGTCAATCAATTCATCAAGAATGTTTTGTAAAAATGATATTAACAAACATTGATGTAAAATGTCCTACTTGTAGATGTGTTTATAATAAAATAAATGACAAGATTCATTTAATTGATTTTTTAAACACATTAGATGTTATATTAAAATGCAATTCTGTAAATAATTCTGTAAATATAGAAAAAACAGAAGTAAGAATGATTTTAGAACGATTTTTTAATCAAGATCACCTGTTCGATTATATAACTTTTATAAAAAAAAAAGACAAGTACATATGTTTAAAATTCATAAATTATAAAAAGATTTTATTTTATATATTATGTTTATTACTTGTATTAATATTTTCAACACTTATTTTTATAGAAATTAAAAACACGAGTAAAAGTAGTTTAAAAATAACTGAATATTCTGAATATGAGTTATATTGAATTTACAGAACTACAAGATGTTTGTTGTATTTGTTTAGAAATAGATAATAAAGATGAATTACAACTAATTTGTTGTAAAAATTTAATACATTCAAAATGTTTATTAATGATTTTTATGGAAAATATATACCAATGTCCTCTATGTAGAGAGTTTATAGATCCATATAATTATTTTACAATAAAAAGAGTTTGTAATACATTAAATCAGTTTAAAACAAAATTAGATGTACACAAGATAGATTTATTATTAATGAAGTTATCAAATAATTATATGAATTATACATTAAATAGATATCGTATAAGGATATTATTGTTAAAGAATAATATATTATGTGATAATTCAAAATTATTAGGTGTAGTTTTATTTAGTATTATATGTATTTATTTATTATTGTTATTTTATATTATTACGGTATATATAGAGACTTAATTTAAAAATTATAATATAATATAATTATGAATATCAAATTATCAATAGGTTTTGTGGTGTTGTTTTGTATTGATTATTATTTAATGTATCATAATACAATAACGAGGAATAAAAAATTGACGGAAAAACAGCGTGCTCATATTTTATCTATAAAGGCATCTTCGACATTGTTTTTCTTGAGTATGTATTTTAATTACAAGTTAATGAATAATGATTTTGATATTATGAATTATAAAAATAGTTTGTCAAGAAGTGATAATTTTATCGTATATTTGGGTGTATTAAATTTAATGTCGTATTTAATAACAGATTCTTATATAGGATATAAAAAATATCATAAATATATGTGTACATTATCAGGATACCCTCATCATATTATATATGTATTCGTAAGTATGTTATCATTTAAATTAGGTTGTGAGAGTTTTTATTTTTTGTTTATGATAGAAGAATTACCCACAATGTTTTTAAGTAGTGGGAATTATAATAAAAGTTTGAGATTTGATAATGTATTTGGATTAACATTTTTTTTAACACGTATTATTTATCATGGTTATTTAGCTTGGAAAATGAGTTCTAACTTTTTTTTCCTTGTATTAGGAATTCTTACTTTTTCGTTACATAGTTATTGGTTTAAAAATTGGTTTACGAAATACTTTTTAAAAAAATATATACATACGGAAAAGGAAAAAGATGAATAAAAAGAAGAATAAAAAAGTAATTATTATTGTTTGATAATTACTTAAATATTATTTTATAAACTAACAATTTTTATTTTATATTGAGTTGACCCTCCTATACCATTTGGATAAGGACGATATAATAATTGGGGTAATGCATCGTTTGGCCATTGTACATCTAATTGATCATTATGCATTCCTTTAACAGATATTAAACGGATTACAGTACCAGGAACACCAACTCCATCCACTTTACCTATCATAAAAATCCCGTGTGTTCTAGCAGTGTCTGTACTTGGTTTAATGAATAGGAGATAAATACCATGTGTATTTGGGAAATCGCTTATAATTACTGGTGTTGTTGAATTATTATTTAATGTTATATAAGTTGTTATGTCGGCTTGTGACCCATTTATACTATTGATAGTAATATCTGATGCTGTAAGATTGTTAATATGTAAATCTGAATAATGAACAATTGATGTATTTTCAGAAGGATGTTGACTACTACATACAAATGCAAATTCATCAACTGATTCGTCCCAAATCATCATAACAAAATGACAAGGATATAAAGAATATGTTGATGTGTTATCCAAAATAGTAGAAAAATCCATACCTTCAGTTGGAATAGGATTTCCTAATATACCAGTTTGATCACTAGTACTATAAATAGTGATAATTCTTGTAGATCCAGTATAACTTTTAATACGTCTAACTTGATTTGCTCCTGTACCAGATGTTACTTTAATCCACCAACCATTGTAATAATCATCTGTACTATTTGCACTCAAACTTAAATGTGCAGTTGTAAGTGTATTACTACCATTTTGTATAGTACCAGAATGATCTGGTGTATCTGATACAACATCTCCAAAAGCAGAGTCGTTTGCAGTTTGATATCTTTTAACCGACAAACCTCCATCTGATGTACCTGATGGTGCATTATTTACAGTAATAATATTATCATTAATAGTAACAACTGTTGATTCTACAGTTGTAGTAACACCCTTTACATCCAAGTCTCCATATATAGTTGTTGTACTATTTGATGTACCTATATAAACAGGTATACTAGGTGTATCTGTAGCTATTTGGATACTACCATCAGCACTTTCTAAACGGACAGTTCCATTTGCTGTTAAAAAAATTCCACCAGTAACACTTGTTGTACTCAATTTTATTGCATCATTACCTATACCAGATGATACAATGTTTACTCTCGAGTCTGTATCCCCCGTTACTGTAATATTCAGATCTTGATTATCTGCATAAGTTGTATTTGTATAAGTACTAGAAGCACCATATGTATTCATATTAATAGACCCACCTGTTTGAGTCGATACATCTAAACCTTGTGTACCTGATCGTACTATTATTTTACTTGATGCGTCTACTGGTTGGTTTATATAAATATTTCCTGTAGGTGATGTTGTTTTGATTTCCAAAGCATTCTGAGTTGTATTAATTCCAGCACTTTGAATTATTAAAGAAGAATCAGTTTCATTCATTAAACCAATTGTAAGATTTTGGTTATTTCCAGCAGATTCAACTAAATAACTCGAACTTGCAGCCTGAGATGTTATAGATATAGGTCCAGATGTATTTGTAATTAATGTATAACCACCTGAACCTGACAATTGTGTAATAGACCCGACTCCTAAACCATTTGCATTCGATATTTGTATACTTCCATTTATATTCGTTGTATTAATAACAATTGCTTTATTAGTTGTATTAATACCACTACTTTCTATTTTCAATTGTGAATCTGTTGAACCATTTAAATTTATTGATAAATTTTGATTATTACTTGTAGAATTAACTGTGAAATTACCATTACCACTATTTGCTGTAATAGATATATTACCATTTGATGTTGTTTCTGTAATACCACCTGATCCAGAAATAATAGATATTTGTCCAGATACTGTACCAGATAATAAAGATATACCTCCATCTTGGTGAGTTGATAAAATATTAATTGTATCAGGATTATTAGAACCACCATATATACCAACATCTCCTATTGATGATTGGATAGTTATGTTCCCACCTGTACTTACAAATGTTACATTATTTCCAACTTGTATTAAAGCTTCATTCCCACCTGTAACAGTAAAGGGACCATTGTTTGTATCTATATGAGTCTCTGTTAAGTTTGTAATACCATATAACACATTTACATTTTCATGCGCATTTAATGTTTTTGTAATACCAACACCACCTGCTACAATTAAAGAACCATTTGTATTACAAGTACTGTTTTCTGTTCCATTTATAATACATCTTCTATTAATATTAATATCACCCCAACCAAATTGAGTGACATCACTCCCTGTTTCTAAAGTAACATCTCCGTGAAATACAGTTGCTATAGGATTTGACATGTATATATAATTAATAATTAATTATATATTTTAATCAATTTTTGGACGTCACCACAATCAAGATTTTTTTAAATTATGAATCTGGATCACAATAAAGATTTATTTTTTTAACTTTGTCTTGCATCCTTCCAGATGCAACAGAACACAATTGACCACATCTATTTGAAGGACAATAATATGATTTTGTATTATAAGTAGGGTTGTTATAATCCTTGAAAAAATTATACTTTTCAATATAATTATTTAATGATACATATTGATTTATAGCAAAACCCCTTTTAACATTATCAAAATATGTATTAATTACAAAACCAGAATTATTATAAAAACCTTGTTTTGAAAAATCTTTTAAAACACCTGCGTGTGTAATAATAAATACATTTAAATCTGTTTGTTTATTTAATAATTTTATAAAATATTTACCAAACCACATTATGAATTCTGCTATATCACCAGGTTCTATTCTTTCTGTAGGAAATGCTTCTACAAATGAAAAATTAAATTTATCCAATATACCTAATCCACGCAAATATTCTTTTTGTTCTTTTATAGTTTTCATAGAATAACTAGGTGTTATCCTAATTATTTCTTTACTTTTTTCCGAATATTTATCTATACTTGATTCATCTATCTCTCTTAATAATGGAAATACATATATTTGATCTGGTGGATTTTTCCATTTTCGTGTCATATAATACGCTGTTTCCATAGATCTCAATAAAGGAGAACAACCTACTACGTTAAATGTCTTCATCTCCAACTCTTTTTTATTAGTAAATTGTGACAAATTACGTAATATTTTATTAATTATACATCCATTATATATAGATGCCTCTACTCCAATTTCTGTTAAAACTGGATCGTTTAATGTAAATGACTTTTGTTTAAACATTTTTGTTAATATATTATCATCTTTGTTTGCCTTCATAAATTTCATACCATCATCTATAGATATAACATCGTATTTAACCAAATTTGAAATAGAATTATGACATCCATGACCGTGACGCAAAAATGCAAAGTTTATGTTCATATATAAGTGCTATATAAAATAAAAATTGATTTTTTTTATATAATAAAGTAAATTATGTCGTCACAAACTCTCAGAAACATTTGCATTAACACTGTTATTGAAAAAAAGTTGGATTATTTAAACTGTGTACCTCTTCATATTGAAGAAGAAATTGATATGTTAAAACATAAAAATAAAATGAAAAATACACTATCTTATTTTTATAAAATTCAGAAATGGACATCCGATAAGTCTGATGTTATAATTAAAAATGTACGTTTTTTACCATCTCAAGATTTTTTTTCTTATGATCACTTAATAGTTAGATATGCTAATAAGTTTGGAAATTCGTTTACATTTATTCAAATGTAAAAGTTTTTATACGTTTATATTAATTATATTATCTTATCTTATATTTTTAATTACTTTGTTTAACTAGAATAAACAGATGTTGTCAATGCTCTGAAACTTACGAAACTTTCAGTATAGTTTCCAACACTTGTAGATGTGTATTGTATTTGACCCGCATTGGTAATTGAAAAGGTAAATCCTGTAACATCACCAACATAAGAACTATTTACAACCCAGTTTCCAGATTTTTGAACACCTTTCAAGTTATAATAAGCATATTTATTTGTATTATCACTTGTCATGATCGATACAGATACGACTGCATCAAATGCACGAACAACAAGATTACTGAAAGCAAAATTTGTAATATTTGCAGCAGAAGCTTGACCATTAACTGCACTGAAAATACGTTCTCTAACAATATCACCCAAACTTGGTGATACATCTACTGAATTAAACAATATAGAACCACCGGTTGCAGAACTTGCATCAATGATTGGTGAGTAATCGTTTGTAGATACTGTTACGCTACCAGATGTAACTGTCAAATTGTTTTCCAAAATAGAATCACCTGTAACATTCAATGCACCAGTAGTAATTCCATTATTGAAAATCGAACCACCACTAACTGTAATATCACCTTGAAGCAAAGATGCACCAGTAACGAAAAGAGCACCAGTAGTAGCACCTGCATTCAACACAGAAGCACCACTAACAGTAATGTCTCCTTGGAGCAAAGATCCTCCTGTAACAAAGAGAGCACCAGTAGTAGCACCTGCATTCAACACAGAAGCACCACTAACAGTAAGATCTCCTTGGAGCAAAGATCCTCCAGTAACAAAAAGAGCACCAGTAGTAGCACCTGCATTCAACACAGAAGCACCACTAACAGTAAGGTCTCCTTGAAGCAAAGATGCACCAGTAACGAAAAGAGCACCAGTAGTAGCACCTGCATTCAACACAGAAGCACCACTAACAGTAATGTCACCTTGAAGTAAAGATCCTCCAGTAACAAAGAGAGCACCAGTAGTAGCACCTGCATTCAACACAGAAGCACCACTAACAGTAAGATCCCCTTGAAGTAAAGATCCTCCAGTAACAAACAATGCACCAGTAGTAGCACCTCCATTCAAGACAGAAGCACCACTAACAGTAATGTCTCCTTGAAGCAAAGATCCACCAGTTACGAAAAGAGCACCAGTAGTAGCACCTCCATTAAATACAGAAGCACCACTAACAGTAATGTCTCCTTGAAGCAAAGATCCACCAGTAACGAAAAGAGCACCAGTAGTAGCACCTCCATTAAATACAGAAGCACCACTAACAGTAATGTCTCCTTGAAGCAAAGATCCTCCAGTAACAAAAAGAGCACCAGTAGTAGCACCTCCGTTCAAGACAGAAGCACCACTAACAGTAATGTCACCTTGAAGCAAAGATCCTCCAGTAACGAAAAGAGCACCAGCAGTAGCACCTCCATTCAATACAGAAGCACCACTAACGGTAATGTCACCTTGAAGCAAAGATCCTCCAGTGACGAAAAGAGCACCAGTAGTAGCACCTCCATTCAATACAGAAGCACCACTGACAGTAATGTCACCTTGAAGTAAAGATCCTCCAGTGA
>Ga0102830_1000290_pt1 | contig 23970 bp, 24 predicted proteins | sample ColrivemetaGS703_FD_84511 | JGI IMG/M metagenome (GOLD analysis project Ga0102830, IMG submission 84511) | Estuarine microbial communities from the Columbia River estuary - Freshwater metaG S.703 | ecosystem: Environmental > Aquatic > Marine > Intertidal zone > Estuary | place: USA: Columbia...
AATACCTTGCATGGCATCTCTAGGACATTCTATAATTTTGACTTGTTTCATCGAAATCAAAGATAGCGAAAGAAACGAATTTCTAAAATATTTTAACGCTGAAAATTATTAAATTTTAAAAAAGTGGATTTCTTTTTTGATAAAAACACAAAGACTTCATTTTTAGTAAACCTTTTGAAACTACATTAAAAAACTACCAAAAAATCAATAGTGCAATCCCAACAAAAACAAGAATTTGCACCCATTTTAAAATCAAACCAGTCTGTTTGTTTTGAAGCATGAAATCAGAAATTTTACCACCTAAAAAAGCAAAACTTCCAAAAATAATAAAAGAAACAAGAATAAATATAACTCCTAAAATGTAAAACTGAATAACTGTTGAAAGCTCTTTAGAAAACAAAAATTGCGGAAAAAACGCCAAGAAAAAAATAGTTACTTTCGGATTCAAGACATTCATTAAAAAGCCTGTTTTGAATAGTTGCAAAATGGATTTTTTTTGAATGTTTTCCGTTGAAAAAACAATTTCTGCATCACTTTGATACACTTTATAAGCCAAAAACAACAAATATGAAGCACCAAATACTTTCAATAAAAAAAAGAGACTCTTATCATTATTAATAATTGCAGAAACACCAAAAGCAACCAAAGTTGTATGAATAATACATCCTGTCATCAATCCAAAAACAGTTGCAAAACCGTACTTTTTTCCATTAACAATACTTTGTGTCAATACAAAAATATTGTCAGGACCTGGAGAAATAGCCAAAACAGCAGTAGCTAAAGAGAATGAAAACAACGTTTCAATCATTCGTTACAATTGATTTAGAATTGCTTTGTTGATGCGTTTTATCAAATTTGGTCCTTCATAAATAAAACCAGTGTAAATTTGAATTAAATCTGCTCCCGCATTAAGTTTTTCTAAAGCATCATGCTCAGAATGAATCCCTCCTACTCCAATAATTGGAAACGCTTTTTGAGAATTATCTGCCAGATATTTTATTACTCTAGTACTTTTAGTTTTAATAGGTTGACCACTCAAGCCACCATTTCCTATTTGTTCTAATACATCCTTAGACGCCTTTAAACCTTCTCTTGAAATTGATGTATTGGAGGCAATTACCCCATCAATTTTTGTTTCAGCAACCAAGGCAATAATTTCATCCAATTGATGATCATTTAAATCTGGTGCGATTTTTAATAAAATTGGTTTTTTAATCTTGAAGGTTTGATTCACTTTTTGACATTCAGTAATTAGTGAAATCAAATAATCTTTGTCATTTAGTTTTGCGTGACTTGAAACATTTGGACAACTCACATTCAACACAAAATAATCCACAAAAGGATGTAATTCTTGGAAACATTCTAGATAATCAGCTGTGTAATTTTCTGACAATGTTTGGGTGTTTTTCCCAATATTTCCGCCAATAATTACTTTATGTTTGTTCTTTTTTAATTGTTTAATAACAGCTTCTAAACCATGGTTGTTAAAACCCATTCTGTTGATGATTCCTTGATCTTCTTTCAATCGGAACAACCGCTTTTTGGGATTTCCTTCTTGTCCTTTTGGGGTTACTGTGCCAATTTCAATAAAACCAAAACCAAAATCAGCCAATTCGTTATATAAAACTGCATTTTTATCAAAACCTGCAGCTAAACCCACAGGATTTTTAAATGTTAGTCCGAATAATTTGCGTTCTAATCTCACATCATTCAATTGATAATAACTCCGAAACACCCCTGAAACAAAAGGTATTTTTGATAAAAAAGCAATCAAAGAAAAAATAAAATAATGTACTTTTTCTGGGTCAAAAAGAAATAAGATAGGTCTTAAAATATTATTATACATATTTTCAAAAATAAAAAAAAAGCTCCCATTTGGAGCTTATAAATTATCGCAAAACTGCGTTTAAATTTTTTTCAAGCGATTGTTGTATTTTTTGCATGGTTTTTTCAATTTGCTTTTCTTCCAAAGTTTTTGATTCATCCTGCAATACAAAACTCACGGCATAGGATTTTTTTCCTTCTGGCAAGTTATTTCCTTCATATACATCAAACAAATCTATATCTTTTAGTAAATTTTTCTCTGATTGAAAAGCCAAATTATATACTTCTTTGAATTCAGTTTTTGAATCCAATAATAAGGCTAAATCTCTCTTTACTGGGGGGAATTTCGGCAATTCTTGTAATTTAAAATTTTGATTATTCGAGAGTTTCATCACATTTTCCCAATTGAAATCAGCAAACAAAACTTCTTGTTTGATGCCAAATTCTTTTAGAATATTTCGTTTTACAACGCCAAAATCAACCAAAATTATTTTTCCCAAACTTAAAGAAATTCCTTCAGAAAACACATCATTCTTTGTGGGACTATTTTTCAAATTATTCAATCCTAATCGTGATAAAATAGCTGTTACTACTCCTTTCACATAGAAAAAATCACTGGATTTTGTGTTAGTATTCCAAGAATCTTTAGTTCTATTTCCAGTTACAAAAAGCGTTAAGTGTTTGTTTTCTGAATAACCACTTTCAAAATTATGGTAAGTTTTTCCGAATTCAAAGAATTTTAAAGAACTATTTTTTCTATTAATATTGTAATTTACAGATTCTAATCCGCTGAATAATAATGATTGACGTAATATACTTAAATCATTACTTAAGGGATTTAAAATACTAACATTTGCATTCTCTTGAAGATTTTCGCTTAAATTTATATACGAACTTTTTGTCAAAGAATTTGCCATTGTTTCATAAAATCCTAATGAGATTAACTGATTAGCAACACTGTTTTCAATTATAATTTCATTGTTTTTATCGAACGAAATGGAAGTATTTAATTTGTATGAAAATTCGATATTATTGTATCCATAAACTCTTAAAATTTCTTCTATAATATCAGCTTCACGTTGAACATCTGTTCTGTAAGAAGGAATTGTCAATCCCAAACCACCCTCAGTTTCGCTATTGATTTTAATTTCTAACGATGCTAAAATATTTTTGATGGTATCTTTTGAAATCACTTGACCAATCAATCGAAATGCATTTTCATAAGATAAAAATACTTGATAATCTTCAATTTTATCAGGATAAAAATCAGAAATATCAGAGGTTATTTTTCCACCTGCAAACTCTTCAACCAATAAAGCTGCTCTTTTCAGCGCATATTTTGTCATGTTGATGTCAATTCCTCTTTCAAATCTAAAAGAAGCATCTGTATTTAAGCCATGACGTTTTGCTGACTTTCTGATTGAAATTGGGTTAAAAAATGCACTTTCTATGAAAATTGAAGTGGTATTATCAGAAACTCCTGAATTGATTCCTCCAAAAACTCCCCCTAAACAAATGGGGTTTTCATTAGCATCACAAATCATGATATCCTCATGAGAAAGGGATCTTTCAACACCATCTAAAGTGGTGAATTTTGTTCCTTCAGCCAATGTTTTTACAATGATTCTGTTTCCTGTAATTTTTTGAGCATCAAAAGCATGCAGTGGTTGTCCTAGTTCGTGCATCACATAATTTGTAATGTCTACCACATTATTTTTAGGAGTAATTCCAATCGCTTTTAATCTGTTTTGAATCCATTTTGGAGATTCTTTAATTTTAATATCAGATATGGTAATTCCGCAATAACGAGGAGCCAATTCTTTAGTTGGAATCTCAACTTCAATTCGAGTCGTTCTCTCATAAACGTGAAAATCACTCACAGATGGAGAAATCAATTCAAATTTTAAATCACGTTGCATCAAACCAGCACGTAAATCTCTTGCAACACCAAAATGACTCATGGCATCAGATCTATTGGGCGTTAAACCAATTTCGAAAACATAATCCGTTTGAATATCAAATACTTTTGCAGCAGGAGTTCCTGAAGCAATAGAATTCTCTAAAATCATGATACCATCGTGGCTTTTACCCAATCCGATTTCATCCTCGGCACAAATCATTCCATGACTTTCTTCACCTCTGATTTTACTTTTTGTGATTACAAAACATTCCCCTTTTTCAGTATACAAAGTGGTTCCTACAGTCGCAACAGGTACTTTTTGTCCCTTAGCAACATTGGGAGCTCCACACACAATTTGAACCGGAATTCCATCACCCAAATCAACAGTTGTTACTTTTAATTTATCAGCATTTGGATGTTGTATACAGCTTAAAACTTCACCAACTACAATTCCTTCTAAGCTACCTTTTATCGATTCTACTTTTTCAATTCCTTCAACTTCCAAACCTAAATCAGTCAACAATTCTCCAGTTTTAGAAGCTTCCCAGCTTATATTCAAAAATTGTTGCAACCAATTGTATGATATTTTCATAATCTCTTTTTGATTTTTTCAGGAGCAAATTTAAGTATTTTAATCAACTTATCTTTTAATATTTTTTAAAGTTATATCGCTTTCACATAAAAAAACAGAATGAATTTATTCCATTTTAGGAATTGAAAAAGAAAGCTTACATAACATTAAATTCACTTTAATTTAATACTTTTGAGTGTTCAAAAAAGAATATAAAAATGCCAAATTACATAAGGTATATTTTTAAAAATGTACTTTTTCTTTTTGTTTACCTTACAATCTTTCGATTGATATTTTATTTTTTCGCACTTGACACGTTCGATTTTGATTCTTCAGAGATAAAGAATGCTATTTTCTTAGGAACAAGATTTGATTTAAAATTGGCTACTTTGGTAGTATTTCCAATTGCAATTTTAATACTAATTCTCAATAATCGATTTTTTACAAAACCATTCTTTAAAAAAATTGCGCTCTATTATTGGGTAATTTCTTATCTAGTTATTACCATTTTTTACTTATTTGATTTTGGTTTTTACAATTATTTAAATACGAGAATTGATGCAACTGCACTTCGTTTTACAACGAATTTAAAAATTTCACTACAAGTAATGGTGGAAAGTTATCCTGTTTTTTCAGGACTTTTCTTATTGTTGATTCTCGGATTTCTGGTGTATAAATTTAGTAATTGGCAATACAAAATATCTTCAAAAAACAATATAATTATTTCTATTAAGAAAAAAAGCTTCTATTTTGCAGGAACAATTATTGTACTTTCTTTTTTCATTTACAGTAGCTTTACACATTATCCTTTACGTTGGAGCCAGGCTTTTTTTTCAAAAAATATTGCGATTAATCAATTTACTTTAAATCCGATTTTATACTTCTTTGATAGTTTTGCTTTTAGAAGTGAAGGTGTTGATTTAGAAGATTTTAAAAGGTACTATCCTATTATTTCAGAAAATTTAAATTTACCAAAAGACACCATTTCTTTTGAAAGAAAAATGATTTTCAAGAATGCCTCAACTGAAAAAATGAATGTTGTTTTTGTAATGTTAGAGTCATTAGGAGTAAAACCTTTGGGATATTATGGAAATGCAGCAAACGCTTCACCTCATATTGATTCATTGTTGAGAAAAAGTATTCACTTTTCCAATTTTTACGTTCATAAATCAGGAACAGCAGCCAGTGTTTTTGCTAGTGTTACTGGTTTGCCTGATGTGGACGACATTAATACAGCTTCAAGAAATCCTATGATTATAGATCAACGAATTCTATTTGATCAATTTGATGGTTATGAAAAATTGTATTTGATAGGTGGAAGTGCGAATTGGGCGAATATCAGAGGTATTTTTCAGGCCAATATAGCAGGACTTCATATTTTTGAAGAAGGAAGTTATGACATGGAAAATAGAGCTGATGTTTGGGGAATTGATGATTATGAATTATTCAAAGAATCTGATGAAGAATTTAAAAAATTGCATGAACAAAAAAAACCTTTTGTAGCATATATACAAACAGCCTCTAATCATATTCCATTTACAGTTCCTAATGAAAAAGAAGAATTTAAACCTCTTTCAAAAGACTCAATTTCCCCGGTTGTATTGGAAAAATCAGGATTTAAATCTATCGAACAATTAAATGCTCTTAGATACTTAGATTTTAATATTGGTAAATTTTTACAAAGGGCAAAAAAATCAGGCTATTATAACAATACTGTTTTTGTTTTCTTTGGTGATCATAATACTGCTATGAATCCAACTGAAAAATATTCTAAAGAATATGATTTGAATATTCAATTGCAACATGTACCATTTATCATTCATACACCTAAAATACTTGCTCCGATTGAAATAAAAACATACGGAAAATTGATTGATTTATTTCCAACGGTTATGAGTTTGATGAATATCAATCACACAAATTATACGCTAGGTAGAAATCTTTTAGATCCCTTTGCTGCAAAAGATTCTTTTTCGTTTATATATCTGAGAATGAATGGCGAACCTGCAATTGGAATCCTAAAAGATAGCTTATATTTTTCTAAAACACTAGTAACGAATACAAAAGGCTTATACGATTTGAGAACAAAAACGATGGACGATCTTTCTAAGACGGATTCTATAAAAGCTTCACAAATGGATAGTTTGCTGATGGCATATTATCATTCAACAAAATATTTGTATTTTAATAATAAAAAATTAGCGCATTAATTTTTTAAAAACAATGCTAAACATCTTATAGTATAAAATGGCAAGAATGGTTCCTACTATAAAACCAATAAAAATATCCAAAGGAAAATGAACTCCTAAATAGATTCTACTATACCCAAAAACGAGAGGAAAAAGCAGTAAAAAATAAGTATATTTATAGTAATCTCTTAGTAAAAGAATTATAAATACTGTAAAAAAAATAGAAGTTGTAGCGTGACCTGATGTAAAACTAAAACTTTGCGGTTGAATGAAATTACGCAACAAATGATTGATTTCAGGATCATTGTTTGGTCGCAATCTTTGAAAATAATCTTTTAAGAAGTTTGTAAATTGATCAGAAAATGCCACTAAAATTATGACTGATAAGACAATAAATCCACCTTTTTTAAGTCCAAAAGTTTTAAAAATCATATAAAAAATAAGAAGGAATAATGGAGTCCAATACAATTGTTTTGTTATTAATAACCAAAACGAATCCCATTGTTCACTTCCTAAATTGTTTAAAAAAACAAGAAGCTCTTTATCTTTTTGTATAAGAATTTCTAACAAATTATTTTTCAATTTCTATAATTTGTACTTCAAAAACCAAATCGGATTTTGCTGGGAAAGGACCATAAGCAGCCTCTCCAAAACCGATATAATAAGGAACAAATAAACGAGCCATTTCGCCTTCTCTCATCATTCTGAGACCCTCTGCAAAACCAGTAATCAATGGTTTTTGCTTATCATCTAAACGAAAAACTAGAGGTGCACCAGTATCTTCTGTTGATTGTATTTTTTTACCATCAGCAAGAAATAATGAAAAATGAGCTTTTATGGTCTTAAAATCAACAACTTTCTGACCCTTTGGATTATTTTTTAACACTAAAAATCCTAAGCCAGAAGCAGTTTTTATAGCATTTGATTCGTCTAATTTTGAATAAAAAGCATTTTTATTTACCACATAGTCATTGTATCTTTTTTCTTCGATAGCATCTTTTATTTTTTGACGCCCTTCTTCTCCTAAATCATATAGAACCATTTCTTCTTCAAGGACTTTTGGAGCATCAAACTTTTTTGCATCATCACCAATTCTAATGATTTCAATTGTTTTGATGGTATCAAATTGAGCAATTGAATTAACAACAGTAAGCCTTAAAGAATCAATCGCTCTTCTGAGTATTAGCGTATCTGAAAATTGTTTTTTTAACGCTTTTAATTGTAAAGAATTGATAATCGTCTTACCAAAAACAGTATGTTTTCCATCTAAATGTTGTGAGGGAGTATTGGTGATAAAAAATTGGCTTCCATTGGTATCAGGTCCTGAATTTCCCATGGACAACATCCCATAATCGTTATGAGAATAAATATATTCATTGGTTTCATCAACTGGAAATTCATCTCCAAAACGATATCCAGGAAACCCTTTTCCAGTTTCTGTTGGATCACCTGCCTGAATGATGAAATTATTTACAACTCTGTGAAAACGAATTCCATCATAATATTTTTTTCCTTTGATTGAATCAGGAACTTTGTTGTTATTTCCCTCTGCCAAAGAAACAAAACTAGCCACTGTCATTGGAACATCTTCATAGTACAACTCCAATAAAATATCGCCTTTATTCGTTTGAATTTCAGCATATAAACCATCTTTTAATCCTTCATATTTAGCTGAATTACAGCTAAATATGAAAAGAATCAAAAGTAATAGTTTTAAATATTTCATCACTCATTAGTGATTTCCAACATCTCAATATCGAAAACTAATGCTGAGAAAGGTTTGATTAAATCGCCTCTTTGTTGTGCTCCATAAGCCAATTCTTGAGGAATATACAAACGATATTTTGCCCCTTTGTTCATCAATAATAAACCTTCGCTAAATCCTGCAATAAATTGAGTAGGAGTTGCATCAATAGGCTCTTTTCTATCAACTGAACTATCAAAAACTTGACCATCAATTGTAGTTCCGTGATAGTGAATTTTAATTTTTGATGTTGGCAAAGCCTTATCACCGGAACCTTCTGTGATTACTTCATATTGCAAACCACTATCTGTAGTAATAACTCCTTTTTTAACTTTGTTTTCAGCTAAAAAATCTTCTCCTGCTTTTTTAACAACACCAAATTTTTTCTCAGCATCTTTTTGAGCTTTTTCTTGTTGTAATTTTTGGAAGAATTTGCCTAAAAAAGCATTTAAATCCTCTGGCTTTATCAATAAATTTGTTGAATCAATCCCATTTCTATACCCCTGTAGAAATAATTCTTTATTTGCTTCTTCGAAATTGGCTTTCACTTTAATAGCCATATCTAATCCTAAAGCATAACTTGCTGAATCAATTTCAGTTTTCAACTCTTTTACTTCTTTAACTTGACTGTTACAAGAAATTAAACTTGAAATTGTCAAAATCACTACGAAATTTTTTAAAATTCTCATTTTTAGTTAATTAATTTAATTAATGTTACTGTACTTTTAACTGATTGGTTTACACCTATTTTTTTTCCATCACCTAAAACTCCAAATGCGTTGTAGAATGGAAGCACAAATGTAATGGTTTCTCCTGTCTTCATCAACTTTATTCCTTTTTGTAAGCCAGAAATAAAATCTTCTTTGTCAATTTTGTATGTTTTTTGTCCTAATTCTTCCTTACTATATATTATGGAGTCATTCAAATCTAAAATTTCATACTCAATTACAACTTCATCTCCAATTTTTGGAGTTGGTAAATTTTCTTCATTTTTATGAATATAAGCATACCAAAAACCTTCTGAAGATTGCTTGTAATCAAGAATTGTATCGTTTTTTATCAACTCTGTAATATATTCATCTTCTGATCTATTTATTTTTTTTGAATCTTCAATGACCTCTTTATAAAAAGTAGTAGATGGTTTTGGATTTATAGGCCTTCTTGGTTCTATTTTAGAACAAGAAGATAGAAATAAAAAACTTAAAATGAAAAAGAATTTATTGAACATAAGACTTTTGTAAAGCTTCTTCATAATTTGGTAATAAGGAAACGAATTTTTGAATTGTTTCGCCTAATGAAATAATAGATTTTCCTCCTGCAGCATTGTCATGTCCTCCACCATCAAAATGATTTCTTGCAAAGTGATTTACCGAAAAACTACCCTTAGATCGAAAAGATATTTTAATGATATTTTGTTCTTTATCTTCAATAAAAATGGCTGCAAGGACAATTCCCTTAATCGATAATGCATAATTTACAACACCTTCAGAATCTCCTTTTTGAAACTCAAATCTATTTTTTTCTTCATCAGTTAATGTGATAAATGCAGTTTTATACTGATCCAAAACTTTTAGATTTTGTAAAGCTTGTCCCAATAAAAGCAGTCTATTTTTAGAATTGGAATCGTAGACATTTGAGTGGATTCGGTCGTTTTCAGCACCTTTATCTATCAAATCTGCAATAATTCTGTGTGTTTTACTTGTGGTAGATCTAAAACGAAAAGATCCTGTATCTGTCATAATTCCTGTATACAGACAGGTTGCAATTGTTGCATCAATCAACTCTAAATCAGAATTCATTTCTATGAATTGATACACCATTTGTGCTGTAGAACAAATTTCAATATCTGAATACATATAGGTAAAATCATCTGGTTGCTGATGATGATCAATCAACACAAAATCGTTTGGATATTTTTGTAATGTTTGTTGCATATCATCACCAACTCTGTGCAAAGCATTGAAATCTAAAAGAAAAATAATATCCGAATTTGAAATAGCATTTTGTGCTTGCTTATTTTGCCAATCAAATCGAAAAGTAGTTTCAGAGCCAGGCAACCAATGTAAAAAATCAGGATAATCATTAGGAACCAAAACTGTACAACTGTGCCCTTTTTTTTCCAAATAATGTTTTAGTCCTAATGTAGATCCGACAGCATCTCCATCAGGGTTTTTATGACCAATAATCACAATATTTCTAGATATTTCTAAAAACTTTTTTAGTTCGTTTATTCCTTTTAAAATCATAGTTTGCGAATATACAATTTAATCACATTTGGGTAAAATAATTTGTTATTACTTTTGTATTCGTTCAAAAACTAAATTATGAAAAAAATCTTTGTTATTCTCCAATTATTTTCAATAAGTTACTTTATCTCTTGTGCTAAAATTCAGGAAAAAAAGAATTTAAAAAGCCAAAAATCAGATTTTGTAATTGCTTTTGGATCTTGCAATAAACAATCAAAAACCAATGTTTTGTGGCAAGAAATTGCAAAAAATAAGCCAAATTTATGGATTTGGGGTGGTGACAATATCTATGCAGATACAGAAGATATGGAAAAAATGAAGCGAAATTATGAAGAATTAAGAAACCAAAATGGATATATCCAAACGACAAAAAATATCCCAGTTATGGCAACATGGGATGACCATGATTACGGATTCAATGACGCGGGAAATGAATATTTGATGAAAAAAGAATCTCAAAAATTGTTTTTAGATTTTTTTGAAGTGCCAAAAAATGACCCTAGGAGAAATCGAGAAGGAATCTATCACTCACAAATATTTTCAACAAAAAAAGGGAGTATCAAAGTAATTGTTCTAGACACACGCTACTTCAGAACCTCATTAACGAGAACTAAAAATAAAAGATTCCAACCAAATACCTTTGGAGAGGGTACTATTTTAGGTCAAAAACAATGGAATTGGCTTGAAACCGAATTGAAAAAATCAAACGTAGATTTTACGATAATTGTAAGTAGTATTCAATTTTTATCCTCAGAACATGGTTTTGAAACTTGGGGAAATTTTCCACATGAAGTTGAAAAAATGAAAAATTTGATTCTAAAATCATCTGCTACAAATGTACTATTTTTATCTGGAGATAGGCATATTTCAGAGTTTTCAAGCACAACTTTTAATGGGTTAAAATATCCTATTATAGATTTTACTTCAAGTGGATTAACCCACTCTTATAGTAGTTATTCTAGCGAACCAAATAAATATCGTGTAAAAAATGTTGTCAACGAAATCAGTTTTGGATTACTACATTTCGATTTTAAAAACAAATCGGTCAAAATGCAAATGCGAGGAAAACAAAATACTTTGCAACAAGAATTAATTCAAGTATATCAATAACTTGTCATTGTGATATAAAAACTTACCTTTGCAAAAAAATTAAAAATTAGAATGGCTACAAATAGAACATTTACCATGATCAAACCAGATGCAGTTGAAAACGGGCATACTGGAGCAATTTTAGCACAAATTAATGCAGCAGGGTTTCGTATTGTTGCATTGAAAAAAACACAAATGACCAAAAATGATGCAGAAACTTTTTATGAAGTTCATAAAGAGCGCCCATTTTTTGGAGAATTGGTTGAATTTATGACAAGAGGTCCGATTGTTGCTGCAATTTTAGTAAAAGAAAATGCTGTAGAAGATTTTAGAACTTTAATTGGTGCTACAAATCCTGCAAATGCTGCTGAAGGAACAATCAGAAAATTATATGCTATATCTATGGGTGAAAATGCAATCCATGGATCAGATTCTGACGAAAATGCACAGATTGAAGGTAATTTTCACTTTTCAGGAAGAGAGCAATTTTAAGAATTCTTAAAAATTCTTAGTGTCATATTTAAGAAAACTCGCTGACATATTTGGCGAGTTTTTTTTATGCCAATATGATTTTTGAAATGATATTTTCGCCCATTTCTTCATTTATCATTTTAATTATTTTTTCTTTACCATACGTCAATTCTTCTCTTAAAACAGAAGATGATAATTGAACAACCAATGTTTTATTTTGTAATTTTACAGAAGTTGTATACCCTGTAACTCCTTGACCCATCAATTTTGCCCAAGTTTCCTCAATTTGAATTTTCTGCATTCCTTTAGACAGGTTATTTTCTTTGATAAAAATTTGCATCAAGTCTTTTACTAAAAATGAATCATTTTCTCTTTTTGCCATTACAACTTAAAAATTTGATACGGTTTGTTACTGGTTTTTACAATGTTTTCTGTTCTTTCAGGATGTGTGTCTGTGATGAAAATTTGCCCAAATTCATCATTATTTACCAATTCTACAATTTGTGAAACTCTGTTTTCATCCAATTTATCAAAAATATCATCTAATAAAACTATGGGAGTTATTCTTGATTTTTGCTTTACAAACTCAAATTGTGCCAATTTCAGTGCAATCAAATATGATTTTTGTTGCCCCTGAGAACCAAATTTTTTAATAGGATATTCACCAATATCAAAACTCAAATCATCTTTATGAATTCCTGCAGTGGTGAATTGTAATATTTTATCTTTTTCTAAGGATTTTTTCAGTAATTCTTTGATATTAAAATCATGTAACTGACTTTTGTATAACAAATTAACTCGTTCTGATTCCCCTGAAATTATCTGATATTTTTGATTAAAAATAGGGATAAAAGCTTCTAAAAACTGTTTGCGAACTTCGTAAATTCTAGCTCCATATTCTGATAACTGTTCATCATAAACATTTAAATTTACCGCATCAAAAGTACGATTTGCTGCAAAATATTTCAACAATGCATTGCGTTGAGTCAATACTTTATTGTACGAAATTAAATCATTCAAATACTGTTTATTTTGCTGAGAAATAACGCCATCCATAAATTTTCTTCGAGTATCACTGCCTTCTGTTACCAAATCTCTGTCAGCAGGGGAAATAATAACCAAAGGAAATTGCCCTACATGTTCTGAAAACTTTTCGTACGTTTTATCATTTCGTTTCAATACTTTTTTTTGTCCTTTTTTAAGACTGCAAACAATTTTTTCAGGTCTATTATCAATCAAATAATCACCTTCAATCATAAAAAAGGAAGCATTGTGATTGATATTTTGCACAGCAACTGTATTGAAATAACTTTTTGCAAACGATAAATAATAAATTGCATCCAACACATTGGTTTTTCCAACGCCATTATTACCAACAAAACAATTTATTTTTGGTTGAAAATCAAAAGTTTGAGACTCAATATTTTTAAAATTAACGATGGATATTTTTCGAAGATACATTCCTTTATTTTTGCTTCTAAATGGAACCGCAAATTATTGAAAATTTTGCAAAATAAGCGCTTTTAAAATCCAATTAAAAAAACTATTTTTGTTGCCACAAATTTTTAAAGAAAGATGGCAACGTACAAGAAGAGAGGATACAAACCAGGAAACAAAAAAGAAGAAAATCAATCAGATGAATCAGCTTATGAAACTGCTGGTGTTTTGAACACTTTGGATGAAACTGCTTCAAAATCTGAACAATGGATTGAAAAAAACAGCAAACCTTTACTAATTACTTTGATTAGTTTAGTAGTTGTTTTCTTGGGTTATCTAGGATATAATAAGTTTATTGATGAACCAAAAGAATTAGAAGCTGCAGATGAATTGGCATTTCCAAGAAAATATTTCGATGATGCTGCTGTTGCTGGATCAGGAGTTGATTCTTTATTAAATTTAGGTTTAGAAGGTGCAGATGGTAAATATGGATTTGTTGATATTGCTGAATCTTACAGTGGTACAAATGCCGGAAATTTGGCAAATTATTATGCAGGAGTTTCTTATTTACAATTGAAACAATATGACAAAGCGATTGAATTTTTAAGTAAATTTGAATCTGATGATGAAATGTTAGGTCCAATTTCTTTAGGTGCAATTGGAGATGCTTTTTCTGATATCAATCAACCAAAAGATGCTTTGGAATATTATGAAAGAGCGGCTAACAAAAAAGATAACGAATTTACGACTCCTTTATATTTATTCAAAGCTGGAGAGACTGCTATGAATTTAAAAGAGTTTAAAAAAGCAGAATCTTTCTTTACACAAATTAAAGAAAATTATTCAAAATCTGATCAAGGGAGAGATATTGAAAAATATATCAACGCTGCACAATACGCCGAGTAATCTTTAATTTTAAGTTCTTAATTTTAAATTTTGAACTCTAATCAAAACAATGGCAACAACCAATTTATCATATTACGACAAAACTACTATCCCAAATGCGAATTCATTTCGATTTGGGATTGTTGTTTCTGAATGGAATCCAGAAATCACCCAGAATTTAAAAAAAGGTGCCATTGAAACCTTACTCGATTGTGGAGCTCAAGAAAAAAACATAATTTCTTGGGATGTTCCAGGAAGTTTTGAATTGGTTTTTGGATGTAAAAAAATGATTCAAACCCAAAAAGTAGATGCCATTATTGCCATTGGAAACGTAATTCAAGGCGAAACAAAACATTTTGATTTTGTCTGTGAAGGCGTTACACAAGGCATAGTAGATTTGAATATAAAGCATGACATTCCTTTGATTTTCTGTGTTTTAACAGACAACACAAAGCAACAATCACTAGATCGTTCAGGAGGGAAATTGGGTAATAAAGGCATTGAATGCGCCATTGCTGCCATTAAAATGTCAGTTTTAAAAAACATTGGAAAACCAACCGAAAGTATTGGTTTTTAAATAACTATCCTAATCTATTTTTTAAGAATACTTTTTACATCATTTCTTGATGTATTCCTATTATTTAATTAAATTTGGATACTTTTAAAATTGGAAAGAATGCTAATTTTCTTCCTAATAAAGACTCTTAAATCATGGGATTTTTAAAAAGAACAAATAAAAAATTTGAATACAAACCTCGCTTCTACAAAGGAGAAGGAAATCCGTATAAGATAGAACACAAATTAGATAAATACCGAAAAACAACAGGTAAAAACAGAAAACTAAAATCAAAATTAACAGATGCAATTGCTGAGCTAAGAAATTCAGATAAAGAAGTCAACAGAACTATAATCTACATTATTTTGCTACTTGTGTTGGTTTTTTTATTCATCATCGATTTTGATTTGTCTATATTTTTTAGAAAATAATGTCAGATATCATTCAACTGTTACCAGATCATGTAGCCAATCAAATTGCTGCTGGAGAGGTCGTTCAACGTCCTGCATCTGTGGTAAAAGAATTGCTTGAAAATGCCATTGATGCTGGTGCAACTGACATCAAATTGCTCATCAAAGAAGCTGGTAAAATTCTAATTCAAGTAATTGATAACGGAAAAGGGATGAGTGTTACTGATGCAAGAATGTGTTTTGAACGTCACGCAACTTCCAAAATTAGAAAAGCTGAGGATTTATTTAGTTTGCATACCAAAGGTTTTCGAGGTGAAGCTCTTGCCTCTATTGCTGCTATTGCGCACGTCGAATTAAAAACCAAACAAGAGCAACAAGAGTTAGGAACTGCAATTAAAATCGAAGGTAGCAAAATAATTTCTCAAGATTTTGTAAATACTACAAGAGGTACAAGTATTGCAGTAAAAAACTTGTTTTATAACATTCCAGCTCGTAGAAAATTTTTAAAATCTGATACCATTGAAACGCGTCATATTATTGATGAATTTCAACGAATAGTTTTAGCACACCCTGGAATTTCATTTTTATTGCATCACAATGATATTGAGGTGTATAATTTAAAAAGTAGCAATTTAAGAAAACGAATTGTGGCTGTTTTTGGTTCAAAAATGAACGAAAAATTAGTACCAATTGAAGAACAAACGGATATTGTTACTATCACAGGTTTCGTTACAAAACCTTCTTTTTCTAAGAAAAAAAGAGGGGAACAATTCTTTTTTGTAAATGATCGATTTATAAAAAATGGGTATTTAAATCATGCAGTTGTAAGTGCTTTTGAGGGTTTGTTAGAAAATGGCTCACATCCCTCCTATTTTCTATATCTACAAGTGCCTGCAAATACGATTGATATCAACATTCATCCTACAAAAACGGAAATAGAATTTGACAATGCAAATGCATTATATGCCATGCTAAGAGCCACTATCAAACATAGTTTGGGACAATACAATGTGGCACCAATTCTTGATTTTAACAGAGATGCTAATTTGGATATTCCGTATCAACTTGAAAAAAATTCGGGTCAGGCATCAACGCCAAAAATCATTGTAGATCCAAATTTTAATCCTTTTAAAGAAATAACACAAAAAGAAATTCACTTTTCTTTTAATAAAGAAAAACACACACAAAGTTGGGAATCTTTATATACCTCTGTTGAGCAATTACAAGAAATCCAGCAAGAAAATTTATTTGAAAATCAGCAAGATAAAACTCAAAAAACATTTCAAATTCAGCGAAAATACATCATCAGTTTGATAAAATCTGGAGTGGTTTTAATTCATCAATCGTTGGCTCATCAACGTATTTTATATGAATCTTTTTTAGAAAGTATTACTGTTAAAGAAGCGAATAGCCAACAATTATTGTTTCCTGTTAAAATTTCATTTTCAACCAATGAAATTGAAATGATATATACCATCAAACAAGAATTGGAAAATGCAGGATTTTCTTTTGATGAATTTACGAAAGATAGTGTTACTATTAAAGGCATTCCAACTTCTGTAACTGAAAGTAAAATTTCGATTATTTTAGAAGATTTATTGAGTGATATCAATTTGGAAGTTCCTGATACAAGTTACAGTCATTTTGATGTGATGGCAAAATCGTTTGCAAAAACATTGTCGATAAAAACAGGTACATTTTTATCAGAAAAAGAACAAGAAAATTTGGTAAATGACTTATTTTCGTGCAAAGAACCATCTATTTCTCCAACAGGAAAGTCAACTTTTAAAACACTGACTCTACAAGAAATAGACAATCTATTTAACAGTTAAGCAAATGAACAATATTACAGACGCAATCAAACATTTGATTGTTATAAATATCATTGTATTTGTTGCACCACAATTAATGCAAACAGATTACACAAATATTTTAGCACTGCATTTTCCTAAAAATGAACATTTTGGTTTTTGGCAATATGCCAGTCATATGTTTATGCATGGAGGTTTTGCGCACATCCTTTTCAATATGTATGGTTTGTGGGCTTTTGGGACACCTTTAGAACAAATGTGGGGAAAAAATAAGTTTATCTTTTTTTATTTTTCATCTGGAATTGGTGCTGGATTGATATATACAATGGCAAATTATTTTCAATTCAATTCAATATTTGAATTATTTATTCAAGCAGGATTGACTGAAAGTGAGGTGATTGCGATTTTAAAAGAAGGAAGCACCAATGACTTGAGAGTTTTAGAAGCCATAACACAACAACAATTTAATGAAATTTTTGCTTTGTATAATACACCAGCTGTAGGCGCTTCAGGAGCAGTTTATGGGGTTTTAGTGGCATTTGGAATGTATTTTAAAGATGCCAAATTGGCTTTAATTTTCTTTCCTGTTCCAATTGCAGCAAAATATTTTATTCCTATAATGATAGTGGGAGATTTATTTTTTGGAATAACGAAATATTCTGTCGGAAATATTGCTCATTTTGCTCATATTGGCGGCGCCTTGATTGGTTTTATTATTGCCTTGTATTGGAAAAAAAATCAATTTAAAATGCATTAGATGAGCACTCCAAACAATTTAAAACAACGATTTGAAAGAGGAAACATTGTAGAAAAATTGATTTACATCAATATTTTACTATTTGTTTTAACGCTTTTGATGAGCATTTTTCAGAGTTTGTATAAAAATGATAACAATTGGATCATTCAATGGTTTTCATTAGAAGCGGACATCAACTCACTTTTTACAAAACCTTGGACAATGATTACTTACGGATTTTTACATGCCGATTTTATTCATATCTTATTCAACTTGATTGCTTTATATTTTATTGGAAATCTATTTATTGACTATTTTACGCAAAAACAATTGCTTACATTTTATATTTTGGGGACTTTTTTTGGTGGCGTTATTTATCTTTTTAGCCAAAATTATTTTCCATTATTTGAAGGAAAAACATCTGTTTTAGTTGGAGCTTCAGCAGGAATTTCTGCCATATTTATTGGAATTGCAACATATATGCCCAATTACGAATTAAAAATTCGGTTTATTGGATTTGTAAAATTATGGTATTTGGCTGCAATTTGGGTTGGATTAGACGTTTTAGGGTTGGCTGGCGAAAATACTGGAGGACATTTTGCACATTTAGGAGGAGGCTTATTTGGATTTTTATTTGTCAGTAAAGCGAGTAAGAAAGAAATTGGAGTTTTTAAAAATATAGCTGCAATTTTTTTTAAGAAAAATAACCCTTTAAAAACAGTACATAAATCTACAAATACAAAAAAAGAAACAACAAAAAGCGATTTCACACAAAAACAAATTGACGAAATTTTAGATAAAATTAGCAAATCAGGTTATGACACACTTACCAAATCAGAAAAAGAATTTCTGTTCAGACAAGGAAAAAATTAACAAAAATTGAAAAAGCTATCCATCATCAACAAAATTATTTATTTCATAAATATTGTTGAAGCCATTTTACTTTTTGCCTCTTATTTATTACCACTTATCTCTCCTGAAAAACTTCCGATTTTAGCAATTTTAAGTTTATTAGTGCCATTTTTAATTTTTGTAAACATTCTTTTTGCTGGATATTGGTTGTTGTTTTTTAAAAGACAATTCTTATTATCAGCATCAATTTTAATTTTGGGTTGGCTAACATTAACACCTATTTATAAATTGTTTGAAAAGAAAACAGTTTCAAACAATAACCTTTCTGTAATGAGCTATAATGTGCGTTTATTTAATCAATATGAATGGATTAATGATCCTGAAATCCCAAAAAAAATTAATGATTTAATTCAAGAAAAATCACCCGATATTTTATTATTTCAAGATTACTATTCTCTTGTAAATCAAGACTTTAAATTTAAATACAAATACGTAAATACAAAAACTGCATCAAACAAAAATGGTATGGCTATTTACTCAAAATACCCAATTATTAATACTGGTTCTTTGGATTTAAAACACACTTCAAATAATATCATTTTTGCTGATATTATAAGAGAAAAAGATACGATTAGAGTTTACAACCTACATTTACAATCTTTAAAATTAAAAACGGATAAAGAAAATTTTGGTCAGGAGAACTCGGAAAAATTAGTATCAATTTTAGAGGATGGTTTTAAAAAACAGGTTAATCAAACAACTGTTTTTTTAGAACATGAAAACAAATGGAAGGGCAAAAAAATAATTGCTGGTGATTTTAATAATACGAGTTTTTCATGGGTCTATAATCAAATTTCTAAAAATAAAAAAGATGCTTTTATTGAGGCAGGCAAAGGATTTGGAAAAACTTTTAACTATTGGTTCCCTTTGAGAATTGATTTTATTTTGACTGATAATACTGCCGAAATTCATCAATTTTCATCTTTTACACAAAAATATTCTGATCACTTTCCGATACTTACTAGTATAAAATGGGAAGAATAAGTATCTCCGCCTTCGAACAAACAATCGGTATGAAATATTTTAATGTCGCAATTATTGGAAGTTTGCTTTTATAGTTGAAACTTATTTCAATGATAATCCTTTTAAAAGTTTTCAATATGATAAAAATCAAACCATTATCAACATGATTATGCGGAATAGTTTTGATAAATTGAATATTGAAAAGCAAAAGAATTTGGGGTTACTTTATTGGAAAATCACAAATTTGTAAAGCATCGATTTTCAATAAAATAGTTTTGTTGTATAAACTTCATAGGGAGAAATTTCAACAAAATTTATCATTGCTGCTGACGGAGTTTTAAGAACAACTATTAAAATTAGTGGCTAGAATATTGATACGAAAAAACTGATTCCTGCTCTTGGATACAAAGTAACAGTTCCTGAAGATGATTTTGAACGATTCTCAAAAAGTGTTCGATTTGATATTGATGCAGTTCCTTTTGGTTATGCTTGGTATTTTCCTAAAAAGATTATTTGCATTAGTAGTTTTGACCACAAAAAAAGAAAATTAATTTGAATGAATAGTATCAAAGAAGAACTAAAAGAAAAAGTTTTAATAATCAACGCTCAAAACCATACTCACGCTCCACTTTACAAATTCTCAATTGGTAGGTTTTATACCATTTTTCTCTGCCTAAGTTTCTAGCTTCTGTATGGTCTACATTATTTTTCCAAGCAACAATATCCTCTAAAGTTTCCCAATATGAAACTGTAATTCCAATTTCATTTCTAGCTGAATCTATACCTAAATATCCTTTCTGAAGTTTTGCTAAAGCCTCCATTTTTTCTGAAGTTTCCTTATATCCATGTAAATTTTCAGAAATAATTGTAGTGAAAATTACAGCATAATATGGTGGTTTTAGATTTGTGATAATTTTCATATTTTGATTGGTTCCTATTTATTGAATTATATTGTATTTTTACAAGTCATAAATTTACATGAATGATTGCAGATAAAAAAGTCGCATTTTACACATTAGGTTGCAAATTAAATTTTTCTGAAACATCTACTATTGCTAGAAATTTTAAAAATGAAGGCTTTCAAAGAGTAGATTTTGAATCAAAAGCGGATGTGTATGTTATCAATACTTGTTCAGTTACTGATAATGCTGATAAGCGTTTTAAATCTATTGTAAAAAATGCGCTTAAACAAAATAGCAATGCTTTTTTAATTGCTGTAGGTTGTTATGCGCAATTAAAACCTGAAGAATTGGCTGCTGTAGATGGAGTTGATTTGGTTTTGGGAGCTACTGAAAAGTTCAATGTAACTAGTTATATCAATGATTTAACTAAAAATGAAGTTGGAGAAGTACATTCTTGTGAAATTTCTGAAGCTGATTTTTACGTAGGTTCGTATTCAATTGGCGATAGAACGCGTGCTTTCTTAAAAATACAAGATGGATGTGATTATAAGTGTACCTATTGTACAATTCCTCTTGCACGTGGAATTTCGAGAAGTGATACTTTGGATAACGTCCTTAAAAATGCCAAAGAAATTGCTTCAAAAGGCATCAAAGAAATTGTACTTACAGGCGTAAATATTGGCGATTATGGAAAAGGAGAATTTGGAAATAAAAAACACGAGCACACTTTTTTTGAACTTGTCAAAGAATTGGATAAAATTGATGGAATTCATCGTTTGCGAATTTCATCCATAGAACCCAATTTATTGACAGACGCAACAATTGATTTTGTCTCAAAATCGAGTTCATTTGTACCTCATTTTCACATTCCTTTGCAATCTGGAAGCGATGAGTTACTAAAGAAAATGAAACGTCGCTATTTGCAAAAAACATATACAAATAGAGTGGAGAGAATCAAAGAAACCATGCCAAATGCGTGTATTGGTGTGGATGTTATTGTAGGATTTCCTGGAGAAACTGACGAGCTTTTTTTAGAAACCTACAATTATTTGAACGCTTTAGATATTTCATATTTACATGTTTTCACCTATTCTGAAAGACCAAATACAGAAGCCTTTGATATGGAAGGTGTGGTTCCAAATAATGTTCGTGCAAAACGCAGTAAAATGTTGCGTGGATTATCGGTTAAGAAAAGACGTGCTTTTTATGAATCTCAATTGGGGAAAACTGCCACTGTTTTGTTTGAAAACGAAAATAAAGAGGGTTATATTCATGGGTTTACTGAAAATTACATCAAAGTAAAAACTCCTTGGAATCCAGCATTGATAAATACTTTACACACAATTTCACTTAACGAAATAGATACTGATGGTTTGGTTCGATTTGAATTTATAAATGAACTTGTAATTAAATAACCTAATTTATCTAACAAGTCATAAAATAAATACAACCCCCAATATTTACTTAAAAATGAACAGAATACCTATTTTCTTAATGCCAGGTTTAGCAGCCGGACCTGAAATTTTTGAAAATATATCCTTATCACAAGAGAAATATGAAATCCATTATTTAAAATGGAAAAAGCCATTGGATTTAGATGAAACTATATCTAATTATGCTATGAGAATGTGTGAAGATGTAAAAAAAGAAAATCCAGTTTTAGTTGGTGTTTCTTTTGGTGGGATTTTAGTACAAGAAATGAGTAAATTTTTATATTGTAAAAAAGTCATCATTATTTCAAGCGTTAAAGCTACTGATGAACTTCCTAGAAGATTTAAAGTTGCTAATTTTGGGAATTTATACAAATTGTTTCCCACAAAAATTATCACACATTTTGAGGACTTTAGTCGCTTTTTTGTTGGGAAAACACTCCAGAAAAGAGCTATAATTTATAAAAAATACCTTTCTGAAAGAAATGAAACCTATTTAAAATGGGCAATTAAAAATGTTTTGAAATGGCAACAAAATGAAGGAATTGAAAATTTGATTCATATCCATGGAGCTGATGACAAGATTTTTCCAATATGTAATATCAAAAATGCCATTGAAATTGAAAATGGAACACACATCATGATATTAAACAAAGCAAAAAAAATATCTGAAATTATCGATAAAAGTTTAACTTTTTAAAGAGCAAATTTTTAATTAATTTTAGGAGTAAATTCAATAAAACCAATGAACAATTCAATTCGCTTTTTATCGTTACTAACCATCGTTTTTATTACGCTACTTTTTATAAATGGCATTCATAAATCTGATGTTGAGTCAAAAACAAATACACATGAAAACTATAAAATAAAAGCGTTAAAACTTCCTCAAGACCTGAATTTTGCGGGCGAAAGAGTTCCTTTAGAAAATCCAAATATTTTCGAAAGAATGGATAGAGAGTTATTGGTTAATACTTATTGGCAATCTAATGGTTTGTTGTTATTTAAACGAGCGAATAAATATTTTCCTGTATTAGAACCTTTGCTAAAAAAACATGGTTTGCCCGATGATTTTAAATTTCTAGCGCTTGCTGAAAGTGCTTTTATCGATGAAACATCTAGTGCTGGAGCTGCAGGTATCTGGCATTTTATGGTAGAAACTGGAAAAGAATATGGTTTAGAAATTAATAGCAATGTTGACGAACGTTATCATATTGAAAAATCTACTGCTGTTGCTGCAGAATATTTAAAAAAATCTAAAGAAAAATTAGGGTCTTGGACTTTAGCTGCGGCTGCTTACAATGCAGGAAACTATGGTGTGTCAAGTAGATTAGAAGCTCAAAAAGTAAAAAGTTATTACGAAGTTTTATTACCAAATGAAACTGAACGCTATGTTTTTAGAATTCTAGCATTGAAAGAAATCATGACAAACCCTGAAAAATATGGATTTGTTTTTGAAAAAGAGGATTTATACACTTTGCCTGAAATAACCATTGTAAAAGTGGATACTACTATTACAAACTTAGTTTTATTTGGTAAAAAGTTCGGAGTTACTTATAAAGAGCTAAAAATTCACAATGCTTGGTTGCGTGAGAATAAATTAAATAATAAAAGTAGAAAAGTGTATGAAATTAAAATTCCTGTAAAATAAATTATTCAATTATATTTTTAACTCTACCAATCAAACCTGATTGTAATTGAACTTTAATTCCATGTGGATGGTTGACTGATTTTGTCAATATTTTTAAGACAACGCCTTGAGTGATTTCTCCTGAAATTTGGTGTTGTTTCAAAATAATTTCTACAAACATACCAATTTTAATATTTGCGAGTTTTCTACCATCTATCATTTTTTTATTTTTTGTAAAAATAAAAAAGCCTATCAATGTATGATAGG
>Ga0102830_1000294_pt1 | contig 23735 bp, 22 predicted proteins | sample ColrivemetaGS703_FD_84511 | JGI IMG/M metagenome (GOLD analysis project Ga0102830, IMG submission 84511) | Estuarine microbial communities from the Columbia River estuary - Freshwater metaG S.703 | ecosystem: Environmental > Aquatic > Marine > Intertidal zone > Estuary | place: USA: Columbia...
AAAAGAGGCATTTCTTCTTGTAGGGTATAAATGGCAATTTCAGAAAGAACGCTGACGTTACTTTTTAAATTAACCGTCATTTTCTTACCGTCTAACAAAGAAACAGCAACGAATCCAGCCCTTGTCTGGGTAACCATCTGGTACAAACCTGGTTTGGTGGCAATCGATAAAATTTTATCTAAACTCATGATCTTCTTAAAATTTGGGCAAATATGAAACTTTTAAAGGATATATAAAATGGTTTAACGTCCTTTTTTCATTTCTGGAAAACGCATGCGGTACTCTGCACTGATTTTTCCTTTAGAAATATTAGACAGGCGGCCCTTTAAAATTCGCTTTTTAAGGGAACTTAATTTGTCGGTAAACAAGATACCTTCAATATGATCATATTCGTGTTGAATCACCCTAGCAACCAGACCGTCAAAAGTTTTGGTGTGTGTCTTAAAAGTTTCATCTTGATAGGTGATTGTGATTTTAGGTTTTCTGATTACGTCTTCACGTACATCCGGAATACTAAGACAACCTTCGTTAAAAGTCCACTCCTCCCCTGTTTCTTCAATAATTGTTGCATTTATAAATACCGCTTTAAAATTCTTTAAAGCATCCTGTTCCGATTGAGTCAAATCTTCGTCGTCTGCAAATGGGGTGGCATCTATCACAAATAACCTGATAGGTAATCCTATTTGAGGAGCCGCCAAACCAACACCATGAGCATGGTACATGGTTTCCCACATATTTTCAATGAGTGATTCAAGATTTGGATGGTCTGCAGCAATGGCATTGGCTACTTTTTTTAGTACGGGATCTCCGTAGGCTACAATAGGTAAAATCATGATATTCTATTTAAATATGCTTGTAAAATTAAGGTGGCACTAATTTGGTCTACACGACCCTTTTCTTGTCTTTTCTTTTTTTTCATGCCACCTACAATCATAGCTTGAACAGCCATTTTTGAGGTAAAACGCTCATCTTGTCGTGCAATTTCTATGTCTGGAAATTCAGCTTCTAAGGTCAAAATAAATGCCCCAATAGCCGCTTCAGATTCAGAAGGGGTATTGTCCATTTGTTTGGGTTCACCCAATACAATGGTACTCACAGGTTCTGAAACCATATAAGATTTCAAAAAAGAAATGAGGTCTGGGGTAAGCACTGTATCTAAACCAGAAGCAATAATTTGCATGGGGTCTGTTACGGCTACTCCAGTTCTTTTGGTTCCAAAGTCTAAGGCTATTATTCGCTTCAAGGTGTTTTTTTGGCAAAAATAACCCTAATTATTGTAATGCCCTTAATTAAGCCCTCTTTTAACAAGAAAAGTAAGTGAATTTTCCCCAAATAAAAACAAAAATGTGATACCTATCAAAAAAAAGACCCTTATGAAAATGGAAGCTTATATTTGTATTTTAAATAAAAAAATCATGACAGATTATAGACCTATTATTGAAGCTGCTTGGGAAGACAGGAGTTTATTAGAACAAGCAGAAACCCAAGATGCTATTAGAGCCGTAATTAATCAAATAGACGCTGGAGAGTTGAGATGTGCTGCTCCTTCAGAAGAGGGATGGATTATTAATGAGTGGGTAAAAAAAGCCGTTGTATTGTATTTTCCCATCCAAAAAATGGAAACATTAGAAGCGGGTATTTTTGAATATCACGACAAGATGCCGCTCAAGCGCGGATACAAAGAAAAAGGAATTAGGGTAGTGCCTAATGCCGTGGCTAGACATGGAGCCTACATAGCTCCAGGAACCATACTCATGCCTTCCTATGTAAATATTGGTGCCTATGTAGACAGTGGCACCATGGTAGACACTTGGGCTACTGTGGGAAGTTGTGCCCAAATAGGAAAAAATGTTCACTTGAGTGGTGGTGTTGGAATTGGAGGCGTCTTAGAACCCCTTCAAGCCGCACCAGTCATTATTGAAGACAATGTATTTATAGGATCTAGATGCATTGTAGTAGAAGGTGTTCGCATAGAAAAAGAAGCGGTATTGGGTGCCAATGTAGTACTCACTGCCTCTACTAAAATAATTGATGTTACTGGAGACACTCCTGTGGAGCGTAAAGGATTGGTTCCTGCCAGATCTGTTGTCATTCCGGGAAGTTACACTAAGGAATTCGCTGCAGGCGCTTTTCAAGTACCTTGTGCACTAATTATTGGTACTAGAAAAGAGAGTACAGACAAGAAAACTTCTTTAAACGACGCACTGAGAACCTATGATGTAGCCGTATAGCAAACAGTTCATCAGAAAAAAGAGACCGTTTATCTTGTGGACTTGTGCTCTTAAACAAGTTTTACTATTTTTATAATCGATTCAATGTTAGTTAGCACAAAATGCTACTATTGCGGGCGTTTTATATTAGAAAACTATGGATATTAAATTGAGGTATAACATAAAAAACCAGCGTTATTATATAATAGCAGGTGGTTTGTTTATTTTATTGGCCGGGATTGAATTAATAGCTTCCAATGAAATTAGGTACTTTAATATAACCCTAGCATTACTTTATATAGCCCCTTACTTTTATCATAAAAAAGTGCCTTTTTTAACTATTCAGAAGGGCGTCTTTAAACAAAATTGGTGGTTTGGAAAAAGTATAGATTCTAAAGATATCAATGAAATTAAATATTTTGCTGGGGAGTATATCATTAGAAGTCAAAAAAAAGAACTCCGTATAGATACCCATATTATTGACCCAAGAGACCAACCCCTTTTAACAGACTTTTTAAGAACACATCAAGACAAATGGGTAAACGCTATGCCTTTTGAACAATCCCAAAAGGGGTAAAACAAAGTTTTTCTGTTTTAACACGGTCTCTAATTGCCCTATTCTTATCTATTGATTCTTGGTTTTTATAACCCCTTTTGTGGTCTAGATGAACTACTACAGCACTGTATCTCAATTGTTTAGATTTTATACCAGCATTAAATAATCGCTCCCCCAATTCACGGTCTTGGCCGCCGTACTGCATGCGTTCGTCAAAGCCATTTACTTTTAAAATATCTGCTTTAAAACCAGAGGCATTGTGACCATTCCAACTGGCATTAGTAGGTGTGGCCTTATTTAAGAAATAAGCTAGGAAGCCTTTTGCAGAGAGTTTATTATTCTTGAAGGAGTTTTTTAAACCAAGACTTTTTAACCAAAGAAGGTCAAAACAATTCCCTTGTTGTATGTCTTGTTTCGTAATGGCCTTTGAAATATCCATGGGCAGCATGAAATAGCCGCCAGATAAAAAATAACCGGGTTCCATATGGGCAGCGTGAACAGATAGAAAGTCTTTGCGAGGAATACAATCCCCATCTGTCATAACTATATAATCCCCCTGAGAAGCGACTATCGCTTTATTTAAAATTCTAGATTTCTGAAAACCTTGGTCTTCTTGCCATACATGCACAATAGGGTAAGAAACCACAGAAGTCATTAGATCTATTAGGTCTTTTGTTTCTTTTCTAGAACCGTCGTCTGCAATGACCAATTCAAAATCTTTAAAATCTTGGTATTGGAATCCATAAAGCACTTTTTCTAACCATGCTTCCGCATTATAAGTACTCAATACAACAGAAATAGACGGTTTTTTAGACATGAATTACAATTTAAAGACCAAAAATATAAAACTCTGAGGGCATATGGTTATTTTTACCCTCTCAAAGTGATTTCACCCTCCTAAAACATCACTATTTAATGAAATTAAAAGAATTACCCCTATCTATCTACCAATCTTGTTATTTGGCCTTACAGCCAAAGCGAAGTCTGACCTGTATGGATATAAAGTGTGTAGATGTGGTGGTATCTCTCACGACTATTCCTTCTAGGGTACACAGCATACATCTAGTGATTAGAAGCTTATTAAAACAAACAGTAAGACCCACAAAAATAGTGCTTTGGGTGCATAAAGATTTAGAAAAAAAACTCCCCAATAAGCTCAACAAACTTCGCTCTGCTATTTTTGAAATACGGCCAACAGAAGGACATTCCTCCCATAGAAAATTAATTCATTCTTTAAAGGCATTCCCAGAATCACCAATTGTCACTTGTGACGACGACCTATTGTATCCAAAAGATTGGTTGGAAAAATTATCAGTACATGCCCAAAAACATCCCCATAAAATCATTGCCAATCAAACCCGATATATAAGATACCAAGAAAATGGCGCTGTAAAACCCTACAAGCAATGGACCTACCCTTCAACAGAAAAAGATCCTATGGCGATTATTGCTATTGGGGCTGGGGGCGTTTGGTATCCTGCTAAAGCTTTAAATAAACAAGTAAACGACACAGTACTTTTTATGGAATTGGCGCCTAGAGCAGACGATCTATGGTTTAAAGCCATGGCTATTTTAAATAAAACCCCCACCATTACTCCAACAAACAAAAGCCGTACACCCATTCCAATTATTGGTTCTCAACGCATTGCGCTTAAGAAGACAAATATTGGTGCAGACAAAAACAGGGTGCAATGGCAAGCATTGGTGAACTATTTTAACTTTAAAACACACTAATCCCAAACTTTATGAGTTTTCAAGAAGCTTTAAAAAAATCTGCAGAAATACTTAAACAGGGTGGTGTAATTTTATATCCTACAGATACAGTATGGGGTATTGGCTGTGATGCTAAAAATGAAGCAGCAGTAGAGAAAGTATTTGCACTCAAAAAAAGAGCCGACACCAAATCTATGTTGTGTTTGGTGGCTAATGTAGCCATGCTTGAAAGACACATAGCCCAAGTTCCTGAAGCTGCCTATGATATTATAGATTTGAGTGAGAAACCAACGACCATCATTTTTGATCAGCCAATTGGGGTTGCAAAAAATTTAATTGGGCCGGACAACAGTTTAGGCATTAGGGTCGCTAAGGACAAGTTTTGCAGTTATTTATCTCAAAATATAAAAGGCCCTTTGGTCTCTACATCGGCCAATTTGGCCGGACAACCTACCCCTAAAAATTTCCAAGAAATCAGTCAAGAGATTTTAAAAGGTGTAGACTATATAGTACCTTTGGAGCCTGAAATTCACAACAATACTCCCTCTACCATTATTAAGCTGTCTAACAGCGGTTTGGTCAAGGTGATTAGACCTTAAATATGACTCAAGAAAGGCATTTAGAAGCTTTAACGCATCCGATTTTTAACACATTGTCTGATTGTGCAGAAGCGTTAGGGTGTGAAGCCTACGTGATTGGTGGTTTTGTGAGAGACTATTTACTAGAAAGAGGGAGCCCTAAAGACATTGATGTAGTTGTTCTTGGAAGTGGAATTTCTTTGGCAAAAAAGCTCTCTGAAGCATTACCCAATTCTCCCGAAGTTACCGTATTTAAGAATTACGGCACTGCTATGCTTAAGTACCAAGACTTGGTACTTGAATTTGTTGGCGCAAGAAAAGAAAGCTATACCCACGACAGTAGAAATCCTGTAGTAGAAAATGGCAGCCTAGAAGATGATCAAAACAGAAGAGATTTTACAATAAATGCATTAGCCATTGGCCTTAATAAAGACAACTACGGGGTTCTCGTGGATCCTTTTAACGGTTTAGATGCGCTTAAAAACAAACGTATTGTAACCCCTCTTTCGCCAGGAATCACTTTTAGTGATGACCCTCTTAGAATGCTTAGAGCCATACGTTTTGCCAGTCAATTAAATTTCACAATTGACGCAGAAGCACTAGAGGCCATTACAGTTCAAAGGGATAGAATCTCAATTATTTCTAAAGAGAGAATTGTAGATGAAATTAATAAAATGATTTCCAGTCCTATGCCTATACTAGGATTTGAGCTCATGCACAAAACAGGTTTACTCCCTTTAATTTTACCTGAGCTCTCTGCTTTAGAAGGCATTGAAGAAGTAGAAGGTCAAAAGCATAAAGACAACTTCTGGCATACGCTGGAGGTAGTAGATAATATTTCAAAAAACACTGAAAATGTTTGGCTCAGGTGGGCTGCCCTTTTACACGATATTGGAAAAGCACCCACAAAGAGATTCGACAAAAAAATTGGATGGACCTTTCATGGTCACGAATTTATAGGATCAAAAATGGTCTATAAATTATTCAAACGCTTGCATATGCCTTTGAACGACAAAATGAAATACGTTCAGAAAATGGTGCTCATGAGTTCCAGACCCATAGTTTTGGCAGAAGATTTTGTGACAGATGCAGCTGTGAGAAGGCTGGTCTTTGATGCAGGAGAACATGTAGAAGACCTCATGACCCTTTGTGAAGCAGATATTACCACAAAGAATCCGTACAAAAAGAAAAAGTATAAAAACAATTTCAAAATAGTCCGTCAAAAAATTGAAGAGGTAGAAGCCAGAGACCACGTGCGTAATTTTCAACCACCGGTGAGTGGTGAAGAAATTATGAATACTTTTGGCTTAAAACCATCCAAAGAAATTGGCGTTATTAAAGAGGCTATTAAAGAAGCTATTTTAGAGGGAGAAATACCCAATGAATACGAGGCCGCTTATGAATTTATGCTAACCAAAGGAAATCAACTGGGACTCACAAAAAATACTTAAACTAACATGAAAAAATCTTTTCACCGTTTTGCCAAATGGAGTTTAATCTTAGTGTACTTAGTCATAGTTGCTGGCGCTTTGGTTAGAATGACTGGTAGTGGTATGGGTTGTCCAGACTGGCCTAAGTGTTTTGGATATTATATTCCTCCTACTGCTGCGGAAACCCTGCAATGGACTCCAGAAAGAGATTTTGAAAAAGGACAAGTCATTATTTACAATGAGGGACTTCTAGTGGCAAAACAAGACTTTAAGACAGGAGCTGCTATAGATTTAGAGGCTTGGGAAACTTATACCAAACACGATTATGCCGTATTTAATCCCTACCATACTTGGGTAGAGTTTTTAAATAGGCTTGTGGGTGCAATAGCAGGCTTGGCCACCCTAATATTGGCTTTTTTAAGCCTGCGTTATTGGAAAGAGAAAAAATTAATAAGCCTTTTGTCTTTTGGGGTGGTATTGGGGATGGGATTTCAAGCATGGTTGGGTGCGACTGTTGTCTATTCTGTACTAGCTCCAGTGAAGATAACCACTCATATGCTCATGGCATTGGCCATTGTAGCTGCGCTTATTTTAATCATTCAAAAAGCCAACCCGCGTATTGAGCGCACAAAATACATGGCTAACTTCCACAAAGCCATTTCATACTTACTATTCATATTCCTTTTGCAAATTGTCTTTGGCACCCAGGTAAGAGAATTTGTAGACCACCAATTAGATCTTGGTCTAACTAAAGACAATTGGCTTTTAAACCCCAGTATAATTTTTTACGTGCACCGTTCCTTCTCTATCCTTCCACTGGGAATTGCAGTGTATTTATTTTGGATTAATAAACGAAACGAACTTGGCTTTGCTTCAACAAAGCCTCTTTTAGCAGGAATGATCATAGCTGCCTTTAGTGGAATGGCTATGTACTATATTGACTTTCCTCTGGGGACACAACCCATTCATTTAGTGATTGCGGCCATACTATTTGGTCAAATTTTCTATATTTTTCTGCAAAGCAGAAAAGCCAAAAACAATATTTCAAAGACTAAATAACAATATAATATGGTGTATAAAATAAGGGTCATTTTAGACGCAAAAGAAGATATTTTCAGAGATTTGGCTATTGACAAAAAAGCTACTTTAGAAGATTTACACAACACTGTTAGCCAGTCTTTTGGTTTTGCAGGAAATGAAATGGCCAGTTTTTACACCTGTGACGAGGAATGGAACCAAGACCTTGAAATAGCCTTATTTGATCTTAGTGATGTGTCAGACGCTAAACTTATGTCGGATACTTTAGTAGAAGAAGTGATGGATGAAGCTTCCCCTAAACTAATTTACGTATACGACTTTTTTAATATGTGGACCTTTTTTGTGGAATTGGCAGACGTAACTGAAAAAGAATCAGGTCAAACCCTTCCTGAATTGCTTTTTAGTTTTGGAGAATTACCCGAAAATCCTCCAGAAAAAATCTTCGAGGCTAAAAAAGAAGACGCCATGGATTATGACGAAGAAGGATTTGACGACGAATTTAATGATGGCTACAATGGTGGAGACAATTACGATCATTTAGATTTTGACGAAAACTGGAATTAACCATCCAACTGACCTAATGATTAATAAAAGCATATTAAAAAACCTATGATCAACCTATATAATACTCAAATTGAAAGCCTTTCCATCCATAAAGTTGGTAATAAAAACAAAGCAGAATCTTTGTTCATATCTAAAGCGCCACACCACTTAAACTATGAAACCACAGGGCTTTTAAAAGAATATTTTTTTAAGCCTTTTAGAGAAAAGGAAGAAAGCTATTACAGGTTGTTCCATGAAGCAGATTTGAGTTTCAATCCCCTTTATGAGGCAGCTACTAAAATATTCAATGAACCACGTAACATACACGAATTATCTGGAGACATTGCCAAGCACCTCTATGACCAATCCAATCACCCTCATATTAAAAGCGGAGAATTGTACGTAACTTACCTCACAGGACTTCAATTAGACAATGTAAAAACAGATGCTATTGGAATCTTTAAAAGTGAACTAAAACAAGACTTTATTCAATTTGAAGAACAGACAGATCATCTTGAAATTTTAGTACAACAAGGCATAAACATTCACAAACTAGACAAAGGCTGTCTCATTTTTAATACAGATTCAGAGGCAGGCTATAAAGTGCTTTCTGTAGACAGTAATAGGTATGACACCAAATACTGGTTGGAGCAATTTCTTGGTGTTGCGGTACTAACAGACAATAATTTTTACACCAAAAACTACCTTAAGTTTTGTCAGAATTTTGCTAAGGATGTAGTACTCCCAGCAGAAGACAAACAACAAGAAGTACTTTTTATGAATAGGGCGGTCAATCATTTTGCTAAAAACAATGCATTTGAAGAGACCAACTTTATGAATGAAGTCATAGACAATCCGGCACTAATACCCGAATTTAAACACTATAAAGTAGAAAAAGGACCTAAATACAGCATTGAAGATGTCTCTTCTTTTGACATTGCCAACAAAGCCGTTTCTCAAGCACGAAAAAGCATTAAAAATGTGATACAATTAGATACCCATATTCAGATTAAGCTAGACTTTATTAATCCTGAATCTGCAGAAAAATTTGTAGAAAAAGGTTGGGATGAGGAAAAAGGGATGTTCTACTACCTAGTGTATTTTAACAAGGAACAAAAAGGGTCTTAAAATATTATTTTTTTACAACTTAATACGCTGCTCCAAGATCTGGCGCATGCTTACATTTTCATAATTTCGCTTCACAAAATGTAAGGCCAAATCTAATACAGTACCCATATTGGGGGCTTCCTTAAACGCTATATCTTGGGTGAGTGAAAAAATGGATTCTTTCAATAAACTTACATGCTCTGGAAGAGAAATGGTGTCCTGTTTCGCAATATTGAGTAGATCTGTGATTCTATCTTCAAAACTCATAAACCTTTTGGCTACTATAGAGCGCTCTTCTAGTTTGTACTGATCAATTGAATTGGCTTGAAGTTTTTCCTTTACCAATGCCACCATTTTATTGTTTTCCTTAAAAAATTGGGGCCTATATATCTTTAGGTTCCCTTCAAAAGATTGCTGGTCAAAATCTATAGCACGTATTTTATAAACCACATGATCAAAATCATGGGTAGGGACAATCACATAGTTATATGACCTCATATCTCCCAAGAGTCTAATCATACACCGTTCATTAAATTTTACAAATTCTTTAGCCAATTGAGATTTCTCAGACTCTGTACAATCGGGAAGCATTTCCTTAATAAAAACATCTCCTGGAATACCTGCAATATGTTCCTCAATAAGGGTGTCCTTATAAACAAGAAAATTTAGATTGTACGGAGACAAAATATGTTCTAATTCTAATCCATAAACCCTAGAGGCATCTGTTTTTTTTACATAAAAATACGTGAAGTTGTCATTGAGAATATTCCTGACTTTAATTCTAAATGGTTTAGAATTACCAAAAGTACAATAGTCCACCGCGTCTACATTTAAGAAAGGAATAATGGTGTCTCCCCCATCTGAATGAAGTATGGAGTAGACCTGTTTTAGACTAAGATCAATCTCTTCCCAGTCATATTCAGAATAAAAAACCCTCACCCACAACGTGTCCTCATCATTGCTGTCGTAAACCACCACTGAGCCTTGAAAACGCAATAAATCCTCATAAAAAATTGGAATCCCAATATTTCTACTGTATTGCCTAAGGTAAGCATCTAACTGAGGAGAAACGGGAAAAGCAGGTTTCTTCTTAGACATCATCTTTTCTGACATGTAGTCGTAATTTAATTGTTCTTGTAACAAAATACGGATAAATTCGTCAAGTATAATAAGAACCTTTAAATAAAAAAAACCCTTGGAAACTATACTGACTGTTAACCAACTCACCAAATCCTATGGGAGTCTATTTGCTGTAAAAAAATTGAGCTTCTCCATAGAAAAGGGACATGTATATGGAATTCTAGGACCCAATGGCAGTGGTAAATCTACCACACTAGGAATGGTACTCAATGTGGTTAATCCTACACAGGGAAGCTTTCAATGGTTTGAAGGCACAATTAGTACCCATCAGGCATTAAAAAAAGTGGGTGCCATTATTGAAAGACCTAATTTTTATCCCTATATGACCGCTGTAGAAAACCTAAAGCTGGTCTCTAAAATTAAAGGGGTCTCTTCAGAAACTATTTCAGAGAAACTAGAATTGGTAGGTTTATTAGATCGAAAGGACTCTAAATTTCAGAGCTACTCTCTAGGAATGAAGCAGCGTTTGGCCATAGCGTCTGCCCTTCTCAACAATCCTGAAATTTTAATATTAGATGAACCTACCAATGGATTAGACCCTCAAGGGATTCATCAAATCAGGGAAATTATTAAAAAAATTGCTTCTCAGGGTACCACCATTTTATTGGCCTCTCACCTATTGGATGAAGTGGAAAAAGTCTGTACCCATGTGGTGGTTTTAAGAAAAGGAGAAAAGTTGTATGCAGGTCCCGTAACTGAAATGCAATCCAATCACGGCTATGTCTTATTAAATTCGGCCAAGGCCGATGCCTTAAAAGCACATCTTGAGGAAAGTGAAGATTTTGAAAAGATTTCTTTAGAAAATGGTCTAATAAAGGCTTACTTAACAAAGCCAATAGCAGCAGATAAATTAAACAAAAGACTCATGGAAGACGGCTTTCTATTAAGCCATTTGGCCATTCAAAAAGACAGTCTAGAAGCCCAATTTTTAGCACTCACCAATAACAAATAGCCCCATGAAAAGATTATTACAGATTGAACTTATTAAGCTTTGGAACAATAGGGCTAGTAAAACACTTATTTATGGGTATTTTATACTTCTAACTGGTATAGCGCTAATTGCGGCTATTAAGTTTGATATTGGTCCTATTAAATTTCATTTGGCAGAGCAAGGTATTTTTAACTTCCCCTACATTTGGCATTTTAACACCTTTGTTGCTGCCTTATTGAAAATATTTTTGGCCATTATTATTGTCTCCATGATGTCCAATGAATACACCTATAAGACCATAAAACAAAACCTTATAGACGGCTTGTCTAAAAAGGAGTTTATAGCCTCGAAATTCTTAACTGTGGTCTTATTCTCCATAGTTTCTACTGTATTTGTCGCGGTAATTTCTCTTATACTAGGAAGTATTTACTCTGATTATACGGAATGGGGCATTGTATTTACAGACCTGAGATTTCTAGTGGCCTATTTCATTAAACTCGTCGGATTCTTTTCGTTCTGTCTTTTTATAGGCATACTGGTAAAACGCTCTGCATTTGCACTAGGGTTTTTAATCCTTTGGCAAATGTTTGAAGGCTTTACCAGAGGTATGATTCGTTGGAAATTATTTGATGGAGAAACCACAGACGCCATTATGGGTTTCTTCCCTTTAAATGCCATGTTTAACGTGCTTAAAGAACCCTTTTCTAGGCTGAGCGCAGTGCAATCCGTTGCGAATCAAATTGGAGAGGAAATTGCACTAGATTACAACACTTCTCTTTTAGACATGGGAATCGTTTTAGCTTGGACTGCTATTTTTATTTGGGGATCGTACCGCATTCTAAAGAAGAGAGATTTGTAGTATTTATAAGCGTGCTTTTGTACCTTTGGGCATGAAGTTTTCTTTGGAATCTCCCTTTAAACCTACTGGTGACCAACCACAAGCCATTGCACAAATTGTCAGTGGTATTCAAGCCAACACCCCCTCACAAACATTGGTAGGTGTTACTGGCTCTGGAAAGACATTTACTGTTGCCAATGTAATCCAAGAAGTTCAAAAACCTACCTTAATACTTGCGCATAACAAGACACTCGCGGCACAGTTGTACTCTGAATTCAAGCAATTCTTTCCAAATAATGCGGTAGAGTATTTTGTTTCTTACTACGATTACTATCAGCCAGAGGCATATATTCCTACTTCTGGTACTTATATAGAAAAAGACCTGTCAATTAATGAAGATATTGAAAAGCTTAGATTAAGTACTACTTCCTCTTTACTTTCTGGCAGGGAAGACGTGCTTGTAATTGCATCTGTTTCTTGTCTATACGGTATGGGAAACCCAGTAGAGTTTGAAAAAAATGTGGTTCGGATAGAACGAGATCAAATTATTTCTAGAACCGCATTTTTAAAACAATTGGTTCAAGCACTTTATGCAAGAACTACAGCAGACTTTGTCAATGGAAGTTTTAGGGTAAAAGGAGACGTTGTAGACGTGTTTCCAAGTTATACAGATCACGCGATCAGGGTCCATTTTTTCGGAGACGAAATTGAAGAAATAGAATCGTTTGACCCATTGCACAATAAAACCCTAGAAACGTTTGAGCAACTCAGGATTTTTCCTGCCAATATGTTTGTGAGCTCGCCTGATATACTTCAAAATGCCATTCACAGCATTCAAGAAGATATGGTGAAGCAAGTTAATTTTTTTAAAACAGAAGGAAAACACCTAGAAGCAAAACGCTTAGAAGAAAGAACCACTTTTGACTTGGAAATGATCCGTGAATTGGGCTATTGTTCTGGCATTGAAAATTACTCCAGGTATTTAGATGGAAGGGCGCCAGGAACTAGGCCTTTCTGTTTGTTGGATTACTTTCCAAAAGATTTTTTGATGGTGGTAGATGAGAGTCATGTAACTATCCCGCAAGTTCATGCCATGTTTGGTGGGGACCGCTCAAGAAAAGAAAACTTAGTGACCTATGGTTTTAGGCTTCCTGCCGCTATGGACAACAGGCCTTTAAAATTTGAGGAATTCGAAATACTCACCCCTCAGGCTCTTTATGTGAGCGCTACTCCTGCAGATTATGAATTAGAACAATCACAGGGCGTGGTCGTGGAACAAATTATTCGACCCACTGGACTATTAGATCCCGTAATTGAAGTACGTCCCTCTACCAACCAAATAGATGATTTAGTGGCCGAGATTCAAGATAGGGTCGCTATAGACGAGCGTACATTGGTGACCACGCTCACCAAAAGAATGGCGGAAGAATTGGCTAAATACCTGACTAAAATACAAGTGAGGTGCCGTTATATTCATTCAGATGTAGACACCCTAGAACGTGTAGAAATAATGCAGGACCTTAGAAAAGGTATTTTTGACGTACTCATTGGCGTAAATTTACTCAGAGAAGGTCTAGACCTACCTGAGGTTTCTTTGGTGGCCATTATAGATGCAGACAAGGAAGGTTTTTTAAGGAATGCCCGCTCCCTGACACAAACCGTTGGAAGAGCGGCTAGAAATGTGAATGGAAAAGCGATTATGTATGCAGATAAAACCACCAAGAGCATGCAGAAAACCATCGATGAAACTAACTACCGTAGGGAGAAACAGATTGCCTATAATACCGCACACAATACCGTGCCAAAAGCATTAAATAAAAGCCTAGACAACGTGCTTACAAAAAATTCAGTGTCTGCTTATCACTTTGAAAAAGCGAATCATAGGGCACAAGAGCCTGACCCAAACTACCTCACTCCAGAAGAAAGGGCAAAAATGATTGTAGCTAAAAGAAAAACCATGGAAAAAGCAGCCAAAAACCTAGATTTTTTGGAAGCAGCTAAACTAAGGGATGAAATAAAAGCACTGCAATTAGCAGGAGAAGCAAAATAATAAAAGAGATTTATTACTTTTATTAATTAGTGGGGTCCTGTTTTCCTGCTTGAATATTTTAATTGCAATCAAAACCATCAAGTCTATGAAAATCAAGCTGCTTTTATTGTCCTTAATAGCCTCTTCTTTTTGCATTGCCCAAGACATTTCAAAAAAAAAGATTGAAAAATGGACCGAAGATTACAGCGCAAAAGCAGTTGAAAACTTAAGTGATTTTTTATCCATTCCAAACAATGGACTAGACCCAATACAAATTCAAAACAACCTCAATTGGTCTAAAAGTACTTTTGAAGATTTGGGATTTACCGTTACAGAAATAATTTCACAAGGAATTCCTGTGCTTTTAGCAGAGAAAAAATTAGCGCCAAATTTACCCACAGTACTCTTCTACCTTCAGATAGACGGCCAACCGGTAGATTCCGCTCAGTGGGATCAAGAGAATCCTTATATAGCCGTCTTCAAAGAAAAAAACAAATTTGGGGCTTGGGAGCTGACTGATTTAAAAGAAAAAAAGTGGGACAAAGAGTCTTATATTTTTGCCAGATCTGCCTCTGATTCTAAAGGGCCTGCAATGTCCTTAATCAGTGCATTTCAGATACTAAATGAAAAAAGTATTGCCCTGAAATACAACATTAAAGTGCTACTAGACTTTCAAGAGGAAGTGGGGTCTCCAACCCTCCCAGAAATGGTTGTTAATAATAAAGATTTGTTACAGGCAGATTATTTATTTATTATGGATGGCGCAAGACACCTTTCCAATAAACCAACACTCACTTTTGGCGCCAGAGGTATTGCGACGGCAAAATGGCGGGTTTTTGGACCAAAAGTACCTTTACACAGTGGCCAATATGGGAATTATGCACCAAACCCTGTATTTGATGCTGCCAAAGTGATTGGTCAACTAAAAGATGCTTCAGGAAAAGTAACCTTAGAGGGGTTTTATGATGGTATAGACATCTCTAAAAAAGACCAAGCATTCTTGAATGCAATTGAAGAAAATGAAATAGCAACCAATAAAAGGCTGGGCATTTCTAAACGAGATGCTATTGGTGCGGGCTACCAGGAGGCACTTCAATATCCGAGTCTAAATATCAGAGGGATTAAAGCGGCATGGGTTGGAGCACAAGTGAGAACTATTATTCCCGCTGAGGTCATTGTAGAAATAGACATGAGACTCGTTCCTGAATCTGACGGTAAAACCCTGATGGAATCACTAAAAAAGCGCATTCAAGAGGAAGGTTATTTCCTAGTAGACAGTCTACCCACCGATCAACAAAGAGCCTTATACCCCAAACTAGCTAATTTTACTTATAAGCTTGGATCAAAACCTTTTAGGACACCAATGGATGGTCCTATAGCAGACCTATTATCTACATCCATGAAGAAAATTTTTGGAGATGAATTTATTCTCATGCGCACTACCGGAGGATCACAACCGATTGCGCCATTTATTAGCACCCTTAATATTCCTGCAGTATCCATTAGAATTCCCAATCCAGATAACAACATCCACAGTCCCAATGAAAATATTAAAATTGGGAACTATTTAGAAGGCATTATGACTTGTTTGTCTATTCTAAATACGGGTATAGAAGGGTCCTAATATATTACTTACCTTTGCAAAGTCTTTGAATCCTTATTTCAAAGGTCCATTTAAGATCAATTTTATGACTAATAATGATATTTTAAAAAAATTACGTGTAGCGCTCATGCTCAGAGACACAGATATTGAAGCCATCATGAGTTTGGTAGATTTCAAAATAAGTACCAGCGAATTAGGCGCTTTTTTTAGAACTGAAGACCACCCTAAGTATATGGAATGTGGTGACCAGATATTGAGAAATTTTTTGAATGGTTTAATTATATACACAAGAGGAACCAAGGAAGCGCCTAAAAAACCTGCAGACGCATTAGTACACAAACCTGTTATGGCCAAAGCCAAAACGGCCAATGTAACAATGCAACAAAAAATCGATAATGTTTCTTTAAAAAACACCCCTCCTAAGAATAGATTGGACCAAACAACCTACAAGAAAAAAGCAAGCTTTAAGGACGGGCCAAAAAAATCATTCAAAAAAGGTCCAAAAAGCCCACCAGATTTGAGTTTTGTGGCCTATAAAAACAAAAAAAAATCCTGAGTCAAGACTCAGGATTTTTTTTTAAATAAGATAAGGCCAATTATAATGCCAATACTTCTTTTACTTTATCTGCGGCCTCTTGGAATTGAACAGCAGATTTAACTGCCAATCCAGAGTTGTCTAAAATCTCTTTTGCCAATTCAGCATTAGTCCCTTGCAAACGAACAATGATAGGCACTTTTATAGCGTCTCCCATATTCTTATAAGCGTCTACAACGCCTTGTGCTACCCTGTCGCAACGAACAATACCACCAAAGATGTTAATTAAGATTGCTTTCACATTAGGGTCTTTTAGGATAATTCTGAAAGCCTCTTCTACACGTTTTGCGTCTGCAGTACCTCCAACATCTAAAAAGTTAGCTGGTTCTCCACCGGCCATTTTAATGAGATCCATAGTAGCCATAGCCAAACCAGCTCCGTTTACCATACAACCCACATTACCATCTAAATCTACATAGTTTAATCCAACAGCGTTGGCTTCTACTTCAATAGCGTTTTCCTCTCTAAGGTCTCTCATATCTGCATATACCTTTCTTCTGTATAAGGCATTGTCATCTATAGAAACTTTAGCATCTACCGCCAGTATTTTATCATCAGATGTTTTTAAAACTGGGTTTATTTCAAACAAACTAGCATCTGACTCCTCGTAAGCTTTGTATAAAGACATTACAAATTTTGTCATTTCTTTGAATGCAGTTCCTGAAAGACCTAAATTAAACGCGATTTTTCTTGCTTGGAATGGCATAATACCCACCGCAGGACTTATCGTTTCTGTGAAAATTAAATGAGGGGTATGCTCCGCAACCTCTTCAATATCCATTCCACCTTCTGTAGAATACATGATCATATTTCTACCAGAAGCCCTGTCTAACAAAACAGACATATAAAATTCAGACGTCTCACTCTCTCCAGGATAGTAAACATCTTCAGCTACCAAAACTTGGTGCACTCTTTTACCAGCTGCAGAAGTTTGAGGCGTAACCAAATCCATTCCAATAATTGCATCAGAAATGGAGGCTACCTCTTCTAAATTTTTGGCCAATTTAACACCCCCACCTTTTCCACGTCCACCTGCGTGCACCTGTGCTTTAATTACAAACCAACTGGTACCAGTTTCTTCTGTAAGTTGCTTGGCAGCTGCTACTGCTTCTTCTGGGTTTTGTGCCACCATCCCACGTTGGATGCGAACGCCAAAACTGGCTAAAATCTCTTTTCCTTGATATTCGTGAAGGTTCATAGTGTTCTATTAAAATTCGGATACAAAAATAGCAAACAACCACCAAAGCGCCTAATAATTGGTGCATCAGAATGTAATAAATTGAAGAATCTTTTTTTTCAATTTGTTGTGAATATAACATTATGTTTTAAAATGCTTTTTTTGCTGGTTAAATATTGCGCATATTATGCCTTATTGCTACATTTGGTTAAAATATTCCGTATGACCCAAGAAGATTTATTAGGTGTAGCAAAAGAATTTGGCGCTCCAGTATATGTTTATGATGCAGAAAAAATTAAAAGTCAATACAACAGATTGACTACTGCATTCAGTGGGGTTTCAAAACTAAAACTTAATTATGCTGCAAAGGCACTGTCTAATATTAGCATTTTAAGACTTATGAATAGTTTGGGTAGTGGCTTAGACACGGTCTCTATTCAAGAAGTGCAATTGGGCTTAAAAGCAGGATTTAAACCTTCTGATATTATTTTCACCCCTAACGGAGTCTCACTAGAAGAATTAGAAACTGCAGCTGGGCTTGGGGTTAGAATTAACATAGACAACCTTTCACTTTTGGAGCAGTTTGGAAGCAAACATCCAGAGATCCCTGTATGTATTCGAATTAATCCACATGTAATGGCTGGAGGCAATGCCAATATTTCAGTAGGACATATAGATTCAAAATTCGGGATTAGTATTCACCAAATTCCACACATCCTCAGAATAACAACACTCACTAAAATGAACATCAATGGTATTCACATGCATACCGGTAGTGATATCTTAGATATTGAGGTGTTTTTATACGCTTCAGAAATTTTATTTGAAACAGCTAAAAATTTTAAAAACCTAGATTTTATTGATTTTGGTAGCGGTTTCAAAGTACCTTACAAAGAGGGTGATATTGAAACAAATATTGAAGAATTAGGAGACAAGCTCTCTAAAAGGTTCAATGATTTTTGTGAGCAATATGGTAAGCCACTCACCCTGGCTTTTGAACCAGGCAAATTTCTTGTCAGTGAAGCAGGTAGTTTCTTGGCAAAGGTGAATGTAGTAAAGCAAACTACCTCTACCGTATTTGCCAGTATTGACAGTGGTTTTAACCACCTAATCAGACCAATGCTGTATGGATCCACCCATGGCATTAATAATATATCTAATCCAAGCGGCAGAGAGCGTTTCTATTCTGTGGTAGGCTATATCTGTGAAACAGACACCTTCGCAACCAATCGCAAAATTGCTGAAATTACGGAAGGAGATATCCTTTGCTTCAAAAACGCAGGGGCCTATTGTTTTACAATGGCGAGCAACTACAACTCTAGATTTAGACCTGCAGAAGTTTTATGGTATATGGGTGAGGCGCATCTAATTAGAGCAGCAGAAACCATGGAAGATATTATGCGAAACCAAATTGACGTAAAAGACTTATTCTCACAAAAGGTCAATGAGGTATTGCAACCTAATTAATAGCGCTTTTTTAAACTCCCTATTGGTTTCACTTCAGTCTTTGGTTGGTTTAAGTGAAATATATTTGAAAAATTAGCTACTTTTATTCATGTTTAAATTTCTAGTTAAATTTTCAAATAAAATAATAGGCCTCCTAATCATTTTAGGAAGTGCACAAAGCGTATTTGCACAAGAAAACAATCCAATCAATTGGTTGGGTTTTGAAGAAGCCGTTGCGCTTCAAGCGCAAGAAAGCAATTCTAAAAAAATTTTTATAGATGTTTATACCGATTGGTGTGGGTGGTGCAAAAAAATGGATGAAAATACTTTTCAAGATCCAGAAGTAGCCGCCTATATGAAACAACACTTTTATATGGTGAAACTAGATGGAGAAGGAAAAGAACCCATTGCATTTAGAGACCAGGTTTTTTCTTTTGTAGCTTCTGGAAGGAATGGCTACCATGAATTGGCTGCTAACTTACTTCAAGGGCAATTGAGTTACCCCACTGTGGTGTATTTAGATGAAAATATGAATATGTTAAGTCCCGTTCCGGGTTATCTCACCCCTGAGCCATTCTTAAAAATAGCCACTTATTTTGGTGATGATATTTATAAAACCACCAAATGGGAAGAATATTCTAAATAAAAAAAGCGCCTTAGTGGCGCTTTTTTTATTAAATATATTGAAACCTACCTGCTGTAATTTGGGGATTCTTTAGTAATGGTCACATCGTGAGGATGGCTTTCATTTATACCACTAGCAGTAATTTTAACAAACTTAGCGTGCGCTTTAAGGCTTTCAATATCCTTTGCACCGCAATAACCCATTCCTGCTCTAAGCCCACCAACAAATTGGTGGATGCTCTCAAAAAGTTCTCCTTTATAAGGTACTCTTCCTACAATCCCCTCAGGAACCAGTTTCTTAATGTCGTCTTCTACATCTTGAAAATACCTGTCTTTACTCCCTTGTTTCATGGCTTCTACAGAGCCCATTCCACGGTAAGACTTGAATTTTCTACCCTCATAAATGATTGTTTCTCCTGGAGATTCCTTAGTCCCAGCAAGCAAAGAGCCTAACATCACAGTATCTGCGCCAGCTGCTATTGCCTTAGGAATGTCTCCTGTATATCTAATTCCACCATCTGCTATCACTGGAACGCCACTGCCTTTTATAGCAGCAGCTACTTCTAAAACTGCTGAGAATTGCGGAAAACCAACCCCTGCCACTACCCTTGTAGTACATATTGATCCAGGTCCTATACCCACTTTAACTGCGTCTGCACCAGCTGCTACTAAAAATTTAGCCGCTTCTCCAGTAGCTATATTACCTACAATAACCTCCAAATTTGGGAATGAGGCTTTTACCGCCTTAAGTACATTTACCACGCCTTGGGTGTGTCCATGAGCTGTGTCTATAACAACTGCGTCTACTCCTGCCTTGACCAGTGCTGCTGCACGATCTACCGCGTCTGCAGTTACACCAAGTGCCGCTGCAACCCTGAGTCTACCATACGAATCCTTATTGGCAATAGGTTTTTGAGTAAGCTTGGTTATATCACGGAATGTGATTAGCCCTACTAACTTATTGTCTTTATTAATGACAGGCAATTTTTCTATTTTATTTTGCTGTAAAATATCTTCTGCCTGAGCCAGAGAGGTACCTTCTGCTACAGTCACTAATTCACCAGAGGTCATGACCTCTGAAATAGGCCTGGCATTATTTTTCTCAAAACGTAAGTCTCTATTGGTCACAATGCCTAAAAGTTTATGGTCCTTGTCTACAATTGGAATCCCTCCAATACTAAACTCTCTCATATTGTCTTTAGCATCTTTTACCGTAGCGGTTAATGGTAAAGTCACAGGATCTATAATCATTCCACTCTCTGCACGCTTTACTTTTCTAACCTTCAAAGCCTGCGCTTCAATAGACATGTTTTTATGCAGCACCCCTATTCCTCCTTCTCGAGCCATGGCAATAGCCATACGAGATTCGGTTACAGTATCCATAGCAGCAGATACAATAGGAACATTGATCGTAATGTTTCTTGTAAACTTCGCTTGAATATTAACTTCTCTTGGAAGTACTTCTGAAAAGGCTGGGATTAAGAGTACGTCGTCATAAGTGAGACCTTCTCCTACAATTTTGTCAAGATGTGCTTTCATAGCAATTAAAGTTTAATTGCGTGCAAATATACCGTATTTATTCGAAAAAACGATGCTTTGTTTGGATTTAAAAAGCTGTCCGTAAATCCTTTATAAAAAAGGAGGCCATAAATAGCTTGAATCGGTAGAGTTTTAACATTATTTTATTTTTATTTATTCTAAATAAGCTTTGTGAATTTAAATTTCAGTATTATATTTGCAATGTTATTTTTAATAAGTCTAAATAAGAACAAATGAATAAGTTATTTGCATTTTCACTCACTTTACTAGTATCTAACATCTCTCTAGGACAGGAAAATGAAACCGCGAAAAAGGACAGTACTCAGGTACTCTCAGAAGTTGTGGTGTCTGCGCACCAATTATTTGGCAGTAAGTTTAGGGCTAAAAATAGAACTGGTGCCGCATATTATATGGACCAAGAAGAATTGCAAAAATTTAATATAACAGACATCAATAGGACCCTGAGATCTGTACCTGGTGTTTCTATTTATGAAGAAGATGGTATGGGATTAAGACCTAATATTAGTTTGAGGGGTACTTCTCCTGAACGTTCCGCAAAAATTACGCTAATGGAAGACGGGGTATTAATTGCTCCCGCACCTTATAGTGCTTCTGCAGCCTATTATTTCCCAACCATTGCCCGAATGCAAGCAGTGGAAATTCTCAAAGGCAGCAGCCAAATACAATACGGTCCTTATACTACTGGAGGTGCTATAAACTTAGTATCTAAAGTCATTCCTCAAGACAATAGCACCCAACTTTTAGCGCAATACGGTGCTTTTAATTCTTCCCTATTTAATTTAAGTCATGGCGCCACTAAAGGAAAATGGGGGTACTTGGCAGACTACACCAGATATGACTCTGATGGATTTAAAACACTGCCTAATGGCGGAAATACTGGTTTTGACAAACAAGATTTTGTAGGTAAAATTAAATACAGTGACGTTTTATTTAACGTAAATCAATCCTTAGAATTCAAATACCAATACTCGGATGAAACTTCCAATGAAACTTACTTAGGATTAACTGAGGAAGATTTTTCAAAAGACGCTTTTCAGCGTTATACTGCCTCTGAAAAAGACCAAATGAATACCCTACACAGGCAATATATGCTTACCCACACCCTCAAATTTTCTGATTATTTATCGCTGACTACCACTGCATACCAAAATGAGTTTGCCAGAAACTGGTATAAATTAGACTACCTTGAGATTGATAATAATAAAATGTCCCTTACGGATATTTTAACCAATCCTTCTGAATATCCTGAAGCATATGAGCGAATTATTGGCGCTCAAGACTCTAAAGAAGCTGATTTATTTATAAAAGCAAATAATAGGTCCTATTTGTCGAGGGGTGTTCAAACTAAATTAGACGTTCATTGGGATGGAGAACAAGCCTACCACGATCTCGAAATTGGCGTAAGACTCCATGAAGATCAAGAAGACAGGTTTCAATGGCTCAATGACTATAGTATGGAAAATGGCGCAATGGTTTTAGCCAAGACCGGCACACGAGGTACAGACGCAAATAGAGTGAGTGACGCCAATGCTTTTGCTGCCTATGCATTTTACAAATACACCTATAAAAACCTGACCCTTACCCCCGGAGTGAGGTATGAGAACATGACGCTTTCTAGGACAGACTATGGAAAAAATGATACGCAAAGAAACGGATCAGATCTTTCAGAAAGATCCAATAGTTTGGGGGTCTGGATTCCCGGTGTTGGTTTTAACTACAAACTAGATCAGGTTTCAATTTTTGGTGGAGTACACAAGGGATTTGCCCCTCCTGGATCTATTGAAGGTCAGAAAGCAGAAGAAAGTATTAATACGGAACTGGGGGCTAGATTTAGCTATGCAGGTATTAATGCAGAACTCATAGGATACAGAAATGATTACAGCAACCTACTAGGGAGTGATTTTGCAGCAAGTGGAGGTACAGGAAATCTCGACCTGTTTAATGCTGGAGAAGTATTGGTTCAAGGAATTGAATTTCTTATTAATTTAGATTTAGTTCGCTTCAACAACCAATCTAGCCTTCCGCTAACATTTGGATATACTTTCACAGACACTGAATTTCAAAATAGCTTTGACGCGAGTAGTGGTTTATGGGGTGACGTAAATATTGGAGATGAAATGCCATACATTGCAAGAAATCAATGGCATTTAAGCCTTGGGTACGAAATAAAAAAATGGCAATTCAACACCCAACTTAGACATATGGGTGCTGTAAGAACCATTGCTGGTCAAGGTGATTTAGATCCTTTAAATAGTGTTAAAGCCAATACAATATTAGATGCTAGTGTAAATTTTCAAGTGAACCATCGTTTGAGGATTCAAACCAACTTGGTCAATGCCTTAAATAGTACTTATGCGGTTTCTAGATTACCACACGGATTAAGACCTGGGCACCCTTTCGGAATTAATATAGGATTGAGATACGGCTTGTAAAAATAACAGAAGCAAAACTTGTCAATAGGAAGCAGATGGCATTAAATTCAATGGTATGCATTGAATAAAGCGGTGGCTTTATTGTGCGCCGCTTCAAAGGCCATCCATTTTACACCATGGGCTTTTTTTTTACTGGTAAAGTAAGAAAGCAGCTTTTCTGTTGGCATGTTTCCAGTTAAGGCATC
>Ga0102830_1000301_pt1 | contig 23374 bp, 30 predicted proteins | sample ColrivemetaGS703_FD_84511 | JGI IMG/M metagenome (GOLD analysis project Ga0102830, IMG submission 84511) | Estuarine microbial communities from the Columbia River estuary - Freshwater metaG S.703 | ecosystem: Environmental > Aquatic > Marine > Intertidal zone > Estuary | place: USA: Columbia...
CACACCGATTGCTTCTAAAAATTCTCTACTTACTGCAGTTTCTGTATCGATTAGTACCGCAACTCCTCCTAACTTTTGTGTTTCGGCTAGGAGGTGAGCGGACAATAGTGATTTACCTGATTGTTCTAAACCAGTTACTTCAACAATTCTACCAACTGGCAACCCACCATAAGGGCGGTTAGAAATTGCAACATCCAACATTGCACATCCGGTAGATACCCAACCATCTACATTGGTCGGTGCCTCATCTTCATCCAAGAAGAATGCTACCTTATTGTCTTTGGATTGTTTGTTTAGTGATTCGGCTAATATATCTGCCAAATCTAGCTCTTGTTTCTTTGCCATAAATAAGGTCTAATTAATTGTTGAATAGGTCATCAAATGCAGCAGCTACATCATCAGTTTTCTTGGTAGAAGTTTCTACAACTCCACCCATATCAGTACTTACACTTGATTGAGTTTGTTTTGGAGAAAGAACTTCTTGTGAAGCAGATGAAACACCTTCTTCTGTTTCAGCACTTGGGTTTAACCAACCTTCTAATACACCTTTTAATTCATCATAAGATAATTCTTGATACAAATCTGTAATAGCAGTTTGGTCATCCAAGAATGAAGTAGCACGAGTTGTGTCTTCTGAAAGTGGTGTTTGGTTTGGTTTTACTCGTAGAGTTGTTGTAGGATAAGAAGTTCCTGCATCTTCTGCAGAAATGTATTCTACTGTTAAATCTCTACCTGTTGTTGGGTCGGTGATATCACCATAATCGGGGTCTGCAATATAACCAAGAATCTCTTGATATACAGTTTTACCGAATCCCCAAAAACGAACTCCTTCTCCTTCTTCACCACGAACGATAACAGGTACGAAAGTTCTTAACTTTGGCTCCATAGCCTTAGCGGCTTTCCAATCTTCTTTATCACCCATACGCTTTAACTTGTCAGCGAACTCGCATATTGGGTCTGGGCGTCCAAATGATTGTGGTGAAAGATAAGTTTTGTTGTTAATGTTGTAGTGAAAGTAAAGTTCAATAAATGGGTTGTCTTTGTTGAACTTGTAAGGTACGATTCTGACTTGGTGTTTTCCTGGTGTCGGTTTCCAAAGAGTGTCAGTTTTACGTTGTGTGTTTTGTAGTTTGTTCAGTCTACCTCTGATTGCGTTAATGTCTAATGCCATCTTTTTTTCCTTTTAAAGTTAATTAATTAATTTGTTTTATGGTTTTATTTACGAGTCTGTCCTACTCGCGGTGTGTACATATAAATATACGATTTACCGATTTTCGTATATTTTTTAGTGTTAAATTTCGTTAATATATTCAACAAATTCTTGTAAAGATTGTTTATTAACTTTCTTTGAAAACTCATCTTTCCAAATTGGTTTAATAGGACTTCTTTTACCATCTAATAGATAAAAAACTCTACCAACATTACCCTCATCCATATAATAATTAAATGCCTTATCGGATATTGCATTCTCCAAAGAAAGGATAAATGTTTTTGGTTTTAAATTAGAACCATCTATAATTCTACGAAAATCGGATGATGCTCTTTCCATAAAACATCTATCTAAATAAGCTTTACACTCTCCAATTTTTTCTAATTTACCATCTTTATTATAAAGGTGTCTATCTACTTGAAAGTTTAAAGTGATTCCACTTTTACTTGTTGATTCAATAAAATCATTTTTCTTTGATTGACCACCTCGTTCAGTTTCCCAAATTAAATCAAGTAATCCTTCTACTGATTCTTTCATCGTTGAACGAACCATTCCCATCTTACTTTCTTTTGAATAGGAATTTGCTTCTTTTATTTTAGATTCTATAAAATCTACATAAATGTCTAAATTGTCCATACCTTTATCCTTTTAAGTTTTACTATGTAAAGATACAAAAATTTATTTAAACTTCCTAATTATTTTATTTTTAATTTTACTTAAATTCAATATTATAAGGTGGTTGATATTTTTTTATAAGTTCTTGTTCTTTGGTTTCTATATAATCCTTATCACCAAGTTCATAATCCCAAACTAAACTATTCCAAGTAGTTTCAGCGTCTTCTCGTGTTTTTCCTTTTAACCACTCTCGTTCTAAAATTTTCCACTTGAAAGAAGATGGCATGGTAGATTTGTAATGTTCCATAATTCTACCACTTGGCTTTCTTTTACCTTTACCACCAATACCTATATAGATTAACGAATCCCTCTCATAAACTTTATATAAGATAAGTTTATTTGGATGTTGGAGTTCCACCCCCTTTACCTCTCGTATAGTTTCTAATAAGGATTTTATTTGCCCCACTTACCGTTTTTTACGATTTGAGCAATAATACCATAAACCGAAAGGTCTTGATAAGTGTCTTGGATTGATTCACCAACTGAATCCTTACCACCCATTACCACAAGTTGTTTTAATCGGTTAATCTTATCGTTCATTCGGAACCAAAGTCCTGTCAAGGAAACTTTAATTTCTTCGGGAGTTTCCAAACTTGAACCTACTGAAATATTAGATGGTCCGTAGTTAAGTTGTTTTTTACAAAATAACTCGTATTGGTCAAACAAGATTCGTTTGAATTCCATAGTAGTTTCGGGGTATAGTTTTTCAACCTCCTCTACTATTTCGGGATTATCATATCTGATTACTTCGTATTCTTCCTCATTTACAGGTTTTATGTTTAGTTTATGAGAACGAGTTGGTGAATGTGATACAACCTTGGGTGATGTGTTTTCTTCTTTTGCCATAACTTTTATTTTTTTACAAAGATACTATTTTATTTTTGATTATACAAATAATTTCCAATTTTCTTCTTCATCGAATGCCTGAACCTCATATGGATGGTCATTATAATTATAACCCATATTATAATATCGTTTCATCCAAGAAGGAGATTGAAGGTAGTGTTGGTACTCATGTACCAAAGTTCTGATAAGAACCTCTAATGAAGGAATGTTTTTCCAATATAAAGTGATTTCATTCATCATACCACAATACTCGCCATAAAGGTCTTTAGGAACATCAGCATCAGAGTAAGGTGTATCTTCAATTGCCACAAAAGGAACATCCACATGGTGGTTAGATTCGCCATAGTGGTTGATTACTTTGTTATAAACTTCTTCGGTAATTGTTTGAATTTCTTTACGGGTCATATCTCATTTTTTACATAGTAAATATAAGATATTTTTTTCGTAATTCCAAATGTTTTTTAAATTATTTTAGTAAAAATTTGATATAAGTAGTAATATTTCATACCTTACTTGTAAAAGTACTAAATTATTTTTGGTTAAATTCAATAACCTCGTAAATTCGGGTAGATATTTTTTTAACTCCCTCGGTGTTGGTAACGATAATACAATTTTTAAATTTATCCCAATCAACTGTAAAGTTTTTATCTAAAATACCACCATTCAATTCCTTTACTACCTCGTTCAAGCTGTTAATGGTATATAAAGTATTTGATTGTTTTTTTCTATGAACCAAAATTGTATCGCGTAAAGGATAAGTTGGCTGATATTGTGTATCTATATTGTATGTAACAAATAACTCATCTAAATTACCTTTATTTTGAAGAACATAAATATAGTTATAAACTATATGGTATGTTTCTCTAATAAGTTGTAAGGTATTCTGTAACTCGTCCTTTGTTGTAAATGTGCAAAGTAATTGGGTTTGCATTATGGTCTCCTAATCTAATGGGTTTATAATAAATATAAAATTATAAAACCAAAGGAGTAAAACTGACTTATATCAGTTTTTAATCAAATTTAGAAGTTCCGGCCTGGTCAGATTGGATTCCATCCTCACCAAGATAAGTATCAATTACATCACCACCATCACCTGTAAATGATAATTGACAACCACCACCGGTTCTACCAGGAGTTCTCTTATCTCTGAAAGTAATTGAATAATCGTTGGGGTTTGCAGTACCCATATCGGTTTGGAATTTTGGGTTACCACCTTTTTCAAAATACTGTTTATTATGTTCTAACCCATATCCATCAGAAGTTCTAATGTTATTCGCAATTTCAATAGCAGATAATAAGTTTTGTGGTCTAATTGTTCCTTTTGGTCCTAAGGCAGATTTATTATTTTCTCCAATCAATTGAGCAATTTTATCTTCTCCAATAAGATTTCCCAATCTCTTTGAAATCTCGTCTTCAAACTTTTGGATTTTTTCATTAAATAACTGCCAGTATAGTTCTGCAGGTTTAGTTCCTTCAAGTTCTCGTTTTATACTCTCGATAAATTCTAAATACTCGGTAGTAATTTTTGCTATTTCTTGGTATTCTTCTTCAGTAAATACACCATCTAATCCAACTTCTCGTAAAGTATCTTTCATAAACTTGACAGTTTTGTCTTGAGTTTCTTGGGTAGTGTTTCCTTTTATTAAGTCATCATTTACTAAAAGAGTATATCCATCTTCGCCTACATATTGACCTTGATTATTTCTCTTTTTTGGATTTGGATGTAGTGATGTTACTGCTTTAGCGTTTGCAGGACAACCATAAGTTCTACCACTTTTACCCCATTTACAACTCACAAGGGAAACTCGTTCAAGAGTATCTACTTTAATTTTATCACCACCTGGAAAAGAACCATTTGATGGTAGGTAAACTTCTTCACCACGAGCAAGTTCTACTTCATACAATCTATTTTCAGCAAGTTGTTTTAAAACTGCCGATGCTGCATCTGAATCTGCCTCATGAAGTTCTGCCATCATTCTATTATAAGAATCATTAATTGCCTTTTCTGCTTCTTCACTTGGTATTTTGTAGTTTTCTGTAATTTTTGCTAATCTCTCTTGATGTTGTTCAAGTGCCGAAACAAATTTTGGGTCTAAATCTCCATTTTTTGCAAATTCTTTTGCAGTTTCAATAGTTCTTGTTAAAGCAGGATTATTAAAACTTTGTTCTAAATATTCTTTTGCATATTTGTTAGATGGCATTTTTATTTTACCATCTTCACCTTTTACACCAAACACTCCCCATAAACCTTCTCTAATTTTAGAAAGTTGTGGATGTTTTCTAAAAAATTCATCCACCTTTGGATTTTTTTTAGGTGAAAATTCATTTTCTTTTCCTAAATCTGGTTTTGCAGCTGAAGTTAATCGTTTCTTTACACCACTAGCACTAAACTCTTTAAGAGTAACATGCTTTTCCATTTCACTTACCAATCTTTTAGTAGCAGCAGAACCCCCCCCTGCCATATTAGAAAGTATTTTTCTCAATCCACCAAGCTTGTTCAGATATGCTTTACTTTTATTTGCATTTGTTGCAAACCCAACATTCTCTTGTAACCATTCTGCAGATTGTTTTTTCTCCTCATCGCTGGCATCTTCAGACATTACAATTTCAATATGATAAAATGCTTTATCTAATAATTTTTTCTTATCATCTTCTAATTGGTCTTCCCAATTTTCAGATTTAGATTTCATATCATCCAAATCCTTTTGTTGTTGTTTACCTAAAGTTTTATCGGTTTTATTATTAGAAGTTGAAGTTCCATCTTTTTCTGCCTGTATTTTTGCACGAACTTCATCCTCTTTAGCAACTCTATCCTGAACATCTTGGGTTTTCATTGCAGTACCTTGTTCGGGTTCTTGAGTGTCACCTTTATCTTGAGAACCTTGTTGGTTTTGTGTTGAATTTGCTGCAGCCTTCTCTCCTTCTTCACCTTGGGCAGATTTTATACTTTGATATTCTGCTGCAGATAATGCTCTCATTGAACCATTATCATCCTTATTGTATTTTTGAGAATCTTTTTTTGCTTTACCCTGACTATCTACATCACTTTTACGAACATAAATACCTCTACCAATATGAACATAATCTTTATCATCACCTTCAGTATCTGCTTTTTTATTCATATCAGGAGTTTTACCCTTTTCGGTAAGAAAACTTAATATAGTATTTTTTGCTTCAATCTCACCCCATTCAGTTAGAATTTCGGACATAATAGATTGATGTTCCTTATTGTAGATATTTGGAATACCCACTCTATAAGAAAGTTCATGTAGTAATTTATCTATAAGTTCTGAATGATTCATTAGAAAGTTTTTGTTAGGGTAAATATATCGGTGTATATAGTATTATCATTATGATTAAATTGACCAGTTATAACAAGAGTATTTGGTATAGTAGTATCAAATGTAGTAGCATTTTCAGTACTAAAGTTTGTACCGTTAATTTTACCTGCAGAATCTTCACTATAAGTAAATTTACCTCCCGTTGCAATAGAACCAACACCAGCAGTTCCGGTTTTTCTAATAGAGAAATAAACTTCCATTTGCCAATGTTTAGCAGTTGCATTAGCTAAAGTTAAAGTTCCTGTATCAGCTAAAACTACACTCCCTGCTTTGATTCTAATTTGTAGTGTATCTCCATTATGGAAAGTACAATGACCAGTTAAAACAGCTCGGTAAGCATCTCCTACTTGGAATCCATTTGCTGGTACTGATAATGTTCCAACACCACCACCAATTAAGTTTGTTTCTAAAACTGAAGCGGATATTGGAGTAGCTGAACCTGTTTGGTTAAACAATCCATAAACTGAATTAACTAATGAACCTGTTTGTGATGTTTGTACAAATGAAGATGTTGGTATTTCTTGGGTTCTATTATTACCATCACCAACTAACAGATGTCCTTCCGAAAGTGATGCGGAAAACGAACCTGATATATTGAATGTTGTATTATTTAATGTTCCAACTATACGAGAATCGTTAGAACCCGATGGTGTGGTGAAGAATCGAATTTCAGCTGGTCTACTTCCACTTGCAAATCCATAAGGAGAATAAAATCCAATGTATGCATCAGGTGTAATTTCATCAGTACCAAATTGTTGTGCATCATTATATCCCCTTACACCAATTCTACCCATAGAACCACTATTGGTATTTATAGGAGATGCCGCAGTTCCACCTGCATTTCTTAAAACAACGGTTGAGTAAGTATCTTCACCATAGGAATCAAATAAAATTCTATTTGGAACATTATTAAATCCGGTAGATTGTAAAGTTGTTCCTGGTATTGTAGGTATAGATGAATCTCCTTCATCGTTACCGATAATTTGAACAAAGGCCACTTTAGTAGGGTCTATGAAAGAAGTTTTAATTAAGAGCTGTCCTTCTCTATCTAATGTAAATGGTGTTTTTGAACCAGATGATATAGAAAATCCAGCTGCCCTAATATCGAGGTTTCCATTAAAGTTAGAAATAGTTGCAGCTGGGTCACCTGGAGTATCTGATTCAATAGAGATAGAACCCGATTGTAGGTAGATTTCTCTAAATGGTCTTTCTGAAGTTCCTAATGTAGCACCTTGTGGGGTTTTTGGAACTAAATCTCCACCGAATTCGGTTTGACCTTGTACGAATAAAGAACCAGTAATAGTTTGGTCACCAATGAACTCATTCCCACCACTAATTAAAGCGTAGTTAGAAAGTTCTTGTTCATTCGTTGCTGCTATGATTCGTGCATCTATCGATGAACTATAAGAAGTAAAATTTGAAACATCATCCAATATAATTTGAGATGAGCCACTAACCAATCCTTCTTGTATTTTTTCTTTTAAAGTACCAAATGCAATTTTTTTAGTTTCGGAACTATTAACAATAGGAAGAACATCACTTAATTGAGGTGATGTGTGTAAGTTTAATTCCGTTATTCTTTTATCTGCCATGACTACCTATAAGTATATCTTATCTCCATTCTCTTGTAAAATAAAATCCCCATTCTCTTGTAAGAGAAATCCACTTAAAGCTTGAATTGGAGTTTCTATACCACCACCTTTGTGGTTTTGTAAGAAAAAGTTTAATAAAAAATTGTAAGAATATTGAGGAAGTTGTTCTGCTTGAAGTTGATACAATTGATAATCACGCATCAATTCTTCAAGGGACTTTGTTCCTTCATTAATTAGTAAATATTCTTGCCAACTTAACTGATTCATTAATGTATGTGTTTCACCTCATGTTCTTCCCAACCTTTAGTTGGTTTAACATTAGGAAAATCAAAACATCTCCATTTTTTAGATTTTTCAAAATATATATGTTTTACCATATCATTTGGAACATGTCCTCCTGTTGGTAAAATTTTATGGTCATTCTTAAATACCAATTCAACAGTTACGGTTAAATTTTCAGAATCATCCCAAACTCTTTCCTTTTCTTCTAACAATCTCCATTCACCACGATTTAAATATTGGTCTTGTAAAGCACAGTTTAGATACGAGAAAGTTAATTTTAAATTTTCTATCGTATCGGAATAATTTGCTGCTGTAGCAAGATGTCCTTTATCGTAAATGTTTCTTTAATAATCTTTTGAATCAGAAGTATGAACAGTTTTTTCGGTATAAAAATCCATTGAACCTCTATCTACACCTTTTGGTCGGTTGGTTGAGGTATAAACCAATTTCATAGGTTGTTCATAAACCTCATTATACCAAACCTTATAAACTTTATTTTCAATATAAACTTCACTTCTTTTAGGTTGTTGAGCAAAAAGTTCATCTTTAGCACATCCACTAAAAATAACCAACACAAATAACAAATTCAATATTCTCATTTTCATTCTTTCTTTAGATTAATCCTTAATATATAAATATTAAAGTTTTCCATAATCCGAACCCCAATCTGCTTTTACGGGAAATCCAAAAGATTCGAGAACGGATTTAACACCTTTAATAGTTTCTATTTCAGTATTGTCGAACTGATATAAAAAGGAATCGTATGTATAAAGAATTGGAAGTGGCAACCCCCCTTCCTTCATTTTCTTCATTACCTCAATATTAAATTCAGTTTCCATTGATTGTAGTAAGTAGTTAAATACTTTTTGAGCATTTGGTTCTTCTACATAACTTAAAGGTATTCTTCGCTTGGGTGTTTGAATAAATCCTGTACTTTGAGTGGTTTTCCAAAAGGTTTGAATAAAATCATCTACATTACTAAAAAAAGGTATCGCTTTATCTTCTTCACTCACTCCCCCATAAAGAATTCTAAATGTTCTTCCTTTAGAATCATCATACTCACACCCATATTGGTCTGCTAACCATTGGTGAACGGATGTTTTGGGTAAATCATACCCAATCAACTTACCGATGATACGAACGTGATAAGCATCGTAATCGAATTGTAAAAACAACTTACCTGGTTTGGGTATAAAGACATCTCGTGTTCCATCCTTTTTATTCAAGGCAGAGAAATTGATACCCCCATGTCTATTGGAAGGTCTTGATGTTATGGTATATGGATTGTATTCGGTATAGACAATATCATTGTTTAGATTCTTTGAAGAAGCAGGCCATCTATCAATAAATTTTTTCGTATCGACATGAATACCCGTTCGTTCGGACTCTGAAAGAAGAGGAATCATCGTATCATCAATCCATTCATTTGTTTTATCCAAGTTCCATTCACCAACAATACCTTTTAGAACCTCACCCCACTTCATTATAGGAATACTTTTACCCAAATCATCACGTAATCCCAATCGAGTATAAAAGTTCGTTAGCGGTTCTAATTTATCACCGAACGGATATATTTGATTTTGGTCAAAGAATAGTGAGGATTGGACATCTTTAATATTTTGAATTTGAATATTCGTTTGTAAAAATCCTTTCTTATTCCAAATCCACTTTGATTGAGTTGATTGAGATAAATCAATAGTTGGAGTTTGACAATCGTTGTGGTGAAAAGGAATAATAAAATCATCACCACCAATATAAACGTAAAGAAAAGACAAACTATTATTCATAGGATGTCTTTCCAAATCTTCCCAAATCGGAATAATGATTGACCGTTCGTTATTCCACTTGGTTAGAAAATCTTGTATTTCTTGTTGATTCTCTACTATTGTCATTAGGACATTAATTCATCTAAATCAATATTGTATTTTTCTTTTAGTTGGAATAAGGTAGTTCTGATTTCATCTGCAACTCGTACTTCTTCTTCGGTTGCAGTATCGGGTGCATGTTTAGTTCTACTTCGTAACTCTTTATCTAAATCCCAAAGTAATAAACATAAATCTAATGATTTCAAACATCTCTTATGTGCTTCTCTATCATCAAAATCATCTAAATCAAAAGTTAGTTTTGCTTTCATCTGTATTTTCTTATTATCTCAAATGTTCGTTTTAAATCCGAATCCAAATGTGGTTCTTGTCCTAATCGAACAGGATACCATGCAACTGTGTAACCATGGTTTGCATTATAGTCTTCTGGTTTAACCCTATTACCGTTTACCTTGTTTAAATATATCCAAGGTATATTACCTACTAACTCAAGTTCAATACCTATTTTCTTGAGTCTATTTACAAAGATGTCTATTTCGTTCATGATTTATAATTTTATACAAAGATACTAAAAAGTTTTGAGATATACAAATTATTCATCTAATTTATCCAATAGTATATTCGCAACCTCAATAGAGATTTCGTTTTTATTATATAGTTCCCAAATTAGTTTTCTCATAATCTTTTCTTTTTTACACCCTTTTTATGTTTGATGTATTCTTCTCTCATCACATTAAGGAACTCTGCCTCATCTTCATAGTAGTAACCTTTCTTTTCAATTTTGGTTATTAATTCTCTAACTTGAAATGTAATATTAAGTTCTACTTCTGATTGCCATGGTTCTTTTGCCAACCAACTATCCATTTCTTTTAGAAACTTTAGCTGTTCTTTGGTTACGAAAGTTGCATTGTTTCTCATACTACCAAATTTCGAATCCTCCACATTCTCTTAAAAAGGAAATAAATCTTTGTAAATGTTTTTTATCAACTGAATGAGAAGATTTAACCACAGTCCCATCATCCAATACCAAAGGAGATGTAAGGAGTTGTCCTTCCCATTCTTCGTTAAGTTTTTCGGTTTGGTCTGAAGAAATGAACGTACCATCTAAAGTAGTCCAACTACCCATACAAAGTTGTAATTCATCTACATCTTCTACATCAAAAAAATCTTTACCAATTTCTTCAAGGGCATCGGCAAGTTTATTACAATCTTCTTGTGTTTCTAATCCAGCTCCATCATTTGAACCCCATAGTGAAAGGTCGAGATTGAGTCCTCTTATATCATTTACCATTTCCGATAACATTACAATAGGTCGCCATCCCCACCAATTGGAACGAAAATAATCGCCAGGATTTAATTCTTTAAATTCATCATCTAATTTAAAAAATTCTTGTTTTGCAATATCAGAAAGTTCTGACCAATTATCAGGCCATTGTGGTTTTTCTGAACGAAGGATTGGGTTTTTACCCGAAATATCTACTCCCATATTTTATATTTTAAATGTTATTTATTAAGTGTATTGAGAAAGTAGTTCATATACTTTTTCATCCAATGGAGCCACTCCAAATTGAGCATCTCTTAATTTCAACCATTCAGATACTTCCATTTTAAATGTTTTTGTTTTCATGTGAATGGTAATACTAACTTCTATCATACTTTTAAATTTTACTTCTATCTACTGTCTTTGACCAATTGTCAATATATTCTATTTCATCTGCAACGAGTTTATCCCATTCTTCACGAGTAAATCCCATTTGTTCTAATTCTATATCAGTCATCATAATATTAGGCAACTTCCATTAATTCTTCTTGAGTATAACCAAGTGAAACAAGTTCTTTTTCTAACTCAACCATATACTTGGTAAGTTTTTCAAGAGTTCCTTTTTTCCAATATGATTTATTATGATTAACAAACTTTTCCCATGTAGTATTACCATTAGAAGGATTGTTGTATTTACTTTCATCGTAGTTTTTCCACTCACCCAACCAATACTCAACTGAATCCCATTGTGGTTTGTTACTTACAAAAACATAAGAAGGGAAATATTTGAATTTAGTTCCATTATCAGATTGAATTTTGTCATCTCTGAACTCATAGATATCATACATACCATCAAAACTACCTGCCTTGAAGTTGTTGGCAAAGTTTTGAATGTCTTGGTAAATACTCAAAGGAGTAGTAGAACCATTTTTACTCCACACATTCACATCTACCGATGAACCTCCACTATATACTGATGAAGTAGACCATACGGTGATTCGGTTACCATACTTTTGTTTTACATATTGTTTGATAATAGAAGCAGTGTGTTTAGCTCCCATGTGGATAAAAGTTTCATCGTTATTATATCTATCTTTTTGAATTGCATTAGAAGGTAATTCAAAAGTCATTCCGTTAAACTGAAACTTGATTTTTTTAGTGTTTTTCATAATTAGGGTTTTTAAGTTTTAATGTTTTTTATCTCTCTCAATCTTACATAGTAAATATACGAAGATTTTTTTGACTTTCCAAATAAAAAATGTTAAAGTTTTGTTAAAGTTATTAACAACCCATTTCCATTCTTTCTACTCTATTGTGATGGTCAGCCTCTGAATACTCCACTACTGAAAGTGATGGAGTAAACTTGGTCATATATTTACCACCATTGGTGTAATTACCAATCACTCTATCAATAAAATGTTTAATCATAAAGGTCATATCTGAAGAACCAAATCCTTCATCTTCATCCCAATCTTCAGTCCATTCTTCTGCGACTTCTAATGCAGTTTCTAATAAATCCCATTGTGGAATTTCTTCATCACGAACCATTTCGTTGAAACCAACGATATGACCTTTGGTGCGGAAAACTAAATCTTGTGGGTGAACTAAATATCTCATAATTTAAGGGTTTTAAGGTTTTTTATCTCTCTCAATCTTACATACTAAATGTACGAAAGATTTTTGGTATTTCCAAATAAAAAGTGTTAAAGTTTTGTTAAAATATTTGAGTTATACTTTGACCGTTAGCCTCAATATGTTCGTTGATGAGTTTTACAATATCCTCAACTCGTCTGTAATCTTCTTTTGGAAGGATTAGGGCCTTGGTTAGAAGTTCATCGTAAAGATAACCATCCCAAATACCACATAACATATTTTCAAGGTCTGAATGAACTTCTTTTTGAGTTTCCCAAATGTAGTTAGTTACATTTCGAATAGTGGTAGAGTGCCAATCCATTAAAAATGCATCAAATAATTCGTGTCTGTTAAATCTTTTATAGTTCATAGTTTACGTGTTTAATTAACTCTCATTTACAAAGTAAATATACAAAAAAAAGTTGGTATATCCAAATGATTTACCAACTTTTTATGTTAAAATTTTGTTAAAGTTTTGAGTTATTCACCCCAATGTTTTTTACGTAGTTCGTAAATATCAATCGGTTCACGTTTCATATGTTCACCTTGTCTAAAAGTTGCTCCTTGCTTCAAATATCCACCCAAATAGTTTCTTCTCATTCTATTTGAATTATTTGGCTCAGACCCATGTACACAATGAGAATGTAAAAGAACCATATCTCCTTTTTGAGTATATCCTTCTATTTTTCTAAATCCATGACCCTCTGGCATAATACAAGGTTTACCTCTTTCGTTTGACCAAAATTTAGGATTTGTTTTTGCACGTTCTTCATCAATTTCAATAGGAAGTTTGCCAAGATTATGAGACCCCTCATAATTCCAAACTGCACCATTTTCTTTATCATGATTATCTAATGCAAGAGCCATATTAACAACTTCATTTCTACCACAGCCGGTATAAAATACGTTTTGATGCTGGTCTCTACCCAATTGCCCTGGTGGTTTAAAGTATGCCCAAGATTGAGTCCCAAGAACTTTACCATCCATTAAAAATTCACATGCCTCAATTATTTTAGGATGAACAAATAATTTCTCTAATTTATCAGATAATTTATGTGGATATGCAAATGGGTCCCATTCTCCCCATTCTTCGCCATTTTCTTTAGTAGTAAGTTGTCTTTCTTGACGAAGTTTTTCAAGTTCATCATTAATCTCATCACACTCCTCTTCAGTTAAAAGACGTAATGTGGTGAATCCTCTATACCTCCAATCGAAGGTCATTTGTTGGATTTCTTCTTGTGTAAGATGCTTATATGCCATATATAACTTATTTAGTTTGTATATAAATATATACTATTTGTGAAATTGTAATAAATTTGGTAAATATAATTTTAAATTAGGCATAGAATCTTCTACCAACTTTATTGAAAGTCTATTTGATTCTTGAACTGATTTATATTTTATGTTTCCATTAGAATCATATATTGGTTCTATATTTCCCGAAATTCTCCATCGTATAGAAACAACTGTATAAAATTTATTACTATTAATGTTGGAATAGTTTGAAGAATCTATTTCTAAAATAGGACCATTTTTATCATTAGTACGCTGACAGAAATATCTAACGATGAAACCGTTTTTATAATCATCCTCCGTTGGTGTTGGAACAGATGTTTTTATTTTAGGTTCCATGAACTTATATAGACCGTTTGCTATTTGTTTATATCTATCTACACTCATTCTTCAATTCCTGTTGTATTTCGTATCTGTGATTCAACTTGAGTAAACCAACCATTACTATCTAATGTGTGGTTTATTCTCATTATTTGAAATATCCTATCACTATATTTTTTTGGTAAATCCTGTATTTTAAATACATCCCCAACTTTTAATCCACTAACACCATGAATAGTAAAATTGAAAAAGATTGGAAGAATAATTGAATTTTGAGTAATTCCTTTATAATCACCCCCAACAAATATACCATCATCCATTTGTTGAATCATTTTTAACAAAGATGGGTCATTATAAGTACCTACTATAAGTAAATCATTTAAAGTGTTGGCATTAGTATCTATAAAATCAAACCAATTCACAACTGCATCAGTATTTCCTTTTACATTTTGTATTTTTGGAAATATACCAGCAGTTTGAGTAAATAATTCAAGATTTTTCTTTTTATTCTCTTTTATAATATCTGCCGATGACTTTTCTTCTTGTTTTTCTTTTGGGTCTTTTTGAGCTTCTTCTGCATTTTTCTGCATTTTATTTAAAGCATCCAAAACAGGGTCAATTTCGTTTGTAAATAGACCTTCTCTCTCTAATAATATTTCTCTTGCCTCTGCATTTCCTTGGGTTGCTGCATTTCGCTGACCAACAATCATATTTTTCATTGCACCAGGAATGTCAATTTTTAATGAAGATTCGATGAAAGGAGTTTTTAGTCCTCTTGATTGAAATACAGATGTGATTCCTTTACTTGGAACACCACCAGTACCAATTTCTCTGATGTGAAGTTCCATTGAACCCTTTTCAGTTGATTTTATTGGTGCATCAGTATTTTCAGTTTTACCACTACTACATCTATCTACAATTTGAAATTCCCAATACATGTTTACTGCAGAAGAAACACCATTTAAAATTTCAAGAACTATATCTTTAATTACCAAACCCTTTCGGTCAATAACTTCTTTAAAGAAATCAAAATTTAAATATAAATCAGTCAACCAACCCCATTTGTAAGCAAAAAATTGTTGTTCCATTGATTCAGGTATCACTTCATTTAAATCATACCAAGTTATATCAACTTCTCTTGGAAAATATCGTTTTGTACTATCAGTTTCAGGATGACCATCGACTACTTTTTTTGGTTTTTGGGAGTTTCCTTCGCCTTCAAATTCTATAAAAGTAGATTTTATTTCTTTTGATGTCAATGCATCAATTAAACCAAAATCGGGTAAATTTCTATTAGGTATATATAATTTTGTTATATCAGTAGAAAACATATGTTTATGTGCCCTACATAGAGTATCATTTATAGATATTCTATTATTCATCATCACCGATTTGCCACAAGGACCTTCTACAACAGGTATTAAAGTTCCTTCTTGAACCGTATTTATAATTTCAAATGCCAAGTCCATACGAATGAATCGTTGGTCTGTTACTAAACTTACTCCTTCGGGTATTTCAGCAGTGGTTTCCTTACCATCTTGTTTTATTCTTGCTGTTGAATCATCAAAATCATCACGTAGTGATTCTCGTAGTCTTTCTTCCATGTTAATAAAATTAGCAGGGTCTGCCCATCTTGGGTCATCTACTAATTTTTTTATTTCAGGAATTTGTTTATGATTTGGTAAATCATTATACATTTGCATAAATAAAGCCTTACCAATATTCTGTTTACCTTGATTTCCAGTTCTGGCAGCATCTATTTGGTATCCGTAAAATTTATCACCTGTATAAATTTTGTTACCTGTACTTATTGTTTTTACAAATCCCTTATGTGGTTGTAAATAAGCTGGAATTTCTCCTAATGAAGTTAATTCAATATTTACATTAAAAGTTTCACCATCTCCATATTCAATACCACCGCCTGTAATAAATCCTAATACAGCATCATAAGTTCCTTCTGAATCTTTTCTCTTTTTTAAGATTGTTTGAACATTATTATATTCTGCTATATCACATACACTTAATCCGCATTTTTGGTTATACGATTTTTGTGAATTCCAACCCCATTCTACTAAAACTGTGTATCCTGGTTCTAAAAAGTGTTTAATTACTGACTCACATTGTCCAATCGTATAACAAACAATAGTAAATGTGGTTTTTCTTGATAATCCCTGTGCACCGTTTTGTATAGAAACATTCTCTATTGTTGGAGAAGGTCTGAATCCTCTAACTGAATATTCTTCTAAATAATCTTTGCCACTAAAATCAATACCAATTCTACCAGCACGAGTTGAGTTTCCATATCTTTGTGAGAATGAATCGTTTTTTGGAATAGATTCAATAACCAATCCTCTACCTACTGCAGATAAAGTACGCATCCATGGAATTAAATCAGATGCCAGACGATTGTTACCGGCTTTACTGTTAATAACCCCATTTGTAGTGGAATCTATATTTGATAATTGTGGAAATGTATTTACCATTTGTTATTTTTCAAAATCAGATATTACTTTCTGATAATTATATGGGATTCTCAAAATCGTTCCATCGGGGACTGCGAAAGGTGCATCATGTAAATTATTTGCAGATGCAATAATCCACCATAGAGATGTATCACCAAGAAATTGAAAAGCAAGAGTGTCTAATCTATCACCCCCTTGGGTAACGATGTAAGTATCTTGGTCTGATTTTGGTATTCTTGGATATATTTTTGATTTATATACCTGTCTACCATCAGCCAATTTTTTTACCTCATTGTTTTTATATCTACTTGCCATATTTTATAATTAACCATTTTTTATATATTTATAAGGTATTTGGAATAGTTGTCCATGTATATCTATTCCAAACCAGTCTTTTTTATGTAATGCATGAATCTGACAATATAAATCATTTACATTATCTGATGCATGTCGGTAAGAGAATGGTGGATTTTTAGTTGGCTCAACATCAAATTTAGCACCACGCATAATAAACATTGCCTGTTTTATATTACAATTAAATTTATCTTGAATTTTAGATATAGCATCATTTGGTCCTCTAAAATTAGGGTCTATTGCATTATCTTTTATACTTGATTGAGTTGCAACTGGACTTGGTGCTCCCAAAGTTTCTGCTTCAGGTGTTTTTGGTTCTTCTTTTCCTGTTTTTAAATTAACATTAGGTGTAAATGGTATACTAGGTTTAGTTAATACAACACCTTTAGTATCCATTTTAGGTATTGCATCAAGTTTTTCTACACTTCCATTTGAGCTAACTCGAGAGTTTGTACTAAAATTAGATGCTTCTCTATCCTGATTTAACGCTTTAGAACCTTCTTTAGAAAGTTTATAACCATATGGTTTATATTGAGCACCATCAGATTCAATAAATTTAAATGTTAATGCAACATCAATAAATTTTGGAAGATATCCAACTGCACTATCAGTTTCCCACGTTGAATTGTCAGGTATGGTGTAACTTAAACTTTCTATAAATGCAACTTTAGAATTATATATATCACCTATTCTAAATGATATAATTGGAGCATTCATCAACTTTTCTTTGTTAATAAACGGATATGTAAGTTGAGTTAATTTTGTAATTTTCTCCCAATTTATTGCCAATTCATATGGACTCATACAGTAAATTTTTAAATTAAAAGAAACGTTTCTTTCTACTCCTGTATATGTGTAAAAATTATATGGATTACCAACAAATTTATTAGTATTCCAAGATGGAGAAACGGTTTCGGTTAAACCACTAATCAATGTTCTGAAAAATATAGGTTTGTCACTTAAACCAACATGAGAAATCCAAAATGGGATTAAATCTTTATTTTCAACATCCTCTTTTTTATATTCATCACTTGGTGATAGTTGATTTATAAAATCGCTTTTATTACTTATTCCATATTTTCTTTCTAATGATTTTTCCAATATTGGAGATTCTTCTCCGGATATTCCACTATAAGGTGACAATGGGTCATATGCAGACTGTTCTTTATTCCAAATAGGATTTCCATTTTTATCATTTACTGCTTCAAATGCATATTCAGTTTTACCAAATCTACCTAAACTATCTTTTCTTTTTACACCATTAACAGGAGAAACAAGTGATAAGTCAATTCCTTTAAATTCTGCAGCATCACCACCTTCTTTTTTGTAATCACGATTGTCTTTTAATACTTTTGAATATTTGTTGGTATCATTATAATTAGTTTGAATTTTTTCACCAACAGCATCTCCAATAGTTTGGCCACCTCCAAATAAATCACCCCTTAATTTATCTTTTGCTAAACCAATCCCATTTCCAAGAGCTTGTTTTCCAATAGTAGCAGGATTTCCACCTCCACTATCTTTTAAAAACTTACCAAGACCAGTTCCATTTGCACCTACGATATCTTCAGTAATTGGGTCTGATGATGTTAATTCCTTTTTACCTGATAATTCTATAATTTTATCAGTAACTCTTGAAGGTATTTGTGTTTGGGGAATACCAAGTTTAGAATTAACAAAATCTCGTGCCTGATTGATTTTACCTCCAATTAAACCTCCACCTGCGTCAGAACCACCAGTTGCAGATTTCATATCTTCTAATAGTGGAGTACTTCTTTGGACAATACGAATTGCCTCATTACCATAGATAAGAGGATTGTTTAGTTCTACGAGTGATTTAGAACGTATTCCATTACGCTCTTGTTCAGCAAGTGTATCCTTATCAGGTTTTACCAATTTGTCTTGTGTAGACCCTTTAAATAGTTCTAATATAGTCTTTGCCATTATGCGTTATTCAAACTAAATTTATTAACGGAGTTTTTTTCACTTGTTGAAACTACCAATCCTGTAACTTTTTCTCTATCTAAATAAACATCTTTTGCAGCTTTTGTAACCTGAATAAGTTCATCCATTTTAGATAACATTTGGGTATTATATTCTGATAATGAACCTTGTTCAATAGCACCCGTTTCTTCTTCATCTCCAAAAGCATTAAATAAGAATCCTAATCCAGCCCCAACTGCACCCAATCCCAACATTACGGGTAATGCTGCAATTCCACCAATTGCCATTACACCAAGAGATGCACCCAATAAAGAAAATGCACCAGCTAAAGCAATCATTCCAGGTATAATAGATATCAATCCTATAAGTTGGTCGGAAAGACCACTCAACATTGAAAATCCATTTGCCATTTCTTGAATTGCTTTACCAAGAACCCAAATTGCACCAGCAATTACTAACATACTTGCTGCACCAATTAATACACCAGCTCCGATTGGAGACATCATAATAGCACCTAATCCAGCCATAGCAGCTCCTAATAAAAGCATACCGGCAGCAGCAACTCCTACTTCACCTAAACCTACACTTTTAAATTCTTGTAAAGCCTTTCCTAATATATAAACTGAACCGGCAACTAATACCATAGCAGCTGCACCTTTAAGTACAGCACTCATATTAATTTTACCCATAGATTGCATGATTCCACCTTTGCCAGCTGGATTTGGCATTGGACCATTTTGAACTGGATTCATTTGATTAGCTGCAGATGTAAATGGGATTCCATTACTAGGTACTGCTGCAGAAGCACCTCCAAATAATTTTTTAATTCCGGGTATTTTTTGAGCCATACCACTAACATTAAGTCCCATTTGTGCAAAATCGGCACCAACTTGAGCACTAGCAGTAATCATACCCCCTAATGATTTTAATGAAGTTCCTAAATATTTGTTAAGACCACCATCTATAAATTCACCAAGTTGAGAAAACTTTTCATTTATGACTCCACCAAGAGTTCCTGCCTGTTCTTGGTATTTTACCATTTTTTCAAGTTCTGCAACAGAAATTCCCAATAAGTCAGCAGTTTGTTCTCGTTGGAACACATCCATTCTGTTGAATGCATCAACACCACCAAGAGCATTTAAGGTTTCTTTTACTGATTCCTTTATTTTTCCTTCATATGCCAATGCACGAGCTCGGTTAAGGTTAACATTCCTACCCAACATTGCACCCAACTCTAATTCTTTTGTAATTGAAGTTTCAAAATCTAAAAGACCTCTTGATATACCACTCAAGGTTTTCATATTTACCCCAAGTTTTGCAGCATAACCAGCAGCTTCTAAAATATTTTTACCACCCTGTTTTCCAAATAAAGCAAATTCTTCAGCAGAAGCAGCAAGGTCTCCCATCAGCTGAGATGGTATAATGTTATTTTGTTTTGCAAATTCACGAGAAGTTGCAATCATATCAGATGCAACATCAGTAGAATTTCCATTTAATCGTGAAAATGAACCAACCAACGTGGCAGCTTCTGAATTGGATATACCCATATTCATTGCCATCAATCCAACATTTGTTTGTAATCCAAATGTTGCTCTATCAGTTGAACCTAATTCACTTGATAAGTTTTTAGCAGTTCCAACTGCATCTTCAAATATAAAAGATAAAATTCCTGCTTTTCTTGCAACACCATCGGTCTGAAAAAGGGTTGTTCCTAATTCTCTGTTTGCTTGACCAATCTTATCAACAACAAAGCCCATTCCAGTAACCACACCACCAAGTGCACCTTGAAGATTTCCATACAAAGTAATTGTAGTTTCAATAGTGCCCTGTATTGTATCTCGTATTCCGTCTAATATCTGATGTTGTTTATTAAGAAGATTCTGCTGTCTCTCGGTCAATGATGCAATCCCTGCTGCTCTCTGAAATTGAGCATCCAAATTCTGAACTATTTCATCAGTAATTCCCTCCATTCCAATTAAATCATACAATTGGTTTGAAATAGAGTCTTCTATGTGTCTTTTTGCAATAACATCTTCAGAGGATAGTGAAAGTAATTCTTGATTCAGAGATGCTATTGAATTTAAAGCATCATGGGTATCTGAATAAGAACCATCTATTGTATCTTGTAATGCAATTCTTTTTCTATCTAAATCTACTAAAGAAGCTTGTAATCCAGTTAACCCCTTTAATTTACCTTCTTGTTGTACTAATGCATCAACTGATTGTTTTTGAAGATTTAATCTCTCTCTAATTTGCTCATTACCTTCTTTGAGAATAATTACTTGGTCTTTATACGCTTTTGATGCCTTTATGGCATTTCTTTCCAATCCCTCAGCAGAACCCAAAAGTCTATCCATTTCTGCTTTAGCAGCAGTAGTGGTTTCCTTTAATTTTTTTATTTCGTCAGCTGCAGCCATCTATTGGATATCCTATGAATATTTTTCTAAATCTGATTTTAATTCTTTTGCTAACTTTTCCAACTCGGTCATTTTTTTTATAAGTTGAGATGGTACTTGTTTATTTTTCTTTGCAGCTTCAATTGCTCTATTTGTAGTATTTGTTTTTAATCCATCAAAAAATGCACCAACAAATTTTGATGCAGATGATAATTCATTTATAGATTTTTTAGACATAGGAGTTTCCCCTTTATACAATTATACTAATATAAATATAAGGTATAAAAAAAGTGAGGAAATTTACTTCCTCACTCTAACATTTGGGCTTGAACTTGATTTTTTATTTACCTTATCATATTCTGCCTTTTCTTTCTTTTTTGCATCAAGAAGTTTATTAAAGTAAAATCGTCTCCAATGAATCGGCATCTGATAAACATCATTCCAAGTAAATCCATTTCCATAATTAATCATTTCCCAAATTTGGGTATGGAGTTGGATTGAGTAATCACTCGGTAGGGTAAAAAAACCCAACCCCGAAGGGTATATCAAGTGCCTCCGTCTCACCCGTAATATCTGAAGTAAAGTTAAACTTCAATTCTAAATCAGGAGTAAATTCTCTAACATATTCTCTCAATGCACGAGAATCTCTTGCAAGTAATCCGTTTTTTACCCAATTGTTAATGAATCCTCTATCGGTGTTTCCATCAACTTCCTGAATCATATATCTCAATCGAGTAGATACATCTTGTGAAACTACATTATCACCTTTAACCAAACGATTTAGGGCTTGGATTTCAGCATTAATATCAATCTCATCTTTATGGGTAAGTAATTTGAATTTAATTTTCTTTTTTGAAATTGGTAATTCAAAATCATACCTGTTATCACTTCTTAATTTATCTTCATCAATTTCTTTTATTTGAATTTTAGATAAATCAATAGTTGTCTTTTGTAATTCGCCACTAAATGGGTCTGTTACTTCTACGTTATAATCTGCTCCATAACCGAGAATTCTTGTTGCTAATAAAATTGCATTTTTATCACCTACAAAAATATCACCAACATCCAAACCTTTCTCAACAACGACAGATTCAAATAACTTATCAAGTACCACCCCCTTTCTTATCAAATTTTGTGAAGCAAGTATATCCTCCTCTTTAGCAGTCATATACTTAATTTCCACAGTCCCCTTTGATAACGGGTGTCCTTCAGGGTATAGTTTCCCTTTAGATGGAAGTTCAATCACTTCCGTTGGAAAATCATAATTGGTCATAAACTTTTATTTTAATTGTTTGTATATAAATATATAATTTAAAAAAAGTTGAAAAAAAAGAGTTCTCTTATTGAGAACTCTTTTGTATAATAAAATGGAGTAATGTATTAGTATTCCAAGATTGCGTAATCGTAAGCCAATGTCAATTCAATAGAAGCAGGGTCATTTGAAGACCAATCTAAATCACCAAAGTTTGCAGTGGTAATGAATGCACCTTTTAAAGTCCATTGTTCGATTTTATCACCAACTGGTCCTAACATATAGATTTGTAAATCTTTTTTGTAGAAGTCAGCATAACCATCTCTACCTGTTAGAGATTCATGTGATAAACGAACCCACTCCATTACTTGTTGAGCTCCACTCGGTACGATTGGGTCAAAAAGAGTGATGTTGATATCTTGCCACTCACCTTTACCTTTTAACTGTCTTTTAACGTTAATATGGTCGAGGGTAACCTTTTCAAACTGAATTGTAGGTCTGTTAGCTGCCTTGATAAGATATGATGCAATACCATCTACTTCCATGATGAAGCGATTCTTCATCTTAGGTTCAAAGTTGGTGTAGAACATATCGTTAAATTCTAATACTTCTGCCATTTTGTTTATTCTCCTATTATACTAATAAATATAGTTTTTATACTTTTTTAAATTATGCGGTGAATGATGCACC
>Ga0102830_1000311_pt1 | contig 22974 bp, 19 predicted proteins | sample ColrivemetaGS703_FD_84511 | JGI IMG/M metagenome (GOLD analysis project Ga0102830, IMG submission 84511) | Estuarine microbial communities from the Columbia River estuary - Freshwater metaG S.703 | ecosystem: Environmental > Aquatic > Marine > Intertidal zone > Estuary | place: USA: Columbia...
CGCAGACATTATACCAATTATTTTAAAGGAATTCCAAATTTTAAAGAATTTAGAACTCAAATGGTGACTGCTGATGACCCAAAAGATGTTTTTGCTACTTTTGATGAAGTAGAAGCAAAATTTGGAAATGTATTGATTTCGGAAGTATAATTATTCTTTAATTTCAAACGATTCAACCATTTTTTGAAAATCAGGAAGGTATTTTTCAAATTCGTTAATCTCAGTAAAATAATTCATAATAAAACCTGAATTTTCATAGAAATAAAAAATCCTTGCATATTTTATATTTTTTCCGAAAATCTCAATATTATATTTTAAAACACGATACTCACCATATACTTGATGCTGTAAAGTTGACATTTCGATTCTTGGATTTCCAAAATTTTTGTTGATGATTTTTACATTACTCATTACAAATTCATCTATATTTCTAAATTCTTTGTAATACTCTTTATCAATATTATGATTTAACTGAACAATAACCCATCCAAAATCGTCATCTAACGTTTCTATTGGTGAGTATGTTAGTTCACAATGAATATCTTTGTAAGCAACCCAATTTGATGGAATTTTAAGTGAGTAACCTTCTTGAAAATTTTGAATATCATCTTTAATAATTTTATTTACATCACACTTAACTGTTTGTTGTGTTATGGAACAAGAAGTTAACAAGATTGATACACTGAAAATTAAGAAGTAACCGTAATTTTTCATCTTTCAATAAACTCTTTTGTAATTCTACTACTCGCAATTTTTGCTGCAATATAGCCTAAAATAGTGATTGTAAAAACAACAATCAACAAATTGAAAAATCGGAATTCTACTGGATACGCCAAACTTTCAGTAATCATAAACCATCCATATTCCTTTTGAAGTAATACCAAAATCACTCCTAAAAAAAGACCGAAAATCATTCCAAAAAAAGTGAGTAAAAATCCCTGAATCACAAATATTTTTTTGATTTCTGCAATTGTTGCTCCTAAACCAAATAAGGTTTTGAGATTGTCTTTTTTGTCAATAATCATCATGATAATAGAACCTATTACATTGAACAATGCAATGATAATAATCAAGGTAAAAATCAAATATGATACAAAATTCTCAGTATTGATAACCTTATAAAACACTTCATTCAATTGCTCTTTAGTTTGAACAGTAAAATCTGATCCCAAATTATTTTGAAGTTGTTTTGCAATTTCATCAGCAGTTGATACATCTTTCAATTTGATTTCAAAAGTAGTAATTTGATTTTTTTTAAATCTTAATAAATCAGCTGCCTGATCAATATCTACAAACACATACTTGCTCTCAAATTCTTCAGTACCTGTATATAATCCAACAATTTGAACTTCGGTTTTGTAAAATGCATTTTGTGGATTTATAAATCCTGTGCCTGGTTTTGGGACTAATATTCGCAAAGGTTCTGTAAAATTTCGAACGCCTAACGAGAGTTTCAAGGCAATTGTGCGTCCAATTACTGCTGTGTTCACATAATTGGTATCAATCCAAATCCCTATACTTAACGTGGAATCAATTCTTGTAATTTCAGGATAGTTTGACGAAACTCCTTTTATAAATGCAATTTCATTTTTGTCCTCGTATTCTAGGAAAACTCGCTCTTCAATGACTTTTGCAACAGATTTTATTCCAGAATTTTGTTGTAAAATTTGTGATATTGAATCTGTAATAAAAAAAGATTTCCCTTTTGTCGCCGAAATTTTAATATCTGGACTTGCACTATCCAACAATCCATAGCTAAAAGTGCGTAATCCTGAAAATCCTGAGAGGATGATAAACAATGCCAATGATCCAATAATAACCCCAAACGAAGCAATTATGGTGATGATATTAATAGCGTTATTACTAGTTTTAGTAAATAAATATCTTTTGGCTATGTAGGTTGAAAAACGCAAAGAATACGAATTATCTTTTTTGACGTCTGGCCAACAACTCCGGATTATTTATTGGATTTTCATCATTTCCTTGCAAAGATTTATCGATTTTTTCCAAATAATCCAACGTATCATCACCAAAAAATAATAATTCCGGCATTCTACGCAACTGATTTTTAGTTCTTTGCGCCATTTCATGACGAATTAAAGGTGTATTTGATTGAACACCTTTTACAATTTCATCTCTTTTTTCTGAAGGAAAAATACTTAAGTACACTTTTGCCACACCTAAATCTGATGTAACACTTACTTTAGAGACAGAGATTATGACACCTTTCATTCCGTCTTGCGCTGCTTTCTGCAACACATCTACCAAATCTTTTTGCAATACTCCTGCAATTTTTCGTTGTCTGTTTGTTTCTTCCATACTGCAAATTTACACAATTTTTAAACAGTGTAAATTTTATTTTTGATGGCATATGTTACCAAACCTACTCTATTTTTTACTCTGCATTTGGTAAATAATGCATCTCTATAACCACAAACAGTTTTGGGACTTAAACACATTTTTTCAGAATATTCTGAAGGATAAATTTTTAGACCTGTTATAAGAATTCCTTTTTCTCTAGAAATTTTCTTCATGTATTTGTCTAACTCTTTTTTAGATCCTAAGTCAAAAGCATACATCATTGCAGCAATTTCTTCTTAAGAAATTGACTTTGAAGGTCTGCTGTCATTTGGACAACAAGTTGATTAATCATTTTAATTTTTATTTGATGTCTCTTTTTAAGAGACTAATATTAGTGAAAAATCGAGAATATAAAAAAATGGATTTACAGAAAAAATATTCAATAATTTAGGGTGTTTTTCCTGCAAAAAAAACAAGGTTTTTGCTGTTTATTTTTTTGGGAAAACAGAACTTTACCAGGTAAAATGACTCATAACATGTCTTAAGGGAAGATTACTTTATAAGACTCCTTTTTTTAAAGTCTTTTTTTTTCTAAAGTAATTTCAAAAAAGATGAAATAAAAAAAAATCTCAAAGCGATGAAACTTTGAGATTCTTTAAATGAAAATATTTTTTTGAATTTAGTCAGCTAAAATAATTACTTTGTTATCATTCAATTCTAAAGTACCAGAATTAATGGTCAAACTTAACTTTCCGTCAGTAGCTTTTGAAAATTTATTTTGAAACTTTTCTTTGATGGTATAATTCGAAGCTTGAATTTTAACTTCTCCAGCTTTCAAAACAGCAACAACTGGTGCGTGATTGTTCAACATTTGAAATTCTCCATGAACTCCTGGAACAGAAATAGCATCAACTTCTGATGAAAATAAAATAGCTTCTGGTGTTACAATTTCTAAAAACATACTTTAATGGTTTTTAATTTTTCGTTTTTGGTTTTTAGTTGATACTAAACGCTAAAACTGAAAAACTAGATTTACGCTTCCGCTAACATTTTTTCACCCGCATCAATTGCGTCTTGAATAGAACCTCTTAAGTTGAATGCTGCCTCAGGATATTTGTCTAACTCACCATCCATAATCATATTAAAACCTTTGATAGTATCTTTAATATCTACTAAAACTCCAGGAATTCCGGTAAATTGTTCAGCTACATGAAAAGGTTGAGATAAGAAACGTTGTACACGTCTTGCTCTTGAAACGACTAATTTATCCTCTTCGGAAAGCTCTTCCATACCTAAAATTGCAATAATGTCTTGTAATTCTTTGTATCGTTGTAAAATTTCTTTAACTCTCTGTGCACAATTATAATGATCATCACCCAAAATATCAGCACTTAAAATTCTTGAAGTAGAATCTAATGGATCTACTGCAGGATAAATACCTAGCTCTGCTATTTTACGAGATAATACTGTTGTAGCATCTAAGTGAGCAAATGTTGTAGCTGGTGCTGGATCTGTTAAATCGTCTGCAGGTACATATACCGCTTGAACAGAAGTGATAGAACCTTTTTTGGTTGAGGTAATACGCTCTTGCATTGCACCCATTTCTGTTGCTAATGTTGGCTGATAACCTACAGCTGATGGCATACGTCCTAATAGTGCAGAAACTTCAGAACCTGCTTGTGTAAATCTAAAAATATTATCTACGAAAAAAAGAACATCTTTTCCTTGAGATTCTCCTGCTCCATCTCTAAAATATTCAGCAATTGTTAATCCTGACAAAGCAACTCTTGCACGTGCTCCAGGTGGCTCATTCATCTGACCAAAAACGAATGTTGCTTTTGAATCTCTCATTCCAGCTTTATCAACTTTTGATAAATCCCATCCTCCTTCTTCCATAGAATGCATGAATGCATCACCATATTTAATGATTCCTGATTCTAACATTTCACGCAATAGATCATTTCCTTCACGAGTTCTTTCTCCAACACCTGCAAAAACTGATAAACCACCATGGCCTTTTGCTATGTTGTTAATTAACTCTTGAATCAATACCGTTTTTCCAACTCCTGCTCCACCAAATAATCCAATTTTACCTCCTTTAGCGTAAGGCTCAATTAAGTCAATTACTTTTATTCCTGTGAATAAAACTTCTGTTGAAACTGATAAATCTTCAAATTTTGGTGCAGATCTGTGTATAGGTAATCCATTTTCACCTTCTTTTTTAAGGTTTCCTAAACCATCGATTGCATCTCCAGTTACATTAAATAAACGTCCATAAATATCATTACCAATAGGCATCTGAATTGGGCTTCCTGTTGCAATTACTTCAACACCTCTGCTTAATCCATCAGTAGCATCCATTGAAATTGTTCTTACAGTATCTTCACCTATGTGTTGTTGAACTTCAAGAACCAAAACAGAACCATCCGCTTTCTTTATTTCTAATGAATCGTAAATTTTTGGAAGTTCGTTGTTTTCGGTATCAAATTCAACGTCAATTACTGGTCCAATTATCTGAGAAACTTTACCTATTGTTGCAGACATTTTATATCTAATTTAATTAATGTTTATTATTATGAATTAATCATTTTATTTAAAGGCGCAAAGGTAATTCTTTTGAACGTAATTAAAAAAATAAATTTTAAAATAGTATAAATAAAAAAGCCTCACCAAAAGGTGAAGCTTTAAAAATTATATTTTATAAAATATTACTTATTTGTAACTTTTACAACAACTCTTCTGTTTTGCTCTCTTCCTTCAGCAGTATCATTTGAAGCAATTGGTTGACCCTCTCCAAATCCTTGTGCATCCAAACGTGTTGTAGCAATACCTTTTTTTACTAGGTAATCTCTAACAGCCATCGCTCTAGCTTTTGATATTCTTGAATTTACATTTGCAGATCCAGTACTATCTGTATGACCTTCAATTACAAAATTTGCATTTGGATTAGTACTCATAACATCAATTATTGCATCTAATTTTTCGGTAACTCCTGATTTAAAAGTTGATTTTCCAGTGTTAAATAAAATGAATTTAGGCAATTCTCGTAATACTGCTTCAGCAGCTTGTGAAATTACTTCTGGACATCCATTATTAGACCCAGTACCTACTTCGTTCGGACATTTATCATCTTTGTCCAAAACTCCATCTCCATCTGTATCTGGCCAAGGGCAACCTCCATTTGCAACAGGACCTGCTACCGTAGAACATTTGTCATCTTTATCTACTACACCATCTCCGTCTGTATCTGCACAACCTTTGTTAGCTTTTGTACCTTTTTCGTTTGGACACATATCATCTTTATCTGCAATACCATCTCCGTCTGTATCTGGACAACCGTTCATTGAAGCTAGACCAGCAACTTCAGGACAAGCGTCATCTGAATCTTTAATTCCGTCTCCATCAGAATCTGGACAACCATTGAACTCTTTTAAACCAGCAACTTCAGGACATTGGTCATATTTGTCATAAATACCATCTCCATCTGAATCTTTTCCGCCAAATTTAACTACAACACCTAAAGAAGATTGATAGTGAGATGTTACTTGGTCAGAAAAACCTTTGTTAGTTCCTGTTTGGAAACTAATACCTATAGCATCATTAAACCAAGTATTAAAACCAACACCAACATTTAACATCCCCTCAGAATTAGAATCAAAAGATACATAGTTACCACCTAAATAAACGAAAGGATCAAACCAACCAGTTTCTCCCACAAGATTGTTCAAATCATATTTTACATTTGCACCCAAAGAATAATACAATGCATCTGAATCATCTTTTTTAGTTACTGTTGAAATTTTATTTAAAGATCCTGCAAATTGTAATGAAAAACCTTTGTCTAAGTATTTTTCAGCAGTGATTCTAGAAATAGATGGTAAAAAATTCCAATCTGAGTTACCTAGCAAATCCTTAACTTGGTTTGAAAAGTCACTACCTCCGTAAAAGTCTACAATGTTTACACCAAAGCCTATTGCCCATGGGTTGTTTTCATCCTGTGCGCTTACGTTGCTAACCGTTACTAACGTAAACAAAGCTATCACAGCTAATTTTAATTGTTTCATTATCAAATTTTTAAATTAAAAGTTCGTTTTTATTATACGCAAAAGTAAGTCGTTATTACTAATCTGCAAAGCAAATTTACAAAAAGTTAAAAGAATCACAAGTTTTTTTTAAAATCTAAATAACATTTAGTGATTTTCCTACTTTTTTGAATGCTGAAATTGCTTTATCTAAATGAATTTTATCATGTGCAGCTGACAATTGGACTCTAATTCTCGCTTTCTCTTTTGGTACAACTGGATAAAAGAAACCAATTACATAAATTCCTTCTTTCAATAATTCATTTGCCATTGTTTGAGATAATTTCGCATCGTACAACATTACTGGAACAATTGCGGCATCTGCTCCAACCAATTCAAAGCCCGCTTTTTCCATCTCAGTTCTGAAATAATTAGTGTTCCACTCTAATTTATCTCTTAAAGTTGTATCATTTGAAATCATTTCAAATACTTTTAGAGAAGCTCCTACAATAGTTGGTGCTAATGAATTAGAGAATAAATAAGGTCTAGACTTTTGTCTTAAAATTTCAATAATTTCTTTTTTACCTGTTGTGTAGCCTCCCATTGCACCTCCTAATGCTTTTCCTAGAGTTCCAGTGACAATGTCAACTCTATTCATTACATTTTTTAACTCAACAGTTCCTCTTCCAGTTTTTCCAATAAATCCAGCTGCATGGCATTCATCAACCATTACTAAAGCATCATATTTATCCGCCAAATCACAAATTTCATCTAATTTAGCCACAATTCCATCCATTGAAAAAACACCATCTGTAACAATGATTTTGAATCGGTGATTTTTTTTAGTTGCTTCAATTAATTGTTCCTCCAAAGAAACCATATCGTTATTTTCATAGCGATAACGTGCTGATTTACACAAACGAACTCCATCAATAATTGAGGCATGATTTAAACTATCAGAAATAATAGCATCATCTTGTGTGAATAAAGGTTCAAAAACACCTCCATTTGCATCAAAAGCTGCTGCGTATAAAATGGTATCCTCAGTAGTGTAAAAATCAGCAATCTTTTGCTCTAATTGTTTGTGAATATCTTGCGTACCACAAATAAAACGAACTGAAGACATTCCAAATCCATGAGAATCTAGGGTGTCTTTTGCTGCTTGAATTATTTCAGGATGATTTGACAATCCCAAGTAGTTGTTGGCACAAAAATTAATGACTTCTTCGCCTGTTGAAATTTTTATAACAGCATCTTGTGAGGAAGTAATAATTCGTTCGGATTTAAACAATCCGTTATTTTTTAAATATTCGATTTCGGCTTGAAGAGTATCTTTAATTTTTCCGTACATGATTTATCTTTTTTGAAAAAACAAAGTTACGAAGTTTCACTTTCTTAGTTACACATTCACAACATCAATTGTATCACCTATGTATATGAGTAATTTTTGACGAACTTTAAAATTCATTTTTTCAAGGACTTGTTCATATTTCAACAACTGTTGCTGATGAGAAGCAAGTTGATTTCCCGTTTTATAATCGATGATTACAACTTCGTTATCTACAAAAATCAATCTGTCAGGAATGATAATTTTTTGTTCATCATCTATAATTTCACGTTCATTAAATACAATTACATCCTCAGAATAATACGTTTTTAATAATGGATGAAATACAATATCTTGAATTATTTTTTTGATTGTATCTATTTGAATATCTGAAACATATCCTTCATTCAAATATTTTGATACAACTTTTTCAATGTCATAGAAAGTGAAAATATTTGCCAACATTTCATGAATTAAATTCCCGAATTCAATGGCTTTTCCTTGCGTTGTATCCCATAATTTTGAAGCGCTTGCCAACAACACTAAGTTTTGGTCTTTCCATGGAATTGAAATAAATTTTTTATGAACTTCTGAAATTAACTCAACACTTTTTGGAATAGTCACTCTTGAATTATTCCCAAAATTATAGACAAAAACTGATTCATCCCAATAATTATTTTCCTTCAAAAAAATCTTGAAAAATTCAGAGAAAACCGTTGGATTTGCCTTTTCTTTTTTGGGTAATTTATTTCCAGTAATGACATGCAATTGCTCTACAGCTCTAGTCAAAGCAACATATAACAAATTAAAATTGTCCAATTCTAATTCTTCTCTTTGTTGCTTATAAATAGCTATTCCTTTGTCACTTATCAATTGTAAATCTTGTTTAAAATCCACTAATAATTCTGAAAATGGTTCATAATTTTCAGGCAATTCATCCAACCAAACCTTGGGTTTTATTTGGTGATAAATATCTACATCGCAAGGAAAAATGACCACTGGAAACTCCAACCCTTTAGCCTTATGAATCGTCATTATCTGAACAGCATTGGTAGTTTCTGGAGCAACAATACTCAGCGATTCTTTTTTAATTTCCCAAAAATCTAAAAAGTCTGAAATGTCACTTCCTTTATTTTGCTGCTCTAAAAAAACATCTAAAAAAAACTGAATATATGCATCAGATGAAATAACCAAACGAAAACTTCGAATAATATCTTCTACTTTTTCATACAATGGCAATTGCTGAAAATTAATTTCATCAAAATAGATATAAAACTCTTTGAGTTTCTTAAAAAGTTGCTCATTTTCAGACTTTATAAAACGTTCAAAAAATTCATGTTTAGGGATTTGTATATTTAAATGCTCTTGTAAAAAATACAACATCTCAAAACGGGTTTCTTCATCTTCAGGATGATGCATCAATTTTAAAAAATTGACAATAAAAACTACTTTTTGATTGTTTTTAAGCAACAAGGTTTCTGAGGAAATAATAGGAATTTCATACTCTTGCAAATAATTTGCAATGGCAATTCCGTCTTTTTTAGTTCGTGTCAACACGCAAATTTCTTGCAGAGAAAATTGTTGTTGAACATCAATAATTTTATCAAAAACTTTTTTGGGAAAAGCACTTTTTTGAGTTTCATTTTCCGTTTCAGCCTCGTTAACTTCTTCCTCTTTATCAATAAAAGAAATCGAAACAAAACCTCCTTTTTTCGAATTTTCTAACTGATTATTTCCTTCAAAAAACAATTTTTGATACGATTCATTGGCAAGAAAATTTGATAAATGAGTAAAAAATGAATTGTTGAAATTGATAATTTCAGCAAAACTCCGATAATTAGTCTCTAAATTATGTAATGATTTATGAGTTTGAAATGGATTTTCATATTTGCTTCCCAAATTGATAAACTGAGCCGCTTTTCCTCCTCTCCATCTATAAATAGCCTGTTTCCCATCGCCAACTAACAGCAAACTTCCATGTTCTTGTGACAAGGCATCGTCAATCAAAGGAATCAAATTTTGCCATTGCAATTCAGAAGTATCTTGCATTTCATCAATAAAATAATTCTGAAAACGTTGCCCAATTCTTTCATAAATAAAAGGTGCAGGTTGCTCTTTGAGTTGGTCAGAAATGAGTTGATTAAACTCTGCATTCAAACGAATATTATTTTGAGTTTTAATATTTTCTAACTCGGTATTAATGTGATTTAAAACCGCCAAAGGAATGATGCTTTTTAAAGCCAATTGATTAACCAAATATTTACTAAATATTTTTTTCAATTCTTGATGAAAAGAAAAGATTTCTGGGACAATCTGATCTATGATTGCAGTTGTCTCTTTAGATGTTGTTTTGGTATAGAATTGTTGATTTTCAAAAGCTTTGTCAATAGTCACGCTTCTTGCTGAAAAATCTATAGAAAAAGACTTTAAAACGATGTCTCTAAAATAATTTGGGATTGTTGCTCTGCTGAAATTCATTGGCTCTAAACCATTTTTCTCAATCAAATTTAAGCAATCATTTCCTGTTTTTTCAAATGCTTTTTGTAGCGATTTTTGATGTGAAAACAACGATGATTTTAAGACTGAAAAATCATCTAATGTCTTATTTTTAAGATTTTTAAAATGCTTGACATCATCTTCATTTAATAGAATTTTTGCAAAATCATTAAGTTCTTTTGTAATATCCCAGGAAGTGTCATCATCTGTTTTGTCTAATGAATAATCAATTAAAATTTCGGTCAATTTTTTGTTTGTTCCAATTTTTGAAATCAAGACATCTACTGCTTCTTTGAGCAATGATTGAGTGTCCATTTCAACTTCAAAATTGATTGATAATCCTAAATCGTACGCAAAATTTTTGATGATTTTATGAGTAAAACTATCAATAGTTGTGATAGAAAAAGCTGAATAATTTTGTAAAATTGCATCTAAAATTTTCTGACTTCTTACACGAATTATTGATTTATCAACAGGAATTTCTTGCAAAATTTGTTGTAACAAATCTGTTTCTTTTCCTTCAGAAAAAGCTTCTAAACTTGACAAAACACGCTCTTTCATCTCGCCAGCAGCTTTATTGGTAAAAGTGATGGCTAATATTTTTTGAAACGCAAAAATATTTTCGGTCGAAAGTAGAATTTTAAGATACTCTTTGACAAGTGTAAATGTTTTTCCACTGCCTGCAGAAGCATTATAGACTTGAAAAGTAGCAGGTTGTTGCACAATTTTGTTTTAAAGGAATTGTACGAATTTACAGAAAATAAATGTAACAATTTATTAATTAAACAATGAATCTTTGAGTTCAACTCAAAATTTTGAATCTTAAAACTTGATCTAATTTACCCTAAACCCACATCCAAAGACATCATCACAATAAATCCACCAATAAACCCTAAAGTAGCAATGTCTGTAAATTTGTCTCTTTGTGTTTCAGGAATTACTTCTTCAACCACTACAAAAATCATTGCACCAGCAGCAAAAGCCAATGCATAAGGTAAAATAGGCGTAAAAAACGAAACTGCTAAAGCACCTAAAACGGCTGCAACAGGCTCTACAACAGCCGACAATTGTCCGTAAAAAAAACTCTTTCTCCTACTAATTCCCTGTCTTCTTAGGGGCATAGCTACTGCAAATCCTTCTGGAAAATTTTGAATCCCAATACCAATGGCTAAAGAAATTGCAGCAATAATCATTTCTGTTTGCTCTACTCCTACCAAAGTTGATGCAGCTCCAAACAAAACACCTACAGCCAACCCTTCAGGAATATTATGAAGCGTAATTGCCAAAACCAATAATGTTGTTTTGTGAAAACTTGTTTTTACACCTTCTACTTCATGCTCTTTAAAATTGATGTGTAAATGTGGTAATAATTTATCCATTCCAAAAAGTACCAATGCACCCAATAAAAATCCAAAAGCTGATGGAAAAACTTTTACAAAACCCTCTCCAGGACTATTTTCAATGGCTGGTGCTAACAAACTCCAAAAACTTGCTGCAACCATTACACCACCTGTAAAACCTAGCATTCCGTCTAAAACTGCTCTGTTCATTTTTTTAAAAAAGAACACCAAAGCTGCACCAGCAGCTGTTAAACCCCACGTAAAAACAGAAGCATAAAATGCTGCCAAAATAGGATTTTCTCTTGCAAAAGATACTATTTGATCAAATGTGCTCATGATTTTTGGATGTATAAATTATTGGCAATTTTTTTTGAAATCGTCATTTTTTGTTGATTTATTTCTATGATTAGCGAATCATCAAAAGCTTCTTTTTCTAAAACTTTTATGTGTTTTCCAAGGGTAATTCCTCTTTTATCTAAAAATTTCAAAAATTCTGAAGAAGAGTCATCAACACCAATGCAAACGCCAGCTTCATTTTTAAGTAATGTAGAAAGCAATCGTTTTTCAATTGTTTTTAAATTTCCATCTTGATCAGGAATTGGGTCTCCATGTGGATCTTGTGTTGGAAATCCTAAAAAATGATCCAATTGTTGAATCAATTTAGGGGACTGAATATGCTCTAATTGTTCAGCAACATCGTGCACTTCATCCCAAGAAAAATGGAGTTTTTCGACTAAAAATACTTCCCACAATCGATGTTTCCGAACAATATTTGCGGCAATTTTTCTTCCTGAATTTGTCAATGAAACACCATAATATTTTTTGTAACTCACGACTTTTTTATCCGAAAGTTTGCGAATCATATCTGTAACTGATGAAGGTTTAGTTGCTAACTTTTCCGCAATTGCATTGGTGCTAATTCCTTTTTTTTCAGCAGTAGTTAGGTGAAAAATAGCTTTTAAATAATTCTCTTCTGATTGACTAAACATTGACATGGATATTAAACACAAATATATAAATTTTGATGTATAAAAAACATTTTTTAGACTTGTCTAAATATTTATTTATATTTACAAAAATTATTAATTTTGAAAAAAATTTTTTTAATACTGTTTTTATTAATTTCAAAAAAAAGTCTTTGTCAATCAATTAGTGGTTTTATCTCGGATTCTGCTGGAGAAAAAATTCCATTAACAAATGTGTATTTGAAAAATACAAAAATTGGAATTTCTTCAGATAATACTGGATTTTATGAATTGAAAAATATCCCAAAAGGCAATTACACATTGATAGTTAGTTTGGTTGGATATCAATTAAAATCTATCAAAATAAATATCAAAAATGATGAGAACATAACTCAAAATTTTATTTTAAATGAAACTGATTCATTAGAAGAAATTGTGATTTCTGGTTCGTTAAGACCAGTCTCTAAAATGGAAAGTCCAGTTCCCGTTGAAATATATAGCAATACATTTTTCAAAAAAAATCCTACTCCATCAGTATTTGAATCCCTGCAAAATGTCAACGGAATTCGCCCTCAATTGAACTGTAATGTATGTAATACTGGTGATATTCACATCAATGGTTTGGAAGGTCCTTATACCTTTGTGTTGATTGATGGAATGCCTATAGTTAGTGGACTTTCAACGGTTTACGGATTGACAGGAATTCCTCAAGCATTGATTGAAAGAGTAGAGATTGTAAAAGGTCCTGGATCTACTTTATATGGTTCTGAAGCTATTGGTGGTATTATCAACATCATTACTAAAAAACCTGGAAATTCACCAAAATTAACTTCAGATTCATTTGCTAGTTCTTGGGGAGAAATCAATACGGACATTGGTTTACGTTACAAAATTTCAGAAAAAACAGAGGCACTTTTAGGGGTTAACTATTTTAATTTTCAACAGAGAATTGATAATAATAAGGACAATTTCACAGATTTAACCTTACAAAACAGAATTTCAGTTTTCAATAAAATTAACTTTGAGAGAAAAAACAATAAACTTTTTACAATTGCAGGAAGATTTGTGTATGAGGACAGATGGGGAGGTGAATTGGATTGGCAAAGAGAATTTAGAGGTTCTGATATAAAATATGGTGAAAGTATTTACACAAACCGATGGGAAACTTTTGGCACTTATGAATTACCAACCTCAGAAAATATTAGTTTTCAATTCAGTACAAATGGGCATTTTCAAGATTCATTTTATGGCACAGATACCTATGATGCCTCCCAATTTATTGCTTTTGGACAACTGGTTTACAACAAACAATCAGGTGAAAAAAATAATTTATTATTGGGTTTAGCTTACAGATATACCTTTTATGATGACAATACTTTTGCCACTTTGGATGAAAATGGAAACATCAATAAGCCTTCAAAAATTCATTTACCGGGAATTTTTCTGCAAGATGAAATCAAATTAAACAATCAAAATACACTGCTTTTAGGCACAAGATGGGATTATAATAGCGTTCATGGAAGTATTTTTTCGCCAAGAATCAATTATAAGTGGCATTCAAAAGAGCAAACAGATATTTTTCGATTAAGTATTGGAAATGGTTTTAGAGTTGCCAATATTTTTACAGAAGATCATGCAGCTTTAACAGGCGCTAGAGAAGTAGTTTTTGAAGATGAATTGAAACCTGAAACTTCATGGAATGCAAATCTGAATTATGTAAAAAAAATCAATACAGAAAACAGCTTTATTACGTTGGATGCAAGTGCTTTTTACACCTGTTTTGACAATCGAATTTTACCAGATTACGAAACAGACTCTAACAAAATAATCTATGCAAATTTGAACGGATTTTCAGTATCAAAAGGCATTTCTTTGAATGCAGATGTGCTATTTACAAATGGATTAACCATCAATCTTGGCGGAACTTTGATGGGTGTTTCTGTTACAGAAAACAATCAAAAAACCAAACAATTGTTAACAGAAAGTTTTAGTGGAGTTTATTCTATTTCTTACAAATTTTGGAATGATTTTTCAATAGATTATACTGGAAATGTATTTGGTCCAATGCGATTGCCATTGTTAGGTGAAAATGACGTAAGACCTGAATTTTCTCCTTGGTATAGCATTCAAAATATCCAATTGTCAAAGAAATTTGGCAATAATTGGGAATTGTATGGAGGTATTAAAAACCTGCTGAATTTTACACCACCTAAAAATAGTATTAATGGTGCAAATAATCCTTTTGATATTGGAATTGATCCCGAAAAAAATCCTGAATTGGCATTTGATCCAAGTTATGTATATGCTTCTAATCAGGGAATTAGAGGGTTTATAGGGTTAAGGTATACTGTTTTTTAAAAACTAGCGTAATGAAATATATTTTCTTGATTTTACTCTTAAGTGCACTTTTTAAATTCGCTTAAGAAACAAATAAATTACCTGTGTATTCTTTTGAAGAAATTGAAAAATTACAACAACATAACCCAAGATCATTGTTGGTTTTTGTTTATACAGATTAGTGTAAAATTTGTTTTGGAATGAAAAAAAAGCTTTTCAAAACGAAAAAATTCACACTCTTTTAAATTCCGATTTTTAGGTTATTTTTCTAACTGCAGAAAGTGAAAAAGAAATTACCTTTTTTGGAAAATTATTTAAAAAAAATAGTGCTAGAATTCATGAATTAGCAGCCATTTTAGCTACAAAAAAATAAGTAAATTGGGTATCCTACAACTGTTATTATAAACAAAGAATTAAAAATTGAATTGCAACTTCGAGGGTTTATAAGAAGCACTAAATTGAAATCAATTTTAGATACATTTTTTACTTAAAAATAATTAAATTTAATGTTTTCTGTCCCAAATTCTTGAATTAGAACCTCCTAAATTTAAACTATAAACAATACCTGCTGTAGCAAAAATGTGAGATCTCTGAAAATGTCCACCTAAAGCACTAAATTTGTATATCAATTGACCATTCAAACCAATTCTGTCAGTAATCCAAAAAGTACCTCCTCCACCTAAATTTAAGGTTATTCCTGTTTCAAGAAGATTCACAATGCTTATTCCTCCCAAAGCATAAATTCTTAATTTATATGCTGGATTAAAAAGTTCATAATTTAAATTTGCATCACCTGACATATATTTTTGTGAATCTCTAATTGATTTTGAAAGTCCAAAAGATACTGTCATTTTGTTACCAATATATTTACTCAAACTTACTCCAGGAACAGTTGCTATATACCTTCCACCAACAACTGGTCCATCATTTTTTGAATACAATACTGAAGACGTATTTAAACCAATTGACCAACTTCTAGCACTTTCTTGTGCATTGATTTTATTGATTGAAATCAAAAGAAAAGCAAGGAAATAAAATAATTTGTTTTTAGTCATAACAATATTTTTTTGTCAAAAATAATCTTTTATTCAAACCAAATCTCATCTTTAAATTTCATAAAACCTGAGAAAAATAACTTGAAATTATGGTGTGCTATTATTAATTTCTTAAAATATATTCCAAAATAATATTGCAAATAAAAATACCTCACAGAAAAGCATTCTTCAGCCTCATAATATCGAGGGAGTTTATTTTAGAATTAAAACTCAATCTGAAACAAATATACTGAATTTTTAGAATAAAAGTAACTCAGTACTTACCAATTTTATTAATTAAGTAGCTACCTTTGCACAAAATTATTTCAGTTGAATTTACAGCATATTGTACATCAATATCAACAAGCTGCCTCAATTTCACAGGTAGTTTCAGCCCTTCAACAAGAGAAAAACCATTTTCAGATAACGAATTTGGAAGGGTCTTCATTGTCTTTTGTAATTGTTGAAGCATTTAAAAAATCACAACATCCTTTTTTATTAATTTTTGATGACAAAGAAGAAGCTGCCTATTATTTGAATGATTTAGAGCAACTTTTAGGTGATAAAAATGTGCTATTTTTTCCGGGTTCTTATAGAAGGCCTTATCAAATTGATGAAACTGACAATGCCAATGTTTTATTACGATCTGAGGTTTTAAACCGAATCAATTCTCAAAAAAAACCGGCGATTATTGTTACCTATCCCACTGCATTGTTTGAAAAAGTAGTCACCAAAAAAGAGCTAGAAAAAAACACGTTAAAAATTGCTATTGGCGAATCTTTATCACTCGATTTTGTAAATGAAGTGTTGTTTGAATACAAATTTAAACGGGTTGATTTTGTCACTGAACCTGGCGATTTTTCGGTAAGAGGAGGTATTATTGATGTGTTTTCTTTTTCAAATGATGAACCATACAGAATTGAGTTTTTTGGTGATGAAATTGATAGTATTAGAACTTTTGATGTAGAAACGCAACTTTCTAAAGAAAAATTGAAGAAAGTGACGATCATGCCAAATATTGAAATTAAAACGCTTCAGGAAAACAGAGAAAGTTTCTTAAAATACATTTCACCAAAAACACACGTTTTTATAAAAAATAGTGAATTACTAAAAGGAAACTTAGATAAGTTTTACGCAAAAGCAGAAGAAGCTTTTCAAACTTTATCCAAAGAAATAAAACACGTAAAACCAGCTGAATTGTTTTGTAATGGAACGTTTATAAAAAAACAATTAGAAGATTTTACCTTGGTAACCATGTCTTCAAAACCAGTTTCAGAAAATATTCTCACCATTGCTTTTAATACCAAACCGCAACCTTCATTTAACAAACAATTTCACTTATTAATTGACGATTTAAACGAACATCACAAAGGCGGATTTTCCAATTATATCTTTTGTGCAAATGAACAACAAGCAAAACGTTTTCACGATATTTTTGACGATGCTGATGAAAAAGTTCATTACGAAACAATTGTTTTTCCATTATATCAAGGTTTTATTGATATTGATCAAAAAATAGTTTGCTATACAGATCATCAAATTTTTGAACGTTATCATAAATTCCGATTGAAAAATGGCTATGCAAAAAAGCAAGCCATCACTCTACAGGAACTAAATAAACTTGAAATCGGTGACTATGTTACTCACATGGATCATGGAATTGGAAAGTTTGGCGGTCTTCAAAAAATAGATGTGAATGGCAAAAAGCAAGAAGCGATCAAATTGGTATATGGAGATAGAGATATTTTATACGTAAGTATTCACTCGCTTCATAAAATTTCTAAATTTAATGGAAAAGACGGAAAAGCCCCTAAAGTATATAAATTAGGCTCAGGTGCTTGGAAAAAAATCACTCAAAAAACCAAGGCCCGAGTTAAACATATTGCATTTAATTTGATTCAGTTGTATGCCAAAAGAAAACTAGAAAAAGGATTTGCTTTTGGTCCTGATACGCACATGCAATTAGAGTTAGAAAGTAGCTTTTTATACGAAGATACTCCAGATCAATTTTCAGCAACACAAGAAGTGAAAAATGATATGGAAAAAGCACAACCTATGGATAGATTGGTTTGTGGTGATGTTGGTTTTGGAAAAACAGAAGTAGCTGTAAGAGCGGCATTTAAAGCAGTTGATAATGGCAAACAAGTGGCAATTTTAGTCCCTACAACCATTTTGGCATTTCAGCATTTTCAAACTTTTTCTGAGCGATTGAAAGATTTTCCTATCAAAATTGATTATTTGAATCGATTTAGAACTGCCAAAGAAAAAAATGAAGCTATTGAAGGCGTAAATTCTGGTGCTGTTGACATCATTATTGGCACGCATCAATTGACAAATCAAAAATTACAATTCAAAGATTTAGGCTTGTTAATTATTGATGAAGAACAAAAATTTGGGGTAGCTGTTAAAGACAAACTCAAAACTTTGAAAGAAAATGTGGATACGTTAACGCTTACTGCCACTCCAATTCCAAGAACATTGCAATTTAGCTTAATGGCTGCCAGGGATTTATCTGTCATAAAAACACCACCGCCAAACAGGCATCCTATAGAAAGTCACGTAATTCGTTTTTCCGAAGAAACCATTAGAGATGCTGTTTCATACGAAATTTCAAGAGGGGGTCAAGTATTTTTTATTCACAATCGAATCGAAAATATTCAAGAAGTCGCAGGATTGTTGCAACGTTTAATTCCATCAGCAAAAATCGGAATTGGTCATGGACAAATGGAAGGCAAAAAACTAGAAAACTTAATGCTTTCTTTTATGAGCGGTGAATTTGATGTGTTGGTTTCAACCACCATTATAGAAAGTGGTTTGGATGTGCCCAATGCAAACACCATTTTCATCAATAATGCCAATAATTTTGGGTTGTCTGATTTGCATCAAATGCGAGGCAGAGTTGGACGTTCTAACAAAAAAGCGTTCTGTTATTTTATTACGCCTCCTTATCATATGATGACAGATGATGCACGTAAAAGAATTTCGGCTTTAGAGATTTTTTCTGATTTAGGAAGTGGGATTAACATTGCCATGAAAGATTTAGAAATTCGGGGTGCAGGCGATTTATTGGGTGGTGAACAAAGCGGATTTATCAATGATATTGGCTTTGATACGTATCAAAAAATATTACAAGAAGCTATTGAGGAATTGAAAGAAAATGAATTTAAAGAGTTGTATCCAGAAGATGAAAACATCCCTAAAGAATTTGTAAAAGAGGTTCAAATTGATACCGATTTTGAGATTTTATTTCCTGATGATTACGTAAATTCTGTCACTGAAAGACTGAGTTTGTACAACAAATTAGGCGATTTAAAAACGGAAGAGGAATTACAGAATTTTGAAAAAGAATTGATTGATCGTTTTGGAGCATTGCCATCAGAAGTAGATGATTTATTAGATTCAGTTCGCATCAAATGGTTGGCAAAAAAACTAGGATTAGAAAAAATCATCCTCAAACAAAAAAGAATGGTTGGGTATTTTGTAGCTGATCAACAAAGTAATTTTTATCAAACAGAAACTTTTACCCAATTTTTAAAATACGTTCAACAGCATTCTAAAGATTGTGTTATGAAAGAAAAAGAAACCAATAGCGGCTTGCGTTTGCTAATTACTTTCATCAAAATTGATACTGTTAAAAAAGCGTTTGAAACACTTGCCAATATTTGATGGAACAAACTACATTCAAACAATTTTTAGGGCTATTATTGGCGGTACTCTTGATAAGTACTTCCGGAGTTTTAGGAAGATATATCGCATTACCAACAGAAATCATCATTTGGTTTCGTTCTTTTTTGGCAGTAATTTTTTTATTCATTTTTTTAAAAATAAAAAAAACACCTCTTAAAGTAAAACATCCAAAAGAATACGTTCCTTTTTTAATTGGTGGAATTTTAATGGGCGTTCATTGGATTACCTATTTTTATGCTCTAAAACTCTCTAATGTCGCTTTAGGAATGTTGAGTTTATATACATTTCCTGTATTTATAGCTATTTTAGAACCACTGATTTTAAAGGTAAAATTCCAAGCAATTCATCTATTTTTTGGTGTTCTTATTTTAATAGGTTTGTATATTTTAACTCCACAATTTGATTTGGAAAGCGCTCAAGTAAAAGGCATCCTTTTCGGAGTTTTTTCTGCACTTTGTTATGCCTTCAGAATATTGATTTTAAAAAAACATGCCACCAATTACGATGGAACGGTATTGATGTTTTATCAAGTCGTAATTATTAGTTTGTTATTATTTCCTACATTGTTTTTTATGGATGTATCAGGTTTACGAACACAATGGCCTTACTTATTGACCCTCGCTTTTGTAACAACAGCAATTGGACACAGCATGTTATTGCATTCATTAAAGTTTTTTTCAGCCACAACAACAAGTATTATTAGTAGTTTACAACCTATTTTCGGAATTATTATGGCATTTTTTCTCTTATCAGAAATTCCTGAATTGAATACTTTTTTTGGTGGTTCATTGATTTTAGCAGCTGTTCTTTTCGAAAGTTTTAGAGTTAAAAAATAACCCTCTTAAAAAAATTCTTTTTTTTTCTTAAAATCAACTTAATTAATCGTAATATTGCAATCAAACAATTAATAGTTATGGGAATTACCAAAACTGCCATTTTTTCTGAGCAACAAAATGAAATTGCCAACTTTGCAAAAGTGTTGGGACATCCGGCAAGAGTGGCAATTTTGCAGCGTTTATTTGAAATTGATGCCTGTGTCTGTGGAGATTTAGTGAGTGAAATTGGTTTGGCACAACCCACCATTTCTCAACATTTAAAAGAACTAAAACAATTGGGTTTAATCAAAGGAACGATTGAAGGCACAAGTGTTTGCTATTGTATTGACAACCAAAATTGGTTAAAAATGAAAGCCGTACTCCACACTTTCTTAAATCAAGATATTTCTAAACAGGATTGCTGTTAAAAAAACATAATCATTAATCAAATTATTTCAACACATACATTATGAAACTATCAGAAGTAAAATCAGTATTACAAAACTTACAAACGATTGGTTTTCAATTGCCTGATCAATCTCTAGTGCCTAGCCATTTTCATGTGACAGAAGTGGGCGAAATCACCAAACGTTTTATAGATTGTGGTGGCACTGTAAGAAAAGAAACTGTGGTAAATTTTCAATTATGGAATGCAAACGACTATGATCACAGATTACATCCTGAAAAATTGGTAAAAATCATTGAACTTTCTGAAAAAACCTTGGCCATTGACGACAACGAAATTGAAGTGGAATATCAAGGTGAAACCATTCAAAAATTTGGGTTGGATTTTGACGGCAATCAATTTTTATTAACCACCAAACAAACAGATTGCTTGGCAAAAGACGCTTGCGGAATTCCTGCTGAAAAACCAAAAGTAAAACTCTCAGCATTGAATAATCAATCTTGTTGCACACCAAATAGTGGCTGTTGCTAAATCTCTTAAAAATGTAAAATGAACATGAAAAATACAGCTTTATTTTCTGATATTGAACTATTTATAAAATCTTTACATCCTTCAACAATTGCTGAGGAACGTAAAGTGACCTTACAACCGTTGATTGATTTTATCCAATTAAAAATCACGAATCAAGAAGCGATTGCTCTTAATTTTATTTGTACGCACAATTCAAGGAGAAGTCATTTATCACAAGTTTGGGCGCAAACAATGGCTGCTTTTTTTGGAATTGAAAACGTGTTTTGTTACTCAGGAGGAACAGAAGCAACTGCACTATTTCCAATGGCAGCAAAAACCTTACAAAACTCTGGATTTCAAATTCAAACACTTTCTGATGGAAAAAACCCTGTATATGCCATAAAATATGCAGAAAATGCACACCCAATTATGGGGTTTTCAAAAAGATTGGATGATGATTTTAATCCTAAAACGGATTTTGCAGCAATCATGACTTGTAATTCCGCCAATGAAGCATGTCCTTTGGTTGTTGGTGCAGAAAAAAGAATTCCGATTACTTTTGAAGATCCAAAAGCTTTTGACAATACACCACAACAAGCGGAAAAATATCATGAAAGAAGTGTGCAAATTGCCACTGAACTCTTATACGTTTTTTCTCAACTAAAAAAAGAACATGAGTAAAAAAAAGCTTGGTTTTTTAGATAAAAACCTTACACTTTGGATTTTTGTTGCCATGATTATTGGCGTTAGTTTGGGGTATTTTATTCCTACTTTTCCTGATTTTATCAATTCATTTAATAGTGGAACTACCAATATTCCTATTGCTATTGGTTTAATTGTAATGATGTATCCGCCTTTGGCGAAAGTAAATTATGCGTTATTGCCAAAAGTGTTTAAAAACACAAAAATTCTCTCTATTTCACTGATTCTCAATTGGATTATTGGGCCCGTTTTGATGTTTGTGTTGGCAATTACTTTTTTAAGAGACTATCCTGAATATATGGTGGGTTTGATTTTAATTGGCTTGGCAAGATGCATTGCTATGGTTTTGGTTTGGAATGATTTGGCAGAAGGGAGCAGTGAATATGGAGCGGGATTAGTAGCCCTGAATAGTATTTTTCAAGTATTTGCTTACAGTTTTTATGCGTGGCTTTTTATTACTGTTTTGCCTCCTTATTTCGGGTTTGAAGGTGCAATTGTTACTATTTCTATTGCAACCATTGCTGAAAGTGTAGCTATTTATTTGGGAATTCCTTTTGTATTGGGAATTTTGAGTAGATATCTTTTAATAAAAGCAAAAGGCGAAGTTTGGTACACTCAAAAATTTATTCCTACCATTTCACCTTTAACGTTAATTGCGCTATTATTTACAATTATTGTGATGTTTTCGTTAAAAGGCGAATTGATTGTTGAAATTCCCATGGATGTTGTAATTATTGCCATTCCGTTATTGATTTATTTTGCATTGATGTTCTTTATCGGGTTTTTCTTTACAAAAGCCATGGGAGGCACTTATGACAAAACTGCAGCTGTCGCTTTTACAGCAGCTGGAAACAATTTTGAATTGGCAATTGCAGTGGCTATTGCAGTTTTCGGACTCAATTCTGGAGAAGCTTTTGCGGGTGTTATTGGTCCTTTAGTGGAAGTACCTGCACTTATTCTTTTGGTGCGTGTTTCATTTTGGCTACGAAAAAAATATTTTATCAAACTCCAATAAAAACCAAATTTTTAAAC
>Ga0102830_1000318_pt1 | contig 22748 bp, 27 predicted proteins | sample ColrivemetaGS703_FD_84511 | JGI IMG/M metagenome (GOLD analysis project Ga0102830, IMG submission 84511) | Estuarine microbial communities from the Columbia River estuary - Freshwater metaG S.703 | ecosystem: Environmental > Aquatic > Marine > Intertidal zone > Estuary | place: USA: Columbia...
AGCAGCGTGCCGTCCGCGTAGTACTGCGTCGCGCCGCTCGCGAGTTGGAACCGGCCATTGAGGATTGCGCTGGTCGTCGGCGCACTCGCCAAGCCCGCAGAGTCGGACATGGCCACGCGCGTCGGGAGTGCGCTGTTCGTGTAGGTGCTGGTGAATAGGCAGCGGTCAAACAGGACCAAGCCGGTGAAGCCCGCGTTAATCGTGACCGCGCCGACCTCACAGCCGACCACATAGATGGTCGCCGAGATGGCGCCCACCGACAGCCCGCCGACGAGCTGACAGCGCTCGATACGATGCACGCCCGAGCCCGTCGTCGAGATGGTCGTGAGCCCTTCAATCTGGAGATTGACGAGCCGCGCTCGGACGACGTTATTCCCGACCGTCAGCGCCCGACCGGACGAGAGCGAGGCAATCGTGCCGCCAAAGTCGCCCGCTTGGGGCCCGATGATGGCGATATTGTTGCGCCCGCTGGGGATCGTGACCGTCGCCCCAGCATAGGAGCCGGGTCCGACGATGACCTGACAGGCCGGACCGACCGGAGTCGCGTCGATTGCCGTCTGGATGTCGCGCGTCGGCGACGCAGCCACCAAGCTCGCATGCGCGAAGTCGGAGAACGTCTGAGACGGTAGCTCCTCGTAACGGTCCGTGAGACCGACGACCGTCGTCGCGCCTGCCGGACCCGTGTCACCCTGAGGCCCCTGAGGTCCGGTCGGACCCTGAGCGCCTGCGGGACCCGTGTCGCCCTGGATACCCTGAGCGCCGGTAGCGCCCACGTCGCCCTGAGGCCCGGGGTCGCCCTGGACGCCCTGGATACCTTGGACGCCCTGCTCACCCTGGACGCCCTGCGGACCCTGAGGACCCTCGGGACCAGCCGGACCGACAGCGCCAACCGCGCCAGACAGGTTGACGACCCACGAGCTAAAGGTGCCGCTGCCGCTGTGGTTCGTGACGTCCACCACAAGCACGCCCGATAAGTCGTCATAGCTGACGACCTCGCCGTGCATATGGTGGTCGATGTCATAGGCGATGGTGACGGACTGAGTCACGCTGTAGTCGAGCGCCGCCTCGACCGTGAGGGTTTTAGTGCCGTTGCCCAGCGCAAGCGACGTCGTCGAGCTCGTCTGGTAGCGGTCGCCGTCAGCGCCCGCCGCGCCCGTCAGACCTTGCTCGCCTTGTACTCCCTGGATGCCCTGGATGCCCTGAGAGCCCGCCGCTCCCGTCGCACCCGTGTCGCCTTGCGGACCCTGAGGGCCCTCGGGACCCTGAGCCCCCGCCGGACCCGTCTCGCCCTGGATACCTTGCGGACCCTCGGGACCGACCGCGCCCTGAGGCCCGGGGTCGCCCTGGACGCCTTGCGGACCCTGAGGACCCTGAGGACCCTCGGGACCGACTGGACCCTCCGGACCCTGAGGACCCTCGGGACCAGCGGGACCAGCGGGACCCGGCATCCCGGGGAATGATGTCGTCGTCCCCGCCATGTCACGGAGCCTTTCGGTAATGGGCGCAGACCTCGAGGGTCGCCGCCGCGCCGTTGCCGCGAATCGCGAGCGTCGTCATCGGAGCCGCGCTCGGACCCGAGAGCACGCCGCGGACCTCGATGCCCTTGGCCGTGCCCGCGTCGATGCGGGGAGCATCCGTCGTCGAGGCCGGACAAGTCGCCGAGGGCCCGAGACAGAGGAACGCGCTCGCCCCGCCCCATGCATCCCGCGAGACGATGGAGAGCGAGGAGAGGTAGAGGCCCGCCGAGAGCGCCGCGCCCGTCGACGTGTCTTTGAGGTCGCTCGACGCGAGCTGAGTCCAGCTCCCCGAGGCGAACGCCGCGACCTTGCACCCGTAGACGTTGCCGTAGATGCCCGAGGCATCCTGAGCGCCCGACACGGTCGGGACGATGGCGAGGAAGAGAGCGAGAGGGAGACGCTTAGTCATCGGTCGAGACCTCCATCGAGATGCGGATGCATGTAGCGCAGTCGGCGACCGCGCCCCGGAATCGATTCCACGTTGCCTCATCGACGCCCGAGCCGCGCCACGATGCGAGGCGTCCTCGGTTATCGAGATGGATGAAAGTAGGGTAAATCCCCACGCCCCCGACCGGGATGACCCGCTGGGCCATGAGCCGGAGCGCAAGGGTCGCGAGCTCGAGCGGAGTCACGCCCGCGGACTTGAGGTCCGCCGCCGCGTCCGGAGAGCCGTCCGGCTTTCCCCGCTCCCGCGGATTAGGCCGGAGCTCCGGAGGCATGTGGCGACTATTCGCCGCCGTCTTGGACTCTCGCCTCTCTCCGCTGACGACCGCAATCGAGCGCCCGAGCTCCAAGCGGAGCGGCTCGAGCGTCCGCGTCGCGAGCTCGAGGTAGCGCGGGCGACTGGTCGCCGTGAGCCACTTGTGACCCGAGCGCCAGTCGAGGAACTCGATGTCCGAGAAGTGCGGGGATAGGCGCTCGCTCATGGGCGAGAGCCTACCACATCGAGGAGGCGGAGGGTATTGCCGGGACGGGAGCCGCTAGAGGCCGTCGCCGTCGCGGACAACGGACGAGGGCGAGGCGCGGTAGCGGACACGGGGGGAGGACCGTCCCGCCCCGGCTCCGAGAGTGTAGCACGTCCGCCCGTCGACCGGAGAGAGTCTCACCCTTAGCCCGGCACATAAGCGAGGGATCGACATCGACGGACGGACGCCCGGAGACTCTACCAGAGACCGAGCGCGCCCTCGCGTCGTCCTCCGCGTTTTCTCGTCCGCGCCGCGTCGAGGGCATAGAGGCCGCGGTCTATCGCGACGCGCTGAGCGTGCGCCCGATGTACCGTGCGCCCCAGATGGTCGTCGACCGTCGACAGCGGAGCGCGCCCGGAGCCGCCTCGAGCGAGCCACTTATCCCGCTCCGCTCGCTCTCGACAGAGGACGAGGAACCGCTCCGCGTAGACGTCCGGACCGCTCTGGACCTTTGGCTTAGCGACAGCGCGCTCAAAGACGCCTGGAGTCGACTCCCGGAGCGCCTCGGGGAGTGGCTTCCCCACTCGGCTCCAGAGTAAGCGGAGGATGGTCTCGCTGTATCCATCGCCCGACCCGACCTCGCCCCGCGCTCTGAGGACCGCGCGCGCGCGCTCGAGCGCGGGACGGAGCATCCGAGGAATGTTCGCCTTTAGGTTACACGCCGCGATGAGCTCCGGGATGTCGCTCGGGACGGTACGCCATCGGACCCGCGCCTCGCGTGAGATGTTGTGCTCGATGCCCTCGTCCGCGAGCGCCGCCGATAGCTGATAGACGACGAGGGACGTAAGGGCGATGCTCCGTCCGGACTTCTTGCTCGCTATCTGCCATGCCTCGAGCTCCCCCGCGAAAGCAACCGGGACATTGAACGTCATCCGCTCTTCGCTGTGGACCCGGTCGTCGTCCGCCTCGTCGAGGTCGAGGAGCTGGACCATCGCCCGAGCGCGAGACGTGAGCCCATAGTCTCCGCGATACGCCTCGAGACACACCATGACCGGGTACGGTAGGTCGACGGAGTAGGTCGGATTCTCTGAGGCTAGGTCCCGCTGCTCGAGCGCTCGCATCGGCTCGAGGACGTAGCGATGAGCCACGGGGAAGAGATGGTCGAGCTCGAGCTCCGCCGCGTAGCCTATCGCCTGGAGTCGACGGAGGATGCGAGAGGCGACGAGGTAGCGGACCGAGTAGTATCGCCCGTCCGCGTATGTCTCGACTTGCGCCGCTCTGAGGCGATGTATGTAGCGGACCGGGACCCCGGTCGTGAGGCCCGCCCCCTTGCCATTTATTCGGGGAGCCATCGGACCCCCTGAATCGGTCGGACGAGGTTTGAGGGGAGGCCCGCGAGGGTCGTCTGTCCGACCGACGCCGCGCCTCTATCGCGGAGTATCTCGAGGGCCGCGAAGTCTACAGCCCAGAACCCAGCGCCCGCCGACGACCAGTCGAGGAGGACGAGGGCGAGACCGCCGAGAGCTCGACATCGAGTCAGGCTCTCCCACTCGGGACCCGGGACCCTGGAGGCGGTCGGGGCGATGAGCGCCGCCGCGAACTCCCAGCGCTCCGTGCTGCATGTCTTCGCCTCGAGGTAGACGGACCGTCCGCCCGCGAGGAGGCCGACGAAGTCGACCCCAGCTCGAGCCGCGAAACAGGCCGGGAACGACCGACGCCCTCGAGCGTCCGGCTTGACGGGCCCTAGAACCGTGACCGGAGTCGGGACCCGCTGAATGTGCGCCTTATTCGCCCGGGAGAGGAGGTCGTGATAATCGGAGAGCGCCTCCTCCCACTGGTCGCCGCGGGACTTAGAGGTCGCGCCTCGGGATGCTGTTGTCGTCACGGCTCCTGCTTTCTGGCCGCATTTCTGGCCGCATGGCCAGAATCGGCGCCATCGGGTCCCCCGTCCTCGAGCTCCTCGGAGTAGGAGCCGCACCCCTCGCACTTTTGGGAGGCGAGCCACCATGTCCGCCGCTCGTCGAGGTCGGACGCCGTGACACGCTGGGAGCGCGCATCCATCCTCGACCCGCACACCGGACACGGCTCACCGCTCGACCGTCGCACCTGGGGCCACATCGTCAGGACTCGCTCCATCATTGCGCCCTCCTCTGGTCGATGCCTCGGAACTCGACGATGCGGGCCATGCTGACGAGCCTGCTGTAGAGGCGCGGGCCCATGTAGGCCTCGAACCCGTCCGGCTTGGCATTCGAGGCGATGATGGTCGTCCTTCCGCTCTGATACCGGGCCTCGATGACCTCGTCGAGGACGTCCTCGGTCCACTGGGTCTCCCGCTCTCGAGCGAGCTCGTCGATACAGAGGACCGGAGCGGTCTGGATGATGTCGAGCTGAGCGTCGAGCCGGACCTGATTCCCCAGCGCCGCGCGCCGATCCCTGAGGAACGTAGGCCAGTCGAGCATTCGAGCCTTTACGCCCCTCTCGATGAAGGCGAGGACCATCGCCGCCATGTAGTGAGTCTTTCCGGTCCCGGGGTCGGAGAGGAGGATGTAGCCGCGCGCCGATGGCTGCCATTCCTCGACCCACTTCGCCGTCGACGAGAGCATGTCGCGGGAGGTCCGCTGGATACACTTCGCGGGGATGCGGGCGTTATTGAGCGCATGGACACGCCACATGACCCCGCCGTCATGCGGACCCCGACACGGACACCGCTCGCCCGTCGAGGCATCGTAGCCGAGCCCGCCGCAGACCTGACACTTAGGCGCGGTCCAGACGCAGACCCGACCCTCCGCCTCGACCCGGACGTCTCCCCAGCTAAGAGGGCGAGGCGGGCCCGATTGACCGCGCTCCGCGATAAGGCGCCGCATCTCGACCGCCCACGCATCGACCCAGACGATATCCTCCTCCGTGATGAGCTTTCTCAAGCGTCGTCCTCCCGTCGACCGAGCGCCGACTCGATGTCCGCGGTCATGAGGTAGTCGACCATCTCCCGCGCCGCGTCGAGGGCGATGCGGTACAGGTCCGCGACCATGTCGTGATAGGCGTCGCCGACTTCGCCTCTCCCGCGGAGGCCGAGGTCCAGCATCGCGAACCGGACCATCACAGACGCGACCTCCTCCGGTCCGGCCTCGACCTGGTCTCGACCCGGGAGGACGGCTCCGAGGAGTCGCCATCGGTCCCGAGCGGTCGCCCGGTATGTGCTCGAGGGGACGTCGCGGAGGTCGAGGCCTCGCGTGTCCTCTCTCCAGAGATCGACCGAGACGCGCCGCGTCGGGACCCCGTCCCGGTACTCCTGGAGACCCTGAGTCAGGTCCGGCGCGGGAGGCTGGGGCCCATCCATCCCGCATCGTCGCCACGCCGCGACCGCCTCGAGCCACTCCAGATACTCCGGGGTCTTCTCATAGCGGTAGCGGAGCTGGGCCTGTTGGACCTCGTCCGAGATCGCGTAGTTGTCCGCCGTGCCGATTCGCTTATCCATCGTCGTGTCCTTTCGCCGCTCCCCAGCGGCTTTCCGGTTTTACGCCCTCCGCGGGCGTCGTCAAGTTTAGAGGACGGCGAAACCCGCCGCCTCGACCGCCGCAATATGCTCGTCCGTAAGCTCCTCCGTCGCGATGTAGCCGACGCCCGGGACTTTCGTCACGCGACGCCCGCCGAGTTTTTTCGAGGCCTCTCGTCCCTCCGCCCAGTAGTCGTCATCCGCCGCGAGCTCCGCGCGCTTCGTCTTCGTCTCGGACTTCCCCTCGGAGCGTCTCGGGGTCTCCGGCCTGGGGCCCTCGAGGACCCCGCGCTCCGCGATGGCGAGGAGGAGCGCAAGCTTAGGCGACGCGGTCTCCGCCGTGTCAGCCGCTCGACGGATGCTCGCGAGGGTCCGCTCTCGACCGTGAGTCGACAGGGTCCGCCGGAGCGCCTCGAGCTCGTGTCCGGTCGCCTGGACTCGGACGTGACCTCGGGGCGTGAGTTGCGTCGAGAGCCACGCATCGACGACCGACCTCAGGTCCTCGTCCTCCTCGGGCGTCCTCGAGGGGGGAGGAGGTATGGAGGAGGAGGAGTGTCCTGTCGTGTCTGTATGTCCTGTATGTATGTATGTTGTAACGGCGGACGCCTCGGGGCGTAACGGTCGCGTAACGGTCGGCGCCGTTACGGTCTCCGTTACGGTCTCCGTTACGGTCGCGTTACTCTCGCCGTTACGGTCACCGTTACGGGTCGCGCTACGATGTCGAGCCTGTCTCTCCGCGTTCGTCGGGTCGACCTGGGTCCGCCTCCAGTCGTCGACGTCGTAGCCGTCTCCGTCCGTGCGCTCGACGAGGAGCCCGACCTCGACGAAGTAGCGGACCGCCGATGTCCACTCCTCGACGCTCGACCCCCAGAGCGCCGCGAGTTGCTTAGGCGACGAGGCGAGCCGGGAGATGTGCCCTCCGCCCTTCTTCGCGCGAGTCAGCACCGCGGGCCAGTAGAGGGAGAACCCGGACCCAAAGAGACGCTCGTCGATAGGCGTGTCGACGTCGAGCCGGACCCAGCTCACGCCGCCCCCTTGACCGGGACGTGAATCCAGAGACCCATCTCGACAAGTCGCCGACGACCGAGCGGGGAGGGCCTCAACCCCCCGACCCAGCGCCACGCCGTCGTGAACGATACGCCCGCCGCGTCCGCGAGGTCCGCGATAGACATCCCGGACGCCGCCCATGATTCCTTGTCGAACATTGTCGACCTCCTCTCCGCGGACCATAGCGCCCCGCGTTTATCTTTGCAAACTAAACCGCTCAGAACGGAATCGGGTCGTCCTCAAAGTCGACGGGCGTCGACTTGCTCGAGCTCGCCGCGGGGCTCGGAGCGGGTCGCGTCGCCGGAGGCCCGCTCCCCGTCCAGACCGCCGAGGCCGTCTCGGTCGCCCGCTCCTCCGCGCGCTTCGTGTCGAGGAACGTCACCCTGTCTGCGATGACCTCCCAGACCTTCTTCGTTTGCCCCGCCTTGTCCTGATACTCTCGCGACTGGAGCCGCCCCTCGAGGTAGATGAGCGCGCCCTTCCGGACAAACTTGTCGACGAGCTCCGCGGTCTTCCCGAAGACGCTCACTTGATGCCACTCCGTCCGCTCCTCCTCTTTCACTCGCTCCGAGGTCGCGACGCTGAACGACGCGACCGCCGTCTGGGTCGACGTGTACCGGGTCTCGGGGTCGCGACCCACGCGCCCGATGAGTTGAATCCTGTTGAGACTTGCCATGATGCTTACTCCTCACTGAATGGTGGATTGCTGAAGGTCCGACGGACCGCCCGCCGGAGACCTTGCGCCGCTCTGAGCTCGTCGAGATGGTCGCCCGCCGCATCGCACATCGAGACGACGAGCTCCTCCGGGAGCCGGATGAGACCCGCGATGATTCGGGCCTCTCGAGCGCCCGGCATCGTGAAGCCGCCGCGATAGCTATCAATCATGGAGACCGTGACCTTGAGGAGGAGGGCGAGTGCCCTCTGACTCCCCGCGACTTTGACCGCTTGAGCGAGCCATTCGCCGATCTGACGGAGCGTCGGGTCGCTCCACATCCATTCCGCGTACATCATCCGGAGCCGGACCGCCTCACGCTTTTTTTGCTCTAACGCTGCGCGCCGCTCCTCGGGCGTAGGCGCGTCCGTCGAGCTTGAGGTGGTCGACGGCTCGACCCGCGTCGCGAAGATGTCGAGCTGGACCGCCGCCGGAGCGGACTTCCTCTGGATGCCCATCTCCGCGAGAATTGCCGCGTCGAGGGTCGCCTGGACCTCCGCGCTCAGACCCAGCGCCCGAGACCGCTCGAGCATCGTTAGGACTTCGGAAACCTTGCTCATTCTGTCGTCCTCCCGCCGCCTCCCAGCGGCTTAAAATTGGTCGAGTTGCCGCCCGACCTCATGTGATTGCTCGACGCTTAGGACGGGACTCAAGTCGACCCAAGTCCCGCGCCGCTGATACCAGACCGCCAGAATCTCCCATCCTCCGCGCTCACCTGGAGACTCGAGCGAGGGCCTCTCGCCTCCATCCCAGACCGCCGCGACCTTGACCTCGACCTGGTAGCCGCCGGGATAGGTCACGGTCGCCTCCATGCCCTCGGGCTCCCATCGGTAGTAGGTCCGACGACCATCGGCGCACCACGCCCCGAGGAGCCGCCGACGCATCCGGAGCCATTTCTCCGGGTCGTGCTTCATGGTGCGCCGTCCGGGTCTCCGGGAGGACCGAAGTCCTCCGACTTCCAGTTAGCCGAGCCCTCGACCGAGGACGGAGCCGGAGTCTCGACCTTGAATCGCTTAACGTCTCGCGTCCGCGTGACTCGGAGTCGCTCCGTATCCGGGACGGAGAGGACGCATCGGTCCGCGAGGCGGTCGAGCGCCTGCCTCTGGAGCTCGATTCGATTCAGGGCGTCCGCTTGCATGTCATAGCACGCCGCCGCGCTGTCTCCGTTGCGGACCCCGAGCTCCGCGACACATGACCGGGTCGCCGACTCGATGCTCCGACCGACCTGCTCTCCATTCTGCGACCCGACGATAAACGTCCCCGTCACTCCGAGGAGGACGCCGAGACCCATCGCGACCCAGTCGAATCCGCGCGGCTCTTTATCTCCGACGACGATGCTCATGGCTTCGCTCCCTCCAGCGCCTCGAGGCGCTCGATGATGTCTTGGATGTGCCGAATTGCCTGCGCCTGGGTCGACGTGCCTCGACCGAAGACGAGCGCGCCCGAGTAGAGGCCCGCGACGTAGACATCGACGATGCGCTCGGAGGTCATCGCCCCACGGTCACACGCCCGGACCGCCGCGCGGACGACCCGCGTCCGGAGCTCCTCGATCTCCTCGATATCTCGGACGCTCATCGCTCGCCCTCCTCATAGCTGACGGTTTGACTCATCGCCGCGTCCCGCTTAGCCGCCCAGCCCGCGATGTGCGCCGCGCCCTTAGGCGTCCCGAGGTAGCGGACCGCCGCCTCAAGGCGGTCGATGGGAGCGGTCCCGAGGTCGAGACCGTCGCGACCGATGAGCTCCTCGACGAATGCCGGGGCGTCATACTCGACCAGCATCATCGAGGAGATGAGCGCCCGACGACGGTCCTCGGTCGAGGGCTCGGAGGCCGGGACGATCTCGACGACGTCGACCGCGAGCGCCTGAGCTTTCGCCTGGACGGGCTCGACCGGACGGAGCGTCTCGACCTTGCCCGAGTCGAGCGGAGTCGCGAGCTCGTCGGGGTCATAGATGCCCGCGACGAGGTCCGGGTAGACGATGCGAGCGAGAGCCGACGCGCATCGAGCGCGGAGCATCGCCTCGGGGTAGGAGCGCCAGCCCTGCCCGCCAGTGAGCCCCGCGCGCTGCGCCTGCTCGATGGTCCACGTCAGGACCGTCGGCTCCGTGTCGCCCTTGCGCCTGGTCGTGTAGGTCGCCCGGGTCGGAGTCGTCTCGACGCATCGCCACTCGACACACTCGCCGGACTTGCGGACGAGGGCGACCGTCGCGTCCGCCGACAGCGTGACCTTGCCCTTGATAACGCTCAGCATCCGGAGCGATTGCATCGGGGCGAAACCGAGCTCCCGCCCCGCCATGAGGACGATGAGCGCGTCCTGAGGGCGATTCCGGAGCGCGTCCGGAGCGAGCGCGCTCGAGGCCGCGACGACCGCCGTCGGACCGAGAGCGTCCGCGCCGAGGATGATGTCCGTATTGCTTGCCATGTGTTGACCTTTCGCCGCTCCCCAGCGGCTTCGAGTTGTCTTAGATGAGCCGCATCGCGGAGGACGTCGTCGGTCCGACCTTGCGACCCGCGCCCGCCGCGCACCACTCCGAATAGGCGACCGCGCTCGAGCGCTCCGAGAGCATCCGACCGAGCGTCTCGAGTTGGGGTCGCGTGACCCAATAGAACGACCGAGTCTCGTCCGCGTAGTAGGCGACACGCCCCGACCAGTTGAACGCCCCGAGAAACTCGACCGCCGACTTAATGCGCTGATTGTTCATCTTGTCTCTCCGTGTTGCTGATTACAGGCCGCGATGAGCGCGCTCGAGGTAGATCGCGCCGCCGTGGGTAGGTATGAAGAACGAGACGGTCGGATTCGCGTTGAGCGCAGCCACGCCCGCGCACACGTCCTCATCATCACCGTTTGCATCGAGGACCTCGTGAGCCGTCGCCCGCCACTGCTCGACGCCCGTCGCTGCGTCAGTTGCCACGATTTCCCATCCCATCTCGGCTCGCTCGCTCATGCTGTCTCTCCGTTGTCCGTTGCCGACTCCCCGTCGACAAGAGAGACCATATCCCCGCCTGCTTACGTTTGCAAATAAAAACAGAAGAAAAAGAGAGACCCCGTGTCGATTGTCGCAAGTCCGCGCCGTTACTGGACTTGAGCGCTTAGCCTACGTCTTTTCCGCGGTCGCCCGCCGCGCCGAGCGTATGCGCCGCGTCGGAGAGGTAGGCATAGCGCCGCGTCGTCGAGGTCGCATCATCGTAAGACGCATGGTCGAGGCCGTCTCCCGCGACCAGACCGTGAGCCGCGGAGAGCTCGACGACGTCGCCGACGATGCCGACGATGTCCCGCTCGACGCCCGCGCCCCAGTTGCCCGCCGGGATACATCGGACACGGTCGCCCGCCGCGAAGTAGTCGAGGGACGTCCGAGCGAGGTCGGTCTGAGTCTCGCCCGTCGCCGGGTCGATGGTCGAGGTGTAGAGGTTTGAGTAGGTCTGGACCTCCGTCGGACTGACGACCGAGAGGACCTCGAGGGACGGGACCCAGCCCGCCGGACGGAGCCCGGTCGACTGGAGCGTGAGACCGAGACGACCGCCCGACCAGTCCCGCTCAAGACCCATCACCCGACACGGCTCCGAGACGAGACCGAGCGTCCCGTCGATGCGGACCGCGCTCGAGCTCGTCAGCGTGACCGCGTCTCCGACCGCGACCTCTAGCGCGCCCGGATGGTCGATGGAGATCGCGAGCTGATACCGCACGCGAGGCACCCCGACGCGCCGCCTCATGTGCTGGATGACCGGGAGGAGCGCCGCGACCGCCTCGAGCGGACCGCCATCGACGTTGATTCCTCGCATGTCGAGGGCGAGCTGCTCGCCGCCGTCGCCGCCCGCCGCGTCGACTGCGTCCGAGTCAATGAAGGTCGTGACTCGTGTAGGCTTGCCCGAGCCGTCGTAGTTGGTCGAGATCTTGTAGCCGCGAACGACTTGCCCATCGACAGCGCTCGTCACTTGCCCATCCGCGAGGATGTCCGCGTCCTCGATGACCATGACCGGAGCCGCGTCCGATGCTGGGGAGAGGGAGACGAGGGCGAGCTTCTGACGCCCGTCGAGGTAGCGCTGGACGACCGCGCCGCCGAGTAGAGTCAGGACGTCCCCGAGCGAGTCCTCGACGGTTTGGGTCGAGTCGACGTCGAACGTCGCCCCCTCGAGCGCGCTCGGGATGGCGAACGCAAAGAAAGACGGCTCGAAGATGTCCGACTGGTCGAGGTTCGCGCCGTACGGGTAGACGTCCCACGCCCCATTCGTCCCGGCTCCGACCCCGCTCTCCATAAGCCGGAGGAGGAGCTCGGTCGGAGGCGTCCCGTAGCTCCGCGCCTGGGGCGTGACCGTGACCGGGGTCCCATGGTCGAGGGCGTAGAGGCCCGGGTCGGAGACCGCGGAGACCGCGAGGGCGTAGCCGATGGGGTCGCCCGTGTCAGGGTCGAGGACGACGGAGGAGCCCGAGATTTCGATGTCGAATGAGCCCGTCGAGTAATTGAGATCGTCGCCTCCGGAGATGCGGACGGACATGGGACCGCCCGCGCTCCAAATGTCCTCCTCGACGAGTATGTAAGGCTCCGCGCTCTGGTACCACGCGAGCGCGGGACCTCGACACGGGAGAGCCGTCAGCGCTCCGAGGGTAGCCTCGCCCGTGATGCGCTCATTCCTAACCGAGATGGAGCCCGCCTCGAGGTCGATGAAGTGAGCCGCATCGTCCGGGCCTCGATAGTCGAGACCGACGCAGATGTCCGCCGGGCTCGGGACCCATCGGAGCGTGAGCTCGGAGTCCGCCTGAGGCTCCTCGACGAGACCCGCCCGAAACTCCCAGCTCCCGACGCCTTGCGCCATCGACACGGAGGCCCATCGCCCCGCGTCGCCCTGGGTCGTGTCGACGGTCCAGCGGTCGAGGCGATGCGTCGCGAGGTTGTAGGCCGCGAGCCCAGCGTCCGCGCCCGCGATGGCGACTAGGAGACGCTCGGGCCACGCGACGACCTGAGGCCCGCTGTCGTCGATGAGCGAGAGCCGCGCGTCCTCCGCGAGCTCCGGGGAGCGGAGGCGGTAGCTCCCGACCGGAGGGTTAGGCGCGAGGTCGAGCTCGAGCCCTGGGAGTCGAGCCGTCGTCTCGTATCGCGTCCCCGAGAGGAGGACCGCTCCGCTCCGAGGATGACCCGCCGGGAGCGTAATGTCTGATTGCGCGACATGGGCGTCGTATGTGTCGGACGTCAGTTGAGCATCCACCGCGACGACGTCCGCGACCCCTCGATAGGCCGCGCCGACGGGCCAGACCTGACGGATGCGGACGTCCGACGCGCGCCCGGGCGTGAAGTAATGCCACCCGCGGAGGAGCTTAGTCGAGGTCGCCCCAGCGGAGAGACGCTGTCGCATCGCCGCGGACATCGCCGCGATTTTGACGGTTAGCGTCATGCCGTCGCCGGAGAGCTCCGGCTCCCGGTCGAGGACGCCGCGCCATATCTCGACATAGGCTCCGACGCGGACCCCATCGACGACCGGAGCCGCTCGGACGATTGCGGGACGTCCTCTCCAGTAGGTGACATCGCGAGTCACGGTAGGTTGAGCGCCTCGCGTCGGCTGATAGAGATGGCGAGCGATGCGCGTATCCGCGACGCCTCGAGCGCATCCCTGTAGCTGGGTCCCGATGGTCGCCGCCGGTTGCATAGCCTCGAGGCCACAATGGACGAGCCCGGTCCAAGTCGACACATCGTCGACGACGTCGACGTCCGTCGGGCCCGCCTCGTGAGGGACCGTCCCCGCGAGCTTCGTCCCGGTAGCGCCTCGAGGACCGATGCGCCGGAGGGTCGACACGGGGTCGATGGAGTGTGTCGCCGCGGTCCGCGTAGCCGCTGAGACCGGAGCGTCCCGCGCCGCGAGACGTACCGTCACCGGGGCCTGAGAGACCTTGCTCCGGATGTCGTCGACGGTCGCCGACTCCGCCCCGAGGGAGAGGAGAGCGCACACGTCCCGATAGTCGAGCCCAGTCGTCCCCGGTATCGGCTCGACGTCCGGAGCGGGCCCGCAGTAGTAGCGGTCCGTGACACCGGAGATGACGAGGACGACCGCGAGCTCGCGACCGCGGAGAGCATCGACGAGAGGATCGCTCATAGCGTCTGACCCCAGACCGGGAGGATGGCGACCGCGTGAAGTCGAGCGGAGACCGTCGAGGCTCTGACGACCGCGACAGCCTCGCGGAGGTCATAGGTCGAGGCGACCGTCTCAAGCGCTCGAGGAAGGGACGGGAGCGCCGCGACCGCGAGACCTGGTCGACGTAGGTCCCCAGAGTAGTACCACGTCGGGACGAGCCGCCGGGACCCGTTAGGCCGCTCCTCCTCATTCCCGCGGAGGGACCCGTCGGAGCGCTGCCACTTGATTCCGATGTCGACGACGGAGCCGCCCACGTCCTCGAGCTGGACCGTGACGGAGGGTGTCGAGGTCCCGCCCTCCGCCTCCGACGAGACGAGGACCGCGACCTGTAGCGCCTCATCTAGAGGCCCGACCAGATACGCCGCGCGGATGGTCTGGTTTATCCCGTTCGCCGAGTGGACGTAGCCGTTGAGGTTCGCCGGGCTCGTCTCGACGACCTGGGAGACGTGGACTGTCTGCCAGCTCCGAGCGTAGACGCCCGCGACCGTGTTGGCCCCGTCCGCGAGCGCCGCGAGGGTCTGCCCGAGGACGGGTCGCGCCGACTGAGTCGGGAGCGGAGACGGAGGGACGAGCCGCCGGGATGTGTAGGGAACCGTCAAGAGAAGCTCCAGAGTAACAGGCCGTGAACCGCGTCGACCGTCGACATCGCCGTCGGTACCGTATCCCACGTCGCCGGGTCTGGTTGGGGCCACACTCGGACCGCTTGCCACTGGACCGAGAGGTCTTGCGCGTAAGCGCCCGCGCGGTCTGTCCGCCGGAGCTCCTCGGTCTTCGCGTCTCGGACGGAGACCGCGCCGAACTCGATGGTCGCCGACGAGAATCCGCCCGCCCCGCCGGAGTGCTGGACGATGACCTCGCCCGCCGCCGCGCTCGAGGCGACGACCCGCGCGAGGAGATCGAACGCTCGGTCCGCGCTGTCGATGAATCGAGGCGACAGCCATTGATGAGCGTAGGGAGGGAGGCGGTCCTGACCCGCGAGCTCGACGTTCCGGAGGTCCGAGACGTTGACATGAACGCGAGGAAGCGCGCCGAGAGCGTCGATGGTCGCGTAAGCCTGAGACCCTATCCGCGCCGAGAGGGGTCGGTCCGCGACCATCTCCCCATCGTCGAGCGCCGTCCGACCGTCCGCCGTCGTCCCCGCTGGGAGGGACGCGAGCGCGGGCCAGTAGACGAGGAGGGACGCGACCTCGACCGCATTCGTCGACCCCGCGAGGCGGAGCCGGATGGTCTCCCGCGAGAGGACCCACGCGACATCGAGCGTCCCCGTGTAGGCCTTCCACGTCGCGTCGAGACCCGAGACCGCATTGACCGTGAAAGAGTCGCCCGCGTTTACGCTCTGGACCGTGACCGAGTGAGAGGACCCCGCGACGCCCGACCGGACTCGAGCGATGACGACGACCGAGACGACCGAGCCGCCCTCTAGCTCCGGGATGGTCCACTCCGCGACCGTCGCCGGGACCGGAGAGGTCCGAGCGCACGGGACCGACCCCGCGGTCTCCGCCCACGCCTGAGCGATGACCGGAGCCCGGGCGACGTGAGCGAGGGTCCAGTTAAGCGCCGCCCCGAGCGCCGCGACCGTTGTCGCCCGGAGCGGCTCGCCCGTGAGGAGGGTCGACGGGTCGACGGGAGTCAGCGTCGCCGGGATGGTCCGCGCCACTTACGGCTCCTCCGCAATCGTGACCGAGACGTCCGATGACCTGACTCGAGCTCCGTCGAGACCGAACGTCGAGGTCGAGGAGCTCGAGCTCGCGACGCGCCCGACGATGCGCCCTTTGAGATGCTGAGTCGTGTAGGCCGTCGAGAACGCGGGGACCGTCTCGCCCGTGTAGAGTTGTTCGATGTGCCGATGCCGTCGAGGGTCGCCGATGTCGAGCCAGAGCGTGAGCGGTTGACCGCGTCCCGAACTGGGCCAGAAGGCGCGGACCGCTTGCCCCTCTTGGTCGAGTTGGGAGGTCGGGCCTCGGAGTGTGTAGGTCACATCATGGAGCGTCGACGCGCCGATGTGTCGTCCTCGAGCTCGTCCGTCCGCAAGGGTCACGGCTCCGTCGATGCTCTCCGTGCTGACCTGGTATCGGCTCATTCCTCGATAGAGGACGAGGACCGCCGGACACGGGTGGGTCGCCGTGAGGATGGAGCGACCGAGGACCGTCGAGACCGTCTCGGAGCCAGTGAACCCGAAGAGCCTCCGGAATGCGAGGCCCGCGTCCGTCGCGAGCCACGTCACCGCGGAGACGCTCGACGGGTAGGAGGTCCAGACCTTGCCCGCCGCATCGACGCCCCAGCGGATGCGGAAGTCCGGAGAATCTGCGTAGAAGTTATCGAGACGCTCGAGGGAGGACACGGGCCCGAGCCCGTCCTCCGAGTCCGTAGAGGCGCGGAGCGCGGTCGGGATAGCCTGGACCCGCGCCGTCGTCGTCGAGAGCGCGCAGGCCGTCACGCCGTCCGTGATGGTGATGGCATTCGGGGCGACGTAGAGGTCGACGTTCCCCCTCTTCCATGCGTCCGGAGCCGTGACCTGTTGAAAGGTCCCGACCGTCGAGGAGGTCGTCGAGCCCGTCGCGAATCCCCACGCATTCCCGCTCGAGGCCGCGAGGTCAAAAGACGCGATGTCGACCGTCGGGACCCGGACCGCGACCCGGTCGTCGTCCGTGATGATGACCTCCCACGAATCGCCCGCAGAGCCGCCCGCCGTGACCCAGCTCGAGCGGAGCTCCTCCGTCATCGAGCGCCCGATTTGCGACCCGTAGCCGTTGAGCCATCCGAGGACGTCGGGGAACCGACCGCCCGCGAAAGTCTGAGCCGCCGGGGTCACGATGACGTCGACGCCGCCGCGCTGGAAGATAGGCTCGCCGAGGAGCTCCGCGACATCGACGCCGCGGAGGAGCGCTGGATACTTCTTCGCCTGAGGCTGACTCCCGAGGACGAGGGCTCCCATTATGCGACCGCCAGTCTAGAGGAGGCGAGGGACCCGGACCGGGACTCCCGCTGGGATTGTCTGACGAGGACGTCCGAAACTTGCTCGACCCCGAGGACGACCGTCACATTCATCGAGGGCGAGCTCTGACCCGGAGCCGAGTAGCTCGCCGTCCTATCGCCGCCGCCGCCCGCCGCGCCTCCGCCGCCCGCGCTCGGGGCGTCCGTCTTACCAGCGCCGAGAGCTCGAGCCGTGAGACCCAGAGTCACACCGACCGCCGCCATCGCCGCCGACGCCGCGCCGAGGGTCGCGGGATTCCACCACGGACCGAGGAGGCCCGGGCTAAACGCTGACGCGACCGCCGCGGCTCCGAGGAAGACGGAGTAACTGAGCGACTGAGACGCGAGCGACGCCGCGACCTCTCCCGCGACGCGCTTGAATGACTTCCCGAAAGCCCCGCCCGTGATGATGAGCTGAGCGAGGGCCCCACCGACCGCGTCCGCGAACCCCTTGACCGCTCCGACCCCGATGCTCTGGAGGTCGAGCGCGCTTTGAGTCACCGCCGAGAAGTTTTGACGGAGCGCCGCGCCTTGGTCCTCGAGCTGGATAGCGAGCGACGCCGCCGCGTCTCCATCGAGCGCCGCCTGGAGGCGTCGAGCTCGACCCGCCTCCTCTTCCTGTCGAGCCGCCTCTGCGCTGTCGACGACGCCTCCGACCATGCCGACGCCCGACGCCGCCGCAGCGCCGACAGCCTGGAGGCCGGGGAGGTATCCCGCGATGGTCTGGCCCGCCGCCGCGAGAGACGCCGCGAGCGCCGCGCGGTCGTTCGCCGCGTTGATGTCCGCGATAGCCGCCGCCGCCTCTTTTCCGAGCTCCCGGAGCCGGAGGAGTTGAGCCTCGTCCTCTTTGCGTCGCCTCTCCGCCGCCGCCTCTTCTTCCGCCTCTTGCTTGCGCCTCTGCTCCGCCGCCCGACGGTAGGCCTCCGCCGCTTGCTCTCTGGCTTTTGCCTGCTCTTCGATGCGCTTACGCGCCGCCTCCGCATTGAGCGCCGCGGCTTTAGTCGCCGCCTCCTCCGCGCGGGTCTGGAGTCCGAGGCTCTTTCGGACGCGGTCGTCTTGGGCCTCCGCCTCTTTTGCCGCCGTCCGCCGAAGACCGAGGAGCTCCGAGTATCGGAACAGCGCCGCCGCCGCTGCCTCGTCCGCCTCCCGCGCCGATTTGAAAAGCCTCGTCGTCTCCGCGACGTCCTCTCGTCGACCCTTAGCGCGGAGCTCGTCCGCCTTTTTGCGGGCCTCCTCTGCCTCTTTCTCCTTCGCGAGTTGCAACGCGAGCGCCTGGAGCGCCTCATCGTTTAGCTTCTGGAGGCGTTCGCGCTGAATCTTATTCAGAGTCGCGCCGACGTCCGAGAGGATGCGCTCCGCGTCGGAGAGTTGAGCGGGCGTCTGTCCGATCTGCGAATAGAACGCCTCGATGTCCGACGTCGACGCCTTAGCCGCGTCCCCGATTTTTCGGAGCTCCGCCGTGATCTGCTCGGAGCTCTTCGCAAAGACTCCGGCTTGCTTGCCTGACTCGAAAAGGGCCTTCCCCATCTCGACGAGCTGCTGAATGACCTGACCCAGCGGCCCCGCCAGACCAGCGCCGAGAGCAACCGACGCAATGTCGACCGCTCCCGAGAACGTCCGCATCGGCTTCTCGACCTTGTCGACCGCGTCGTCGAGCGACCGCGTCGCCGCCTCAAACCGACCGATGAGACCGCCCGATTTACCAGCCTTCTCGCCCGCCTCGCGAGCCGCCTCGCCGATTTTGCGGAGCTTGGCCTCGGACTCCGCCGCGCCCGTTACCTCGACGTCGACTCCGATTTTCCCGTCCGAGACCATGTCACCTCCGCGAGCTCGAGCGCGTGACCTCGTACCCCTCGACGACCCGGAGCTCGCGAGCGAGCGTCAGGACGCCATCGAGGACGACCGCCGCGGGCGATGGTACCACATCCTCCGCGCTCTGGCCCCTCCCGGTCCATTCGTAGACGTCGAGGATGACCCCGACCCACGCCGCGGAGACCTCGCATAGAGGACACGCCGCGAGGTCCTCGTGAGTCTCACTCTCGAGAGCCATCGTCAGCGGGCCCGGCTCATGAGGGAGACCGTCCCGCTCCGCGCATCTCTGACACCCCTCGACATGGAGTCGGACTCCGTGCCTCTGGGCCGCGCCTCGCCACGCGATAGACCTCAGGGCGAGGGCTTGGATTTTCCCAGCGTCGAGACCCTCGCCACATGGTCGACGACCTCGGAGACGAGCGAGATAACCGCCGCGCCCTCGAGCCTGTCATAGAGTCGAGCGACCGGGTAGCCCGACGCCCCGCGGACTAGGTCCGGGAAATCGGAGATGCTCTCGATGACGTCCGACGCTATCGCCTCGAGGCGAGCGAGGCCGCGAGAGATGTCGTCTCCCTCAGGCTCCCGCGCCGCCCGGAGGTCATGGAGAGCGACCGAGCGCTTAGACAGCGCCCGGGCCTCGACCCATGTCGCATTGTCCGGGACGACGAGGGCTCCGATGTCCCGAGTCTCCGCATAGACACGACACGCCTCCTCGCTATTCGCCGCCTCGATGACGGGGTCGCAGAGGAGGACGAATCGCGTCGGAATGGCCGCCGACACGACTACGTTAAGAGCCACGGATTCCCCTATCAGCTACAGAAGGCGAGGAGGAAGTAAGCCCCATTCGCCGCGGTCGGAGTCCCGCTCGTCCCGACGAACTCCGAGGAGGCCGCGGAGAGGGTACAAGTCGAATAGGAGCGCTCGTCCTCGACCGTGTCGCCCGGGAGCTCCGAGACATACGCCGACGGGATGATGAGCGCCGCGCCCGCGAGCTCCCCGCCCTCGAGCGGGAGGACCCACGTATAGGTCGAGCCGAGCCGGAGCCAGTCGCGGAGCGTCGCCCTCGCAAAGTCCGAGAACGTGAGCGAGACCGTACACTGAGCGGAGACGACCTCCGCATCCGCCGCCCCGACGATGCTCGTCGTCGCGGAGCCGACCGGGTCGAGACCGATAGCGATGGTCGCCTCCCAGCCGCGGAGCGTCGCGACCGTCCGCGCGCCCGTGGTGATGTCGCCGTAGACAGCCTGTCCCCAGCGCTTGAGCGCCGTCCCGTTTCCGATGTTGCTCGGAGCCGCGAGCGCGCCGCCGTAGGCCTGAGTCGTCTTGTATGCGGGCGAGAGCTGGACGCTAATCTCCGCGGTCCGCGAGTCATCGCCCGCGAACGCGAGCCCGATCTGATTCGCTCGACATCCCGTCGCCTCGACCTCCCGAGCGCGGTCGCGATACCGGACCGCGAGAGACGTCGCCCCGACCGCCCCGATCTCCGGATAGACGACGGAGCATAGCTTGACCGAGTCGCCGACCTGCGGAGCCGCGCTGAATGCGGGTCGGACCGTGACCTGATTCGTCCCGGCATTGATGGCCGTGATGATGCCGTACTCCGTGAGCCGCGCCGATGAGACCCACGCGACGACGTCGCCCGGATTCGTCAGAGTGAGGTCGCCCGCCGAGACCTCGAAGACGGTCGTCGAGACCGCCGCCGTTACCGTAACAGCGCTCCCACCGTTCTTGCTCACGGTCCCGAGGGAGGTCGCGAGGAGCTCCTTCAGTCGGGTCGACCCGAAGTTGAGACCCTGAGCGCTCTCGCCCTTAAACGTGAGCGTGAAGTCCCCGAGCTCCCGGATAGCGGGCTCGCCGCTGGAGAGATACGGAGCCTCGACCTCCGGGACCTGACCCGCGCCGCTCGTCGAGACCGAGGGCTCCGAGTAAAGCGGGATGGTCGCCGACTCCGCCGCGCTCGACGAGCTCGTCCGCGTCGGCTTGATGGCGTTGTACGTCAGGCCCGACGTGTCGACGAGCGCATGGTCCGTCGCGCTCGGGCTCCCGTAGGTCGATTCGATGGCGATGGCGACACTCTGTCCGCCGAGACGTCCCGCGCTCATGTGCTGCTCCTTACGTTTAGGCGGACACGGAGGACGTATCCGGTAACTCGGTCAATGTCGCCCCGCGTCTCGACTTGCGTCTCCGGTAGGACCGCGAGGTCGGAGACGTGAGGGGCCCAGAAAGAATGGAGACGGAGCGCGCCCATGATGAGCGCCGCGTCCGAGGTCGGAGCCCACGTCGCGAGCGGTCCGAGGTCCGCGTCCCGGTAGAGGACGACGACCGTCAGCGCTTGCGAGACCTCGTCGAGCGCGTCGCCCTGGACGAGGCCCGTATCAATGATGGCTCCGGTCTCGATGTAGACAGCCCGAGAGCCGACACGGTCCGACTCCGCGAAGAGCTCGCCCTCGCTCCGGACCTCCGGGACGACGAGGAGCCGGAGCCCTGGGGCGTGACTCGGCTCGAGCGCCGCGAGGAGAGGCCCCATCGCCTCGACTAGGGTCTCGACGCTCACGCCTGCTGACCCGCCGTCGAGCGCTGCGCCGCCGCGCCGACAATCTCCGCGAGGACCGCGTTTAGGTCCTCGATGTTCCTAGGAGAGACCCCGAGCCACTCTCGTTTCGCATTGACCGCGCTCGCGTATGCGGTCGCGCTCCCGCGTACCTCAATGCGCGCCTGAGTAGTCGTCGTCCGCGTGACCCGCAGACTCCGCGAGAGTTGACCCGAGAGGATGAGGTCGACCTCGACGGAGCCCTCGGTTAGACCCTTGCGGCTCTCCGCCTTGTATTGGCGATAACCGTCCGGGTAGTAGCGCCCGACCGCCTCACCTTTGCGAGGCCCTCGACGACCTACCCACTCCGTCCCGCCCTTAGGCTTCAAGCGCCGCGCGGTCTCCGAGGCGTAGTAGACGACGCGAGGCTTCTCCGAGTAGGCGTCGAACCGCGTGTCGCGCACATCGAGGCCCTCGAAAAAGGCGCGCTGGATGATGCTCGCTCGGAGCGTCTCCGCGATGTCTTTCATCGCCGACTCGTCGATGAAGTAGCGCGGGAACTTCGTCAAATCGATTTTGACCTTGACGCCCATCAGCGCTCGTCCGTTACGCGAGCGCGGTCGATGGGATAGGGAGCCGCGTCCGTCACGAAGTCGACGACCCCGCGATTCGTGAACGTGCTCCCGATGCGAGAGGTCATCCGCGAGACGACCGCCGCGAGCTGTTCGCCTGGGTCGACCTCCCCGTTACGGTCGAGGTCGGACCAGTCGACGAGGGCGAGCTGCGCCTCGAGCTCTGCGACCGCCCGCTCCCGGTAGTAGGTCGCGAGGGTCGTCCGGTCCTGACCTCCGACCATCGTCCCGTCGAGGATGGTCGCCGCCGCGAGGTAGGCGTGGGAGCGCGCGAACGCTCGACCCGGGAGGATGTCCTCGACGCGCGGAGCGATGCGCGTCCGGATTAGCCCGATGAGCTCGTCGAGCGCCGCCTCCCGCTGAGCTCTCCAGCTCGATTGCCCGACCGGACGAGTCCGGAGGTCCGGGACATAGCCGAGGAGGTCCGCGTCTCCGAGCTCCGTCGCGAAAGCCATCGCGACGACGTGGAGGACGTCTCGGTCTCGACGATAGTCGATAGCCTCCCCGCTGATAGGGTCCGAGGCCGTGTAGTCAACGGTCCAGCGGATGCCCCGCGTCGGGGTCGCCGGGAGGTCTCCCGACGGGATGGTCGCCGAGTATTCCGACCAGTAGAGGGACGGATTCGACCCGACGATGTCGACCGGGAGAGGGAGCGCCTCCGCGAGCTCGAGGACGCCCGTCCCCGCGCCGATGGAGACGACGCGGACGACCCGCACCGGAGCGCCGACGATGCCCTCTCCGCGGAGGACCGCGGGAGACGGAGAGCCTATCGCAGACAGCGCCGCGAATGACCCCGAGGCGCCCCATGTGACCGTGAGCGAGCGACGGTCCGCGGAGATAGCCGAGACCGTATCGGGAGACCTGGTCGCCGTAAGCGCGTAGGTCTGAGACCCCGCGGGCCAGTCGACGACGAGAGACGGAGCCGCGACGACGTAGCCATCCGGAGCCGACCAGCGGAATCGATGAGAGAGTCCCGTGATGAGCTTTCGCGCGGTCATGCCGACAC
>Ga0102830_1000320_pt1 | contig 22614 bp, 35 predicted proteins | sample ColrivemetaGS703_FD_84511 | JGI IMG/M metagenome (GOLD analysis project Ga0102830, IMG submission 84511) | Estuarine microbial communities from the Columbia River estuary - Freshwater metaG S.703 | ecosystem: Environmental > Aquatic > Marine > Intertidal zone > Estuary | place: USA: Columbia...
ATAGATTAGCAAGAGTTACTAGAATTTCAAAAGTTGTAGGAACAGGAGCTAATGGAGTTCCACTTAACAGTACAAGATTCACCGTATTTACAGATGTAGAACCGGCTTGGAATAATAAAATTATTAAATCTTTTGAAGATGCTTCTTCTGTTTACAAAACTTTTGTTTTAGGAAAAGCTGTAATTACTGTTAAAAATCTAAGCGATTATCTATCAGTTCTTTCAGGTGGAGTTGGATTATATGATGCTTTAGTCGACAAAGACATGATCGATTTTAGATACGTTGTTGACACATTTACTTCTTTTGATGTGAATGGTTTAAATAACAAATCAAACCTTTCTCAATTAGCAAAAGACAGACAAAATGCTTCAGCTATCTTAAATGCACCTACAATCGAAGATTTCAAAAAATCATCTGACCCATCATTTACTGATATGGACGGAGCTTTCGATACTGCTTATATCGCAACTGGAGGTAACCAAGATAAAAACCCAACTAAAGTTTATGCTTTACCAAGTATTAATGCTGGAGCAAACTATGCGTTCTACTACGGACCTGGTTTAATCGTAAGTGACAATGGAAAAGATATTATTGTTCCACCAGCCGCTTATGTTGCTAATAACTATTTGGATAAATACACCAACGCTTTACCATGGTCAATCGTTGCTGGTCCAAGACGTGGAGTTGTATCTGGTACAAACGTTAAAGGAGCTGAGTATGCATTTGATAAAAATGATAGAGATATTCTAGAGCCATTCGGAATCAATCCAATTGTATTCCAAAGAGGAACTGGTTTAACTATCTTAGGTAACAAAACTGCACAGCAATCTATTAAATCTGCATTATCTTCTGCTCACGTTAGAGAGGTGCTTATTTATATCCAAGATGGTATGGCAGATATCCTTAAAGATTACGTATTTGAATTCAATAACGTACAGACAAGACTTGAAATTAAAACTTTAGCAGATTCATTCTTAGAAAGTGTTAAACAAGACGGAGGAGTTTACGAATTTAAAAACGTAATGGACCAATCAAACAATACTAATGAGGTTATTGATAACAATATGGGTATTATTGATACTTATGTAGAACCGGTTAAAGGTTTAGAAATTGTAGTTCACAGAACAACAATCTTAAACACAGGAGAAATCCAATCAGGTAATCTATAATCAGATTAATTAGATATATAAAAAAATAAAACATTAATAAAACATGGCTTTACCACATTATTCACAAGACCAAACGTCTAGAAAAGGTAGAAATTTCGAACCAGTTCAGGCTAACCTGTTCGAAGTTACAATTCTGCCTCCGCAAGGAGTTTCAGATGCGCCACTTATGCTTCAACATATCAACTCAATCTCAGGATTAGAATTTTATAAAGAAGTTGGTGCTATCGAACAAAAATACAAGTTCGTAACTAGATCGTTTGCAGGTACTCCTGATAACACATCAGTTGACGTAACAGTTAACTTCTCATTAAACTTAAATGAAGCAAACCAAGCTTACCTTTATAAATCAATGAGACAATGGTATAACTTAAGATACGATCCAAACACTGGTGCTATGGGACTTAAAAAAGATTATGTAGGAACTATTGTTATCGTACAGTTCAACAGAGCTGGAGATATTTATAGAACTATAACTTTAGAAGATTGTCAAATCACTTCAGGATTAGGATTCACAACTGAATTAAGTTATGAATCGGCTGATGCTGCTGCATTGGAGGTAACTTGGAGATGTGATGCTTGGAAAGAAGTTTTAGCATAATTATTCTATAATCATGGGGAATAGTTTTAAATTATTCCCCATTTTTTTATGAAACAAAAACATAATATAATGATAATATAATATATAGATGGATAAATTAACCAAAAAGCTACAAGTTCTTCTCTCTGAAGACGAGGTATCTTTGATTAATCGAATCATCTTGAACGAAGCAATTGAAACTGGACAACGACCTATTTCAATTTCAGCATTTATTAGAGATGTTATTAGAGAGGAAATCGAAAAAAAGGCAAATAGTATCAAGCCTTTTGAAAAAATTGATATTAAAAAACTTAAAGACAAATAATTTATGAGTAACGAAAGTAACGAAAACGAATTCAACTTAGAAGACCAGTACAAAAACATGGTTACATCTAGCGAGAGTCCCGAAGTTCATGAAGAACCGGTAAATTTGGGAAGAGTTAACATGGAACGATTTAATGGAGAAAAGGCAGAAAGTGCAGATTTCCATTTAGGTTATCATACAATTCCTACAATCTCATTACCTTCAGGTGGTATGTTTTACCCAGAGGGAACTGAAATTTCAATTAGATCTGCTAAAGTAACTGAGGTTAGACATTTCTCAACAATTGACGAAACGAACGTTTTAGATATTGACGAAAAATTAAACCAGATCCTTGAATCATGTATTAGAATAACTTCAGCAAACAAGAGATTGTCTTACAAGGATATTCTAGAAGAGGACAGATTTTACATTATTTTATCAATTAGAGATTTAACATTCCCAGAGCCTGAATCTAACCTTAAAATCGATCACATGTCGAAAAAAGGAGAGAAGCATGAGATTGAAATCAAAAAAGAATATTTCCAATACTTTAAAATTCCAACTGAATTAGATAAGTACTATGATTCTACAAGAAAATCATTTATGATTGAAACAAAATCATTTGGAACTATTGAAATGGCACCTCCAGCAATCGGAGTTATGCAAAAGATTACTGCTTATATTAAAGAAAAGCAACAAAAAGGTCAAAAAGTCGATCAATCAATCCTTCAAATCATTCCTTACTTACATAAGGATTGGAGAGGTTTTAGTGATAAAACAATCTTTGATTTTGAAATTGAATTAAACGGATGGTCAAACAAAAAATACAATTTAGTGTATACATTGGCTGAAAAGATGAAAATTGGAGTTCAACCAAATATGCTAGTACAGTTAGGGGACGAGGAGGAGGAAGTTCCCATCACCTTTCGTGACGGCATCAAATCTCTTTTCGTTGTTCAAGATATCGCTGGAGAACTTCTTTAAGGTTAAGTTTCATATTTACCTTAAACTACGAATTCAACCAAGTGAAATTGAGAACCTTGAATACTATGAGTTCCATTATTTAGTTAAGGACTTAATAGAGCATATCAAGGAGGAGAATAAACAGAACCAAGGGCAGAATGACGCAACTGCAGGAGCCATGAGTGGAATGAAAATGCCAAACATGAAAATGCCAAACATGAAAATGCCAAAACTAAAATAAAAGAAGGGTCCGTAATAGGACCCTTTTTTATTGGGATATATAATCCTAGAGAACAAGTGTTTATCTTAAAAAAATAGAATCGCACGTGACCAGTAATAATAAACAAGTTACTTTACTAACAAACCCTTTAAATAAGATACAAGCTGCTACAGAGGCAACCGCAGCTATTTTAATGGAATTAAGTACCGTTATTGTCGGTTTTAATACATATTCAGTAGATACTATAAAGGAATTAAAAAAACAAACAGATGTTTTATTAGATATTAAGAGTTTGTTAAAAGAACAGGCTCGACAGGGCAGTGGAGGCAGTGGTGGAAAAACCAAAATGCCCGGTATCGTGGGAGCTGCCAAAACAGCAGTTGCAATTGTAATTATGGCAGGAGCTCTGGTTGCAGCATCTGGAATTTTAGGATATATGCAACCAGTTACGGCAATACAGATGTTAACTGCTCTTGCGGTTGGATATTTATTTGTATTATTAGTACCTGTATTTGTTAAAATAAGTGAAGCATTTAAAGGACCTGGTCTTACTGATAGAATAATTGGAAAGGTTGCAGGAGTAGGGGCTAGATCCCAGCCAAGTATGGGTAAAATGCTAGCAGGTGTTGGACTTGCAATGGTGATAATGGCAGCAGGAACTGCAGCATCTTCGCATATTCTTGCACTTGTAAAACCAATTACACTCGCCCAATTCGCAACTGCCGCTTTAATAGGAATATCATTTGTATTTTTAGCGATATCATTTGGCCAAATAACAAAAACCTTAAGAAGGAATAGAATATCGGCAGATAGAAAGGGTATAATGAGATTAGGGATGGTTAGCGCATCTATGGTTGCAATTGCACTAGGTGTTGTTGGAGTTGCATATGCATTTATGTTGATGCCATCTAATCCACCTGCACCCGACCTAGGATGGACATTTAGAGCTGCCGCAGCGATTGGTTTATTTGCAATTGGTTTTAATTTTATAATGAAGGCAATTAAAAGAGCATCTTTAAAAGATATAATATTTGGAGCATTAGCAATTCCAGCAATGGCAGTAGCAATAGTTGGAGTCGCGTATGCATTTATGTTAATGCCTGAAAATCCAGGATCACCGGATGCTTTATGGACTTTAAAATCTGCTTTTGCAATCGGTTTATTTGCAATTGGATTTTTCTTTATAATGAAGGCAATTAAAAGAGCATCTTTAAAAGATATAATATTTGGAGCATTGGCAATTCCAGCAATGGCGCTCGCAATCGTTGGTGTTGCATTTATATTTGGAATGTTAGGAGATGTTAGTAATTGGGTTGCCCCACCCGCAATGTGGACATTAAAAGCTGGTTTTGCTCTATTAATTTTTGCAATCCCTTTCTATATAGTTTCAAAAGCAATTAAAGGAATGAATGCCAAACGATTATTATTTATGGCTGCTGCCCTTCCTGTTGTTGCATTTGGAGTTCTTGCAGCCGCATGGATTTTCCAAGCACTTCCTGATGTTTATAAAGCTCCGGAAGCAGAATGGACACTAAAAGCCGGACTTGCAATGGTTATCTTTGGAGCAGCCATATACCTTTCTAGTAAAACTATTGGTAGAATGGGAATGGGTGATTTATTTAAAGCACTTATTGGTGTTGTAGTTGCCTCATTCGCAATTATTGCAGTTGGTTGGATTTTATCATTAGGACCATCAACTTGGATTGCACCGCCTCTCGATTGGAGTATTGCAGTTGCTGCCGCTCTTGGAGTTATAGGTGGAGCAATCGTAGTAATGGGAATCGCTGTTACCGCATTAACTCCAGTTACTCTACTATTAGGAGCCCTTGGTATTATTGTCGCAGCTATTACAATACTGGCAGTTGGTTGGATTCTTTCTGGACTTGCTCCAGTTATGCCGTCTTTAGTTAAAGTTGCCCAAGGATTTACAGCAATGTTATTAGCACCTGTAAATGGAATGGTTGATGTATTTGCCCGATTTAAAAACGAAATTGGAGTTGATAATATGATAGGACTTGCAATTGGTATTGCAGCACTAGGAGGTGCGTGGTTAATCTTTACTGCAGCCATGGCCGGTGCAAGTATTGCATCAGGTATTGGTAATGCCATTGGAGGAATTCTTGATGGTATTGGTTCACTATTTGGTGGAGATAAACCATCACCAATCGAAATATTAGAACGTCTGGCTGTTATTGCACCAGAGGTACAAAAATTAGCAAGACCATTAATAAACGTTGGTAAAGGATTTTCGATGATTAATAGAGGTGCGCTTGGCGCCATGTCAGCTTTTACAGCTCTTATTGAATTACATGAAGATATTGATGTTGATGATTTCAAAGATCAGGCAAAATCTTTTAATAGTATTGCAAAATCTTACAATAAGATCGCTCATGCAAGTAAGATGATGGATATTAAAGCACTTTATGCAACAACAAATATGTTTAAAGCACTTGATGATTTGGCTAAAAATGGAGGAGCCTCAGCAATGGGAGTTCTTGCTGACAAATTAATGGAGGCAGTTAAACAACTCTCAGGAACTGTTACTAATCTTGAAAAATCAGTGGAGAAACAAGGTAAAGCAACCAGTGGAATCGGAGATGCCCTTTCTGGAGCTATTGATACTGTAAAAGAAACAGTAACTGGTGTTAAGAAAAATGTTGATGCAATGAATAAAGATACTAAAGATGCTAAGTTAGATATTCAACCATTAATTGATGCAATTCAAGACCTAGAAACTAGATTTGATAGAGCAATTAAAGTTATTCAAGTAGAAGCATAAACTTTATTTAGTATTCTTATATAATACTTAAACTAATATACCATGAAATACCTTTATTTTAGCGCACCATGGTGCGGACCTTGTAAACTGTTAGCACCAAAAATGCAATTGGTTGCAGATGAAGTCCCTGTCGAAAAAATCATCGTTGATGATAATGTAGAAACGACACAGAAGTTTGGAGTAAGAAATATTCCAACAGTAATATTAATTGATGAGAACGAGAATGAAATCGAAAGATTCGTAGGAGTACATAGTGTTGAATTCTATCTTGAAAAATTTGAGGAGCATGCAAACTAGAGAATCGATAGTTCAAAGATTATTTAATGAAGGACTTATAACAGCAGAAGAGGCTGTTGTTCTTTTGAAAGAGGACGTGAAGATTATTCAAGTTCCAAATCAACGTAGTCTATGGATTGGACCGGGACCATCACAACCTTATGTTCCATATACGTCAGGAACTGCACCAAATCCAATGTTTCCATATTGTGATTGGACATATCGCCCAGATCAAATGCCCGTTTACTGTACAACAGGAACTGATTTAAACAAAAATTACACAGACAAATAGTGAAAAGATTTTCATTGCTCTTATTATTGATTGTAGCCTCTCTTTCTCTTGGAGTAACATCTCCAGATTTAAAGAATGTTACAATCAATAATTCTGTCTATACGATAGTTTATTCTCAAGATTTTGAACAGCCGTTAGAAATAACGTACGATGTTGAATGTACTTCAAAATCAAAAGAATATTATAGCCGCAAAGGTTTAAACTTTTATAAACCAGACGGGATTCATACTTCTGATGATGCGGATTATTATAATAATGTATGGGATAAGGGTCACATGGCGCCAGCCGCTGATTTTAATTGTAACTTAAGCAGTTTGAAATCAACATTTTCTTATGTGAATTGTGCCTTACAACATCAAGACCTTAACCGTGGCCAATGGAAGGCACTGGAGGCATACGAGAAGGAACTTGCGATTAATAATGAGGTAACAATTAAGATTTATGTTGATTTCGTAGGCTCAACAAGATTAAAGACCGGAGCAATGTTACCAGTAGGATTCAGTAAGGTTATTTATTTGAATGGCAATAGATTTAAGAGCTATTATTTTCCAAATAGGCGTTTGGAAGGTTCTTATGAAAAGTATCTAATCAGTAAAAATTAAAAAGCCAAGGTTATTTACCCTGGCCTTTGTAAGATTTTTTGTAGTTTGCAGCTCCCTTATTCTTAGTAGTTTTAGTTTTAGCGTGAACTCCTTTTCTTTTCTTTTTTGGAGTAGCTTGAAAAGCTCCACCAGTTGTGCCCTTTGCCATAATTATTTAGATATTTTTAGGTTAATATATTTATTTAGTGGCACATTGAAAAAAAGTCAATAAAAGTTTTACCGTGTCAAAAAAATATATTATATTTACATATCAAATTAAAACAAATGGAAAAGAAAAAACTAACAAAGGTAACGTTTACATTAAATGAATGGTTTGATGCATTAAAAGTACCTACTCCACATAGGAATAAAAAGAAGTACTACAAAAAAGTAAAACATAAAGGAAAGTCTAACGATAATTATTAAAAGTATGAAAGTAATTTACATGGAGCAAACATTAAACTTAATGGCTCAAACAAATTTAGAAGAGGTTAAAAATATTGTTTCTACAGGAGTTGTGAAACAAAAAGAATTTGGAACATATTTAGTAATTGAAACAAAATCAGAAGAACTAATATAATTATTATGGAAAATTTAGCAAAAGGATTAGGATTAATTTTAGGTGGAATTGCACTTATTATTTTCGCAGCAGTGGTATTGGCATGGCCAGTGCAGTTATTATGGAATGGTTGTTTAGTCGACGCAGTTGATGGAATCCACCCAATTGGATTTTGGCAAGCGATGGGATTAAACTTCTTGTTCTCAATCCTATTTAAAAACTCCACTGGTTCAAATTCAAAAGAAAAATAATGAGCAAAACAATTAAAGTTGTAAAATCGCCAAAAGAGGTTTATTTCGCAGAGACTATTGAATTTACTCTATTAATAGAGGACAAAGAAATATTATTTAGATATTTTGAGGATAGCAATGGAGCAGAATCATTTCAATTGACTGATATTGGTTGGGGCCCTATAAGCGAAGAATATAATTTTATTGAAGATTTTATATTTAATGGATTTATCACCAAAGACACTGTGGTTGGAGAAGAATTTAGTGAAAAAGATTTACAAGAATACTTATAAATAAAAAATGGAAACTATCATATTTGACCTTGACGGAACATTAGCAATCATTGATAAAAGACGTGCTTTGGCAACTAAAGCTGATGGCAAAATTGATTGGGATGTTTTCTTTGCACCTGAGAATATTCAGTTGGATGAACCAAATATCCCAGTTATTAAAATGCTAAAAGCACTTACTAATGATTATTGTATTGTAATTTTTAGTGGAAGAGATGACATTAGTGCTGAAGAGACCCTTAATTGGTTGAATTATTATGGAATCTATCCAGATATGATTAAAATGCGCCGTCACGGAAGTTTTGTACCAGACGACAAATTGAAAAAACTTTGGTTAGAAGACCTAAGAAAACAGGACTATCAGGTTATTTGTGCTTATGATGATCGAGACAAAGTTGTAAAGATGTGGAGAGATAATGGTGTTCCATGTTTCCAAGTTGCAGAAGGTGACTTTTAAAAAATAAAATATGCCAGAATTAGCAGAGTTAAAATTAACGGCAACTTATATTAATCAACTTTCAAAAGGTTTGATTTTTAATAAGATTGAAAAGAATCCAGAACATAAAGGAGCTGAAGTTAGTTCACCCTACCCAGAATTTAAAATTAAGGCCGAAAGCCGAGGTAAAGAATTGTTGGTATTTCTATTTGATAGTACAAGTTATATTTCAATTAGAATGAATATGGGAATGGCAGGACATTTTCAAATGACAGAAACTGGTAATGAATCTAAACATGCTCATCTTAAATTTTACACAAAATGTGGTAAAACACTAAGCTTTGTAGATGTTCGAAGATTTGGAAAATGGAAGGTTGGATATGAATGGTCAGATGATCGAGGTCCAGATCCAACAACTGAATACGAGAAATTTGTGCATAATATATGTTTAAATCTTCATAAAAAGGAATTTGATAAACCAATTCACTTGGTGATGATGAATCAAAAATACTTTAATGGGATTGGAAACTATTTAAGAGCAGAAATTTTGTATAGAGTTCCAGAAGCAAATCCATTCCTTCCAGCAAGAGATGTTATTACAAACCATCCAGAAATTCTAACACTGTGTTGCGATCTTCCAAAACTTGCATTTGTAATGGGAGGTGGAAGTATCAAAGATTGGAAAAATCCATTTGGTGAAGAGGCAGCCCCAGAACATTTCTTTCAGTGCTACTCAAATCCAACAATGGATAACATAGTTGATAATAATGGCCGAAGATTCTGGTATGACCCTAAATGGAACAATAACTAAAAGAATGAAAAATATATTAGTAACAGGTGGAGCCGGCTTTGTCGGCTCCAACCTTATTAAAAAGCTTAAAGAATCACATCCAGATTCTACAATTGTTAGCCTTGATAATTACTTTACAGGAAAGGAAGAGAACCATGTTCCTGGGGTTGAATATTACCATGGACATACATGGGAAGCTGACCATATCTTCAGAAACCGTGAATTTGATACAGTGTTTCATTTTGGAGAATATAGTAGAATCGTTAAATCATTTGAAGATATTGATTTTGTTCATCGAAGCATTCTATCAGGAACACCGATTATCTTAGAATTGTGTAGAAAATGGGGTGCAAAACTTATTTACTCAGCAAGTTCAAGTAAATTTGGGAATGGTGGTAAGGATGAGAACTTGAGTCCATACTCTTGGATGAAGTCAAAAATGGTAGAACTTATTAAGAACTACGGAACATGGTATGGCTTGAATTATGAGATATGTTATTTCTTTAATGTATATGGTCCAGGCCAAATAACAACCGGTGATTATGCAACTGTGATTGGAATCTTTGAGCGACAATTTAGAGCTGGAGAATTATTAACTGTTGTTTCTCCAGGAACCCAAACCAGAGATTTCACACACATTTATGATATTGTTAGTGGACTTATTAAAGCGGCTGAAAAGGATCCAGCAATGAATCACGAATGGCATCTAAGATCTGGAGTTAATGTTTCAATGATAGAATTAACTAGAATGTTCAATAGTGCATATACTATAATTCCTGAAAGACGAGGAGAGAGATTCACTAGTGAAGAGTTTCCATCAGATACTGAAACTTTATTGGACTGGAAGCCTATAAATAACCTAAAAGATTGGATTAACCAAATTATAACAGAATGAGCGGAAAAATAGCAATTGTCGGTGCTGCGGCTACCGGAAAGGATTACTTAAGAAAACGTATGATGGATCGAGGATTCAGTTATGGCGTTTCATGTACAACCCGTTCACCGAGAGAGGGAGAAGTACATGGGAAAGATTATTACTATCTAACAACTGAGGAATTTGATAGTAAAATAGAAAGAGGAGAATTTGCAGAATGGCAAGAATTTAATGGTTGGAAGTACGGACTAACTAAAGATGAATTTAATCGATGTGATGTAATGATTCTAAATGCTGAGGCTGTTACCCTACTTGAACCAGAATATAGAAACAAATTGTTTGTAATCTATTTAGATATTCCAGAAGAGATTCGTAGAGAGCGTTTGGGAGTTCGAGATGACAAAAATGATTCTATAGATAGGAGAATTAATGCGGATAACGATCAATTTAGAAACTTTTTTGAATTTGATTGTAAAATAACTAATGAGAATTTTTAATAATATATAAAATCTAAAACAAATAATCATGGCGAAAGCAAAATCAATTAAAGAATTAAAAGACCTACGTGCTCAATTAGAAGTTGAAGTTAACGAGGCACAGACAGAATTGGCAACTCGAGAATATTCTGTAGATTTGGAAAACACGCAAAACATCAACGCAATTTTAAAACAAATTGACAAGAGTTATGAGTGGAACATTAAAAATGCGGCTTTCTTGATTAATCTTTACGATTCTATTGCAGATCAAAAAAGAATTAATGCAAATGCAGAAGAGAAAACTTCAGTTGTAAAATTAAACAACTTACAAATCAACACACTTTACACAGTATTAACTAACATCACTGGAACTGGTATTGAGGCTGCAAGAACATTTACACGTCTTTTAACAAATGTAGGAGCTCAAATCTCTGAAGCGTTGAAAGAAATGGCAGATGACAATAAAGTTGTTCAAGAGAAACACGTTCAATTAGCTGAATTGGATGTTGCTATCGAGCAGGCTTCTAAACCAACTGTTGAAGTTGAAGAACTAGCAAAATAATCATTATGAAATTAGCGAGTAAATCTAAAAAACGTTTAGATCTGCTAGAAGCTATCCAAGAAGGTATCACAACTCGTGATGTTTTCGAAACAATTGACTATAAGGCTCAGAGTGAGGATAAGATAAAACAATTTATCTATCCTCACCTTCTTACTCAATTGACTGAGTATATCATGGATAAAAAGGGCTTTAGCAGAGGACTTGCCAAAGAAAAGGCAAGAACAATGATTAAGTGGGAGGGAAATGTTAACACAACCGTGAAACATATCCAGTTCATGGGTACTCAAAATCGCCCAGATATGACCATTGAAAGCGAAGGTGTAACTATTGCCATTGAATTTAAAAAAGGTGATAGAGGTTCAGCACTTAGAGAAGGATTTGGACAGGCATTAGTATATTCTACGGCATATGATTTTGTTATTTATATGTTTATTGATACTTCTGATGAGGGTAAAATATCAAATGGAGCTACGGCAGTTAATGAACAAAGATTCCTACAAAACTTGTGGGATAATTTTAATGTAAAATTTGCAATCGTATAAATGAAAGTATTTGTAACATCAAACCAACAATTTGGTAGACCAGGGGCGATTAAAGCCTATAAAAGACCATTCAAATCCTTGAATGAAATGAACCAAGAACTTCTTAATGCTTGGAATTCAGTTGTTTCTCCTGAGGATATTGTATATGTTCTTGGTAACTTTGCATGGGATCCAGAAACTACTGAGGTGTTTATTAAGAATCTAAATGGAGATATTGTAGTTATTAGTGGTGAATATGACAAGGCAACCGCCGACATCGCATTAACTCTAGGGTTTGATGATGTAGAATTTTTATATAACTCTATAGAAGAGCATCCTGAAGCGAACGTAGTAATGTCGTATTGGCCCCTAGTCGATTGGCCAAATAAATCTAAAGGAAGCTATTCTATTATAGGACATCCAAGTTCTAAATACAAAACAGACCATAAAGCAAGAGTAATCAATTGCGCGTGTGATAACTGGGAATATAAGCCAGTTGAAGTTACTAAGCTTATTGACCTCTTCGAAGAGGTTAACCAGTAAAATGTTAATAACTTGTTAATAACTTTAACATAAATTTAACATAAAAAGTTTTACCGATTCAAACAAATTGATTATATTTACACTATAATTAATAAACAAATAAAAACAAAAACATCTATGGCAAGCTACAGAGAATTAACAGAAAACTTTTTGCAAACACGTTCAGACGCAGATTTCACAGCATTATTCTACAAAGTTAAACCGGGACTAACATCTTACGTTAACAAAATTGTCAAAGATAGAGAATTAGCAGAAGATATTGCTATTAACACATTAACAAAAATGTGGACTAAAATCGATCAGTACGATCCACAATACCAAATCACAACTTGGTTGTATCGTATTGCGTTCAACGATGCATTGGGACATATTAGCAACCGAAACAAACAATCATCTCTTGATAAATTGTCAGAGTTTGGTGTAGAAATTAATGAAGCTGGCGAATTCACTACAGGATTGCAAGGTGCATTCGAGGATTACGAAATGAAAACTGAACAGGATTTCATTGATGAAGATAATGAAATGATGGAGAAGTATGGTAAAACTCTTAAAGCTATCGATTCATTAAAAGAGGCTTACAAAGGTATTATTGTAGATCGTTTGATTAATGAAATGAAATACGAAGATATTGCAGAGAAACATAACTTGCCTCTTCAAACAATTAAGAATCGTATTCGTCGCGGTAAAGCAATCATCGAAGAATCTGTAGCATAATGGTAGTTGTAGTTTATAGAAAATCAGAGCGTTCAAAAACAAAATACATGACCGTATTTCCAAATGAACAAACACCCGATAAAATTATCAATGGTCGAGCCCGAAAGCCCATGATTCCAGATGAGTATATCATCGATGAGATTGGAGTTGGAGAAAGATTTATTGAGGACTATAAAAACCAATATAAAATTAAAAAGCATGAAGTTATTGAATAAAATATCGTGGATTACTAGGAGATGGAATTATAAATTTCAACTCTTGAATGTTTATCTACATGATGGTAATGAAAGCTGGGGTATTGATATTGCAACTTTTATTATAAACCATAGGGCTAGTTCACTATTTTCAATTATGTTGAGATTTCCAAATCTCACAACTGTTAAAAAATTAACAATAGATGAGTTCGATATTTTTTATTTAAGAAAACCGTTATATGATGATTATGATAACTTAAGCGATTCTAAATTATGGGGATCAAAACTTACCAAATTTCAAATATTTAGGCTATCAATTCTAGAAAAAATATTTAAACTTTAACATAAATTTAACACTCCAGATTTTACCGTCTGGGGTTTTTTGTTTATATTTACACTATAATTAAAACAAACAAATGAAAAATTTAATACTATTAAGAGGATTACCTGGAAGTGGAAAATCGACAACTGCAAAATTGTTAGGAGCTGGTGGAGCTGGAACTGCACATTTTGAAGCTGATATGTTTTTCATGGTCGATGGAGAATACAAATTTGATGTAGCAAAAATCAAAGATGCACACCAATGGTGTCAAAGTTCAGTGGAACATGCAATGTTAATGAATCACACAACTGGATATAATAGTACAATCATCGTTTCAAATACGTTTACTCAAGAATGGGAAATGGAAGTTTACTATAACCTTGCAAAAGAATGGGGTTATCGAGTAACTTCTCTAATTGTAGAAAACCGACATGAGGGAGTTAATGTTCACGGAGTTCCTCAAGAAACCTTGGACAAAATGAAACAAAGGTTTGAAATTAAACTATAATATATAGAATATGAAAAAAGCAATAATGACATTTGAAAAGTACACAACCTACTCTGAATTGAGTAAAGGTAAGTGGGGAACGCCAGAAGAGATGATGACGGATGCTGAATTTATTATTGGAAGAGTATTACCAACTAATGATAAAAAATGGATTAAAGATATTGAAGACCAGTCGACAGACCAGGGAATCAAGTTCCAAGCAACACTTTCAGGTGGCGATGTTATTCACATGTATATGGTTTCAAAATGGAGAATGAACATGGATTCGTGGGAATTCTATTTGAATAAAAAGAAAATCAAATCATTTGAACTTATTAAAGTCTTAGAGGAGAAATATATGTCAGACCTTGAGAAATTCTTAAAGTATGCATTTTCATATGATTTTTATGCACAGTACATAGATAATGGTACTCAGTATAAAAATGCAGTGGCTAATAATGATAGAATAGAGGCAAACTTTAAAGCGTTGAGCCCTAAAGATAAAAAGAGTGCAATTGAAGCTCTCGAAGCAAAATTTGGAAAGGAATTATCGTCAAAGGTATTCAAGTAGAAATTGTTAATAACTTTAACAAAAATTTAACACTCCAGATTTTTTAATCTGGAGTTTTTTGTTTATATTTACATATCTAATTAAAACAATAACAATATGAAAAAATTTAAAGTACTAGATTTTCAACAAGCTGATAGTTTAACAGTTGGTTCATCATTAAAAGGTTATATCAATGCAACATATAGTCAATTGCTAGAAATCTTAGGAGAACCTACATACAATGAACCATCGGGAGACGGCAAAGTTCAAGTTGAATGGGTGGTATCTTTTGAAGGAGATATTTTTACAATATATGATTGGAAAACATTCTCAAGGGAATATACTGAAACCGAATTAAAGGAGTTTAATGTTGGAGGTAAAACATACGCTGGTTACTTCATAGAAAAAATAGAATCATTACTTAAATAAAAAATAAGATGGAAAATCAAAATTCAGTTTGCTATGTAGGGCAAATCACAGAAATCAGACCAATTGAAGGTGCTGATAACATTGAATTAGCAGTTGTTGGTGGCTGGAATGCAATCACTAAAAAGGGTGAATTCAATCCAGGTTCCCTAGTAGCTATCGCAACTACAGATGCTGTAATTCCACAAGAATTGTCAGATAAAATGGGAGTAACTTCATACTTACGTAAAGGTCAAAGAGTACGTACTGTAAAATTACGTGGAGTTTATTCAGAATGTTTAATCATTCCAGTGGTACATATTAAAGCATCAAGTATCCGAGAGGGTAGAGACCTAATGGAAGAACTTGGTATTACTAAGTTCGAACCACCTGTAAAACAAGTTCAATTATCAAACGGTAAAAAGATTCGTTACCAATCTAATCCTAATTTTACAGTTTACTATAAGTTTCCGAACTTAAAGAATGTTGCTGGATTATTCACAGAAGAGGATGGTGTTCAAATCACCAGAAAAATTCATGGTACTAATGCACGTTTTGGTATTGTTCGTAAAAATAAACTATCATTCTTTGATAAATTAAAGAAATTCTTTGGACTTGCTGGCGAATGGATTCAATACGAATATGTTTATGGTTCTCATAACGTGGAGAAAGGAAGCGATTCTCAGGGATTCTATTCAACTGATGTTTGGAGAACTATTGCCGAAGAGTATGGTATCAAACAAAAATTATGGGATGTTGTTAAAACTAGAGATGTTGAGGAAATTGGTGGAGGATTTGTATTGTATGGTGAAATCTATGGCGCAGGAATTCAAAAGAATTATGAATATGGTTTAACCGATATCAAATTTGCTGGATTCGATGTCACAATCGATGGTAGATATGCTGATACCCAATTGGCACAATATATCATTGAAGATGTATTAGAACTTCCACACGTTGAAGTACTTTACGATGGTTTATGGAACCAAGAAGTACAAGATAGTTTTGTATTTAATAATTTCATTGAAGGAACTAAAGTACCTCATGAAGGAATTGTAATCAAACATGTTACTGGTGAAAGACAAAAAGTTGCGAAAGTGATTAATCCAGACTATTTGATTTATGGTGAAAAGAACAATGTAGGAGATTCACATTAATACTGCGATATATAATCTATGAAAAAACTAAAAACATTCGAAGAATTTTCGGCAAACCAGGTAAAGTGCGACGAGTGTGGTTGGAAATGGAGACTTGAAGAGGGTGGAGACGATGTTTATGTTTGTCACGAATGTGGACATGATAATTCTCCAAAATTTGTTCAAGAAGCTGAAGAGAAGGAAACTTCTAGAGAGGCATTAGATAATCCAGCAATCAACAAAGCACTTGATACAAAGGCTAAAGAATCGGGAGTTCCAATTGGAATACTTAGAGCTGTAATGCGTAGAGGAATGGGAGCTTGGAATTCTAGTCACCGACCTGGAGTTAGTCAAGAGGCTTGGGGTTATGCAAGAGTAAATGCTTTCCTTGAAAAAGGAGATGGTACTTGGCAAAACGCAGATGCTGATTTGGCAAAAGAGGTTAGAGCAGGAGGCCATGATAAAAAGTTACCGTACAAGGTTGAAGAGTCCCTAAATGAGGCTGAAGAAACTTATAATGACTATCCAGCTGCAGCAAAAGCAAACGCAAAGAAAGCACTTGATTGGAGAGATGAATATGGTCGCGATGAGGTAACTGCAGGTACTCCAGTTGGATGGCAAAGAGCGAATCAATTGGCAAAAGGAGAAAAGCTTTCCCGAGATGTTATTAGTAGAATGGCACAATTTAATCGTCATAGAAAGAATTCAGAAATAGATCCAGAATTAAAATCAACTCCATGGAAAGACAATGGATATGTTGCATGGTTAATTTGGGGAGGAGACGAAGGAGTCGATTGGGCAATTAATAAAATAAAAGAAATAGATGAAAAAGGTTAAACTTTTTGAAGAGTTCTTAAATGAGGAAATGGTCCTTAAAGATTTGGAGGGTAAGTTTGGAATTAAGTTGGATGTATTTAATACCCTAAATTATGTTGAGTTAACAAGAATTGAAATACCTAAAGAAAAGAGAGGACAAGGAATAGGAACCGAGGTTATGGATTTAATAATTGCATTTGCAAATGCGCAAAATAAACCAATATATTTAACTCCATCAAAAGATTTTGGAGCAACATCAGTTTCGAGATTAGAGAAATTTTATAAAGGTCTAGGTTTTGTAAAAAACACAGACAAGAGTTTAACAAGAAATACAATGGTAAAATACCCAAACTAGTATGAAAAGAATTAAATTATTTGAAGAGTTTATGAATGAGGCTGAAAAACAAACTTACGATTCTAATTGTGCAATGCTATATTTTGACTTTCCACAAATGAAAGAAATTCATAAAGAAATCAGCCCAGAGGACATTTATCATGCAGATAAAAATGGAGGATACGGATTAGAAACCGAACCACACTGTACCCTATTATATGGTTTAAAACCAGATGTATCGTTAGAGCAGGTAAGGGAAAAGCTGGATGGCTTTGATTTTGGAAAATGTTTAGCACATAATGTATCACTATTTGAAAATGCAGATTTTGATGTACTTAAATTTGATATTAAGGGAGACAATTTACATGCAGCAAATAAATCTCTATGTGAATTACCATATTCGTCAGATTATCCGGATTACCATCCACACATGACAGTTGCATACTTAAAACCTGGAAAGGGGAGTAAATATTTAAAGATTCTAAATGCACAAGAGCATTCATTGAAACCGCTACATATTGTATATAGCATGAGCGATGGAAGTAAGCATATTATGAACCTATAATTGTTAATAACTTTAACAAAAAATTAACACTCCAGATTTTACCGTCTGGAGTTTTTTGTTTATATTTACATATCAAATTAAAACAAGATGATTAGAGAGAAACAAGAAAAAACTGGACTAATTATTATAGATCTAACAGGACCTGACGGTAATGCATATGCCTTAATGGCAATGGCTAAACGATTTGCAAAACAATTAGGTTGGAAAGATCAGGGTGCTGCCCTAATTAATGAAATGATGAGTGGAGATTATGAACACTTATTGGAAGTATTTGATAATGCATTCGGTGAATTTGTAATCTTAGAGCGATAATGGCTAAATATAAGATACCTCGACACCCAGTATTCAGGGACTTTGCTCTTGTTAAAACAATAAATGGTCTATTCATATGTCCGGGTTGGATTCCTGTGGAAGATGGAACAACCCGAGATGATATAGAGTTTGATGATGATATAATAATTGAATCAGGTGTCACATCAACAGAATTGAAGGCAGAACCTCAAAAGGATATGGAATTCAATGTTCCATCTTCAAATGGAAAGTCAACCTATTTGGTTAAATTCCATCGGGGTGTTTGGAGCTGTACATGTCCAGCCTCTACATTCCGCCGAGGGAATTGTAAACATATAAAAGAATTTGAAACAAAAGTTGATTCTAATATATAATTAATGAATTCAAAATAACGAATTTAAAACAACGGTCCGATAGCTCAGCTGGATAGAGCAACTGCCTTCTAAGCAGTAGGTCGAAGGTTCGAATCCTTCTCGGATCACAATGAAACAAACAAAGATAGTTCATCTTAAAAAAGAACCTTATGATGTTTATATCGGTAGACCCTCAAAATGGGGAAATCCATATTCGCATAAAGAAGGAACCCTTGCAGAATTTAGGGTTAAGAATAGAGCAGAAGCCCTAGAAAAATATGAGAAATATCTTCTAGAAAATGAAACACTATTTAATTCTTTGATAGAACTACAAGGAAAAACTCTTGGATGTTGGTGTAAACCTAATAAATGTCACGGAGATATTCTGGTAAAGTGGTCAAATTCAATTGGAATTCAACTATTTTAAAAATAAATTAAAAATAATTCAAATTAACATTGAATTTTTTGAAACAAATAGATATATACATCTATAATATACATAAGAAAATTAAATCTTATATATAGATTAGAACAAACAAAATAATTAAAATGCAAACAATTCAAAAACATATCATTATGGAACAACCAGTCCTTACGACAGGAAACCCGATATGTGGCCAGTATCCTGGGAATTTTAGCAATTCGGATTGGAAGCAAGACGGTTCTTTTGAAAACAAACATGTTAGTATGAGTTAATCTATTAACATATAAGATATTCAAAAGGACCTTTCAGAAATGAATGGTCCTTTTTTGATTTTATAGGTTCGGTTGGTCGATTGGTTAGGCACTGGATTGCAAACTCAGGAAGGTTGGTTCGATTCCAACACCGGACTCAAAAAGAAACTTTTAACAAAAATTTAACATTTAAAAGTTTCGGGTTTAAAAAGTTTTGATTATATTTACATATCAAAATTTAGAACAAATGTTCATTGACATCTTGGCATAGAAATTAAGGAGGATTGGCAGAGTGGTCGATCGCGCTGGTCTTGAAAACCAGTGGACCTGAAAGGGTCCCGTAGGTTCGAATCCTACATCCTCCGCCGGGACTGCTCCTGTGGTGGAATTGGTAGACACGCTAGACTTAGGATCTAGTGCCAATAGGTTTGAGAGTTCGAGTCTCTCCGGGAGTACTGTGAAACTTTTTGCCATTTCCATGGATATATAGATTATAGAAAAATATCTAAATATCCATGGAAAGAGCTCAAAGAAGGAAATACCACTACATTTATAAAACTACATGTATTATTACAAACAAGTTTTATATTGGAATGCATTCAACAGATAACCTAGAAGATGGTTATGTTGGTTCAGGCAAAAGACTTTGGTATTCAATTAACAAACACGGTAAAGACAATCATGTTTGTGAAATATTAGAATTCTTACCTGATAGAAATTCTTTAAAAGTTAGAGAAATGGAAATAGTTAATGAAGAACTTTTAAATGAAGAATTATGTATGAATCTAAAACTAGGTGGTAGTGGAGGTTTTTCTAATGAAGAGCATAGAAAAAATGCACAAGAATCTGGTAGAAAATCATATATCAACAGATTAAAAAATGATAAAGATTTTTTTAAAAAAATATCTGATTCTAGAATTACTAATAATTTAGGTAATCAATATGGAATTGGTAATAAATCATTTACAGGTAAAACTCATTCAGAAGAAACAAAAAGAAAAATAGGAGAATCTAATTCTGCTAAACAAAAAGGATCTAATAACTCCCAATATGGAAAGTGTTGGATAACAAATGAAAATGAATCTAAGAAAATCAATAAAGGTGATATAATACCTGAAGGATGGAGATTAGGTAGAAAGATTTTTTAAAATTTGCTTCCGTAGCTCAGTTGGTAGAGCAGCTGATTTGTAATCAGCAGGTCATGGGTTCGAGTCCCATACGAGCCGCCAAATTATCTAGGTATGGGAAAGTTGGTAATCCGCTACATTTGGGATGTAGAGATCGCAGGTTCGAGTCCTGCTACTTAGACCATGGACCAGTAGCTCAGTGGTAGAGCAAACGGCTGTTAACCGTTAGGTCGAAGGTTCGAATCCTTCCTGGTCCGCAATTAATGGTCCGCTCGTCTATCGGTTAGGACGCCAGGTTTTCATCCTGGTAAGCGGGGTTCGATTCCCCGGCGGACTACAATTGGTCTCATAGTTAAACGGCTATAATGCAGCCCTGTCACGGCTGAGTTCGGAGTTCGATTCTCCGTGGGACCGCTTCTTAAAACCGATTCGCGTTCAAGGTAAAGTAACAACGTGCGGAAACGATGCAACAGTCGTTGAGTCTTTCAGAACAAGACATAAAAGAATTCGAAACCTCCATACTCTGGAAAGTTACCACAGAAGGTGATATCGGTGACCTTCTATTTCTAGTCATTTAGCTCAGTTGGTTAGAGCGCCTCGCTGATACCGAGGAGGTCACTGGTTCGAGTCCAGTATTGACTACGATATATTGTCCTTTCGTCTAATGGCAGGACACGTGGTTTTGGTCCACGCGGTGGAGGTTCGAGTCCTCCAGGGACAACAATAAGGTCTTTTAGCTCAGTCTGGTAGAGCGCCTCGCTCATAACGAGAGGGTCCTAGGTTCGAATCCTAGATGGACCACAATTGTTAATAACTTTCTAAAAATAATTGCTAAAATATTTTTTTATATCAAAAGTTTTTAATATATTTACATAACAAATTAAAACAAACGTTATTTGAAATCTTGGTAAAAAAAATGCAGATGTCGTATAATGGTCATTACTTCAGACTTCCAATCTGAAGATGAGAGTTCGATTCTCTCCATCTGCTCCATGTGATAATTGCTCCAGTATGATTGGTAAGCATCCGACAGTAACATCGGACTGGCAATGTAATTATTAAGAGGTAAGGAAAAGACTAAGTTTGTTATGTAGCTCATTGGTAGAGCGGGTGCGTAAAAGTAGTTGCCGTAGCAGGTTCGATTCCTGTCATAACATCGAGGAGACTGTTACTAATTCATAGTCCTTATGTGACGACGGAAGCATAGAATTAGAATTACTTTAAGACGTTAGAGATAGGGTCGCTCCCTAATCAAAGATGCGCTTCGAAACCTTAGCAATAAGGCAGCTTAAAGTAAAACGCATAGGTAACTGAAGAACACGAGTTCTAAAGAGTAATGGTTCGATTCCATTATCCGTAATAGCCAAAGGGAAAGCATTGAGGTCGATGCATAAGTTATAACAGAGCTGCAGCTCTAGGAGTGGTCTGGTTAAAGTCGTACAAGTACAGACAAATGGTTCGAATCCATTCACTTCGCAAATATGAGCGTTGAAGCACAATTGGACGTGCAACCGGTAATAGGCCGGATTAGGTTATAGGTTCGAATCCTATCTCTGCTCCAAATGATTATGAGTCCATTGGTTGGAAGCACCTCCCCAAGGTTGAGTTGAAATACACTCTTTATGGCAAAGCTGAAATTGGTTCGAATCCAATCATAATTACAAAGAAGATGCCTGATCAGCAAAATCTTCCTAACGATTAAGATTACATATAGCTTAAAGAGATTTGACGTCACTATTTCTGTAATTTTAATTGATTGCTTTACGTAGTTTAACGTGGTTTGGAACGCTGGCATATAAGTCCGGAAGAGTATGGGTTCGAATCCCATGTAAAGACACTATATTGCGGGTTAAAGTTCTGGTGAACTTATCGGTCTCATAAGCCGAATGAAGGGTCGTTCGATTCGGCCACCCGCTACTAAAAGTTTTAATGTTGGCTCTAGTTCTTTAAAAACGTAATTGCCTACACCAGACTTCGTAGCTCAATCGGTAGAGCACCGAACTTTTAATTCGGGGGTAGTGGGATCGTAGCCCGCCGGGGTCACAATAAACTAAAAATTGTCACAATAAACTAACAATGTTTATTATAACAAAAAGAGGTTTACTAATATATGCTTCATACACAATTCTGCAATCTCTCAGTTAAAAGCTGTTGCAGACGTAAATGAATAATCCAATATGGTTATTAGTTGTGAACATTATGA
>Ga0102830_1000344_pt1 | contig 21663 bp, 14 predicted proteins | sample ColrivemetaGS703_FD_84511 | JGI IMG/M metagenome (GOLD analysis project Ga0102830, IMG submission 84511) | Estuarine microbial communities from the Columbia River estuary - Freshwater metaG S.703 | ecosystem: Environmental > Aquatic > Marine > Intertidal zone > Estuary | place: USA: Columbia...
GCTCATTAATAACTTCTGATGAAAAAATAAGAGAAATAGCTCCAGAGACAATCATTGCCGAAATTTCACTCCATGCATTAATTCTCCACCAAAACCATCTTAAAATAAAAATCAATCCAGTTCCTGCGCCAAACATGATGATGATATCAAACAGTTGTTTAGCATTTTGAAGATATAAAGCAAATAATGCACTTAAAACCATCAAAATAATTGTTGAAATCCTTCCTGTAAATACCAATTCTTTCTCTGATGCATTTTTGTTGATATGTTGCTTGTAAAAATCATTGACAATATAAGATGAGCCCCAATTTAAATGAGTGGAAATAGTAGACATGTAAGCAGCAATCAGCGATGCCAATACAAGCCCAAGAAGACCATTTGGTAATTTTGTGAGCATGGCAGAATATGCCAAATCATGACCTAATTTATTATCAGCAATATTTGGAAAAGCTTCTTTGATACTTGCAACATCTGGAAAAACTATTAAAGAGGCTAAAGCTACTAAAATCCAAGGCCAAGGACGCAAAGCATAATGCATGATATTAAAGAAAAAAGTTGCGCCAATAGCATTATTTTCATCTTTTGCTGCTAACATTCTTTGTGCAATATAACCACCGCCTCCTGGCTCAGCTCCAGGATACCAAGAACTCCACCATTGAACAGAAAGTGGAATAATTAGTAATGTGATGATGGCTTCAGTATTTGAAAAATCAGGAAGAATGGATAATTTATCAATAACATTTTCATGTGATATTAATGCTTGAATTCCACCAACTTCAGGGATATTTACTAAATAAATTGCAGCACCAATTGCACCAGCCATGGCTGTAAAAAACAATATAAAATCAGTATAAACAACACCTTTAAATCCTCCTAAAGTGCTAAAGATAACTGTAACAGTTCCTGCATAAATTATGGTTTCCCAAGGTTCTAAGCCTAGCATAATTCCCCCAATTTTGATAGCTGCTAAAGTAACGCCTGCCATTGCAAAAATGTTGAATAAAAAACCAAGATATAATGCTCTAAAAGATCTTAAAAACTTGGCAGGTTTTCCTCCATAACGCAATTCATAAAATTCTATATCTGTTTTTAAGTCAGATTTTCTCCACAATTTTGCATACACAAACACCGTTAATAATCCTGTTATTAAAAATGACCACCACATCCAATTTGCAGAAACTCCATCTTTTCTTACAATATCTGTTACAAAATTTGGAGTATCTGTAGAGAAAGTAGTGGCAACCATAGAAACTCCTAAAAGCCACCAAGGCATATTTCTTCCAGAAAGAAAATATTCAGTAGAATCTTTTCCAGATTTTTTTGATACATAGATCCCAATGAATAGCGTTATGGCAAAAAAGCCAATTATCAAGATATAATCAAAAGTATTTAGTGAAATCATAAGTTTTTTTTAGTTAAAAAAAAGGTTGTTCAATGGAATCTTACCAGTTCAAATTTTCTGGGTAATGGTTTTTTAGATATTTTTAATGATGCTAATTTTTTAGATGATTGATTTCAGGTAGTTTTCAGCGTTTAAATTCATGACTGCAAAACCTAATATTTTTTCAGTTGAAAAATGTAAAGCATCTCTATCATAGGATAGAAACACATTTTTATTTTTTATAAGAATTTTTAATGATTTTTCAGAAGATAGATTATCGCTATTACAAATGGTATATTTTTGATGATTTAACTCAGGGAATTGTTCAACCGTTTGAAAAACAGTAACTGCAGATCCAAGTGATCTTTTTTTGTTTTCTGAAATATATTGGATTGTAAAAGAAATTGATAAGCCGTAAAATGGACTGTTTTCTTTTTTTTGTCCATACAATTCTTTGAAAAGTATTACTTTTTCATTTGATAGAATCATAGTTTTTTCGTCAATTTGAGAAGTTCCTTTCCTGAAAGAAATCTCATTTGGTATAGATATAATTTTCTCGTTTTTACAAATTAAATTCAAAATGTTTACAAACAAAAAAAAGAGGAATATTGACGATTTTTTTTGGCTCATTTAAAAATTTATTTTTGATTCATTTTTAAAAATGAAATATTGTAATTGATTCCAAAGTTAAACATTGGACTACTTAAATTGCCACCTTTTGCTTTTACATAGCCACCTTCAACTCTGAATCCTAAGGTATTTGTAACCTCATAATTCAAACCACAACTTGGTTTTATGATGAGGCCTTGACCAGTACTAATATCACCTCCACCAGCTGCACCAGCCAGACCTTGCAAGAAAAGGGTCGTTCTATAATTCATAAAAGGATTGGTCTTTACTCCCAAACCAACAATTCCCTCAGCATAAGCACCTGCATTTCCATAGATAGCAAAGGATGTTTGTCCCGAAATATAGATATTTTTGTTTAGATTCAAATTAATTTGAAGTGAAATTTGATGTAAATCTTCCATTGCTTGACGATCTCTTTTTGCATCAAAGTAAATATCATGTTTGGTAATCACTTCAAGCCCCTTCAATTTTCCTGAAGAGAAAGATTTTTCATCTGCAATAATTCCATTTCTTTCAAAATAATATTTTAAACCAATCCCGAGAGAAGAGGTGTAAAAATGTGAATTTGGTGACATTACAAATCCCTTATTTATACCTATAAAAGTGTCTTCAAACAATCGCTGTTCAATAGATAAATCAGGATAAATTAAAAAACCTCCTTCACTATCAACTCCACCACCACCACCTGCGCCAGCACCAAATTTTACCAAAACATTGGTGCGATTTTTATTAAAAGCATGGTGATAACCAGCGCCTAAAAAAACATCCATATAACCTGCTTTGATACCATCATATGCTCCATCAACTTTTACAAATCCGAACCAATTTTTTGAAAAATACGTAGCAAATTCAAATCCAACTAGGCGAATTGTTTCTCTTCTAAATAGTTGTACATTTCTATTTTCATCACTACCTCCAATTTTTAAGTTATTAAAATGTAATAGTAAAGATGTTTTTTTAGACGGAATATTCCAACTTGTTTTTTGTAGACCTTCAAAATTATATTCGTTTTCTGAGGCATCAAAATCAGCATACTCATAGTTTAATGGAATTTCTACAGCCACATTCAATTGATGACTTTTTATTTCACCACCATCAAAAAAATTCACATAACTCCAACCTGTATTGATTCCGAAATTTTTGAATTGATAACCTAAATTTACGTGAGGTTTTATAAAAATTCCTCCACCATCAGGAGCACCTGCACCACCACCACCACCATAATGAAATCCAAAATCGGTATATAAATTGTAAGTGATGAATTTTTTGATTCCTGCATTTACTCCAAGTGTAAAAAAACCACCTCTTATACCTGAGACAGCTCCATAAATTCCTAAACCAGCATACGCAAAATCATTTAAAAATATGTTATAGTGCATTCCTGTAAAACCCATATCTGCTTCGTTATTTGGCATATTTATGGGAAGAAAATCTATTTTCCCAATTCCCTTTTGAAATTTCATTTCTGGAATTCCTTTTTGTTGAGAAAATGACAATTGTGCTAAAAATAATGCTGCAATTACTAAACTAATTTTTTTCATTAACGGGTTATAGATTTTTTTACACTGATAACTATAGTTTTTGAAGTGGGCGTTTTAGGGATACTTGCTATACTGTTTAAAGGTACTAAAATATTTTTTTCTGAAAAATAAGTTGCAACACATGGTTTAGGAATATTATAATGAATCACTAAAAATTTACGAATATTTCTCAATTCTCCATTGAAATAATTGGCTAAATGTACCAAATCTAGTTTTTATAAGCTTATATTTTTCATCTCTTTTAATCAATTACCTTTGCTAAATTTTTCCAATATTTTGTTAAAAATACTCTTTTTTTCATCAGGATTAGGCCATGCGCATCCTAGACAATCAAAACCATATTTTTAATTTAACTTTTTAAGTAAGCCAACTCTATTCATAAGTCTTTCTTCGTTATTTATTGTTTTAAAACAGATATTATGGCTTTAAAACAGCTGCAGAAATAGGATATCTATGAGTTAAATTCCTGTCAATTTTTCTGTAGGAGTTGCATTATTTTTTTTCATCTTACATTTTTTTAAAATTTCGATTCGCATATACTGTCATTTCAACTTCTGTTGTAAAACCAATCAAACAAATTCCAAATTCTTCCACAAAATCAACGGCTTAAGAAGAACATGCAGAAACTGCAACAATAATTGGTGTTTTTGTAATAAAGACTTTGGTAACCATTTCATAAGAAACGCTGTCATTAAACAATACAAATTGCGCTTTTTTAAATAATTTTTTGAAGTAAATCATCAATAACTTTGTCAACAGCATTAGGCCTTGCAATATTTTCTTTAGTACTTCAAAATTGCTTTTTTTATCAAAAATAGCAGCTGTATGACTTTTTTCTAAATCTTTATTTTTTTGATTTTTCAGCATTTTTTTGTCAATAAACAAATATGATTATTTTTCATATCGGTCGTAAAGAAAAGATATGATTTTCCACCATCTTTTAGGCTTGTTTCTTTTCGAATTTGAGCTACTGTTTTTGGAAAATTTCTAATGGTTATATTTGCTTTTTTTTCAGGAATCATTTTCTTAAGTAACTTTTTATCATATTTTAAAACTTGTTCAATTTTAAAACGTCTTCCAGGAAAATCAATCAATGAATTTGAGGTATATAAATGTGAATGTTTGTGAAGCTTAAAAAGATTAAACTCGTCAGCAATTTGATGAAATGCTCCTGACTTTAAAATAGCGGCATTTGGTTCATATAAGTAAGAGAGAGGCATCTCATAATTTGCAGTTATTTGACTATTAGAGTAAAATTCAAATTGTTGATTTTTGTCGCTTAAAATATTGATAGTAATTATTTTAATTTCTTTAGCTACATTTTTATTTACTAAAAAAAGCAATTCTTTCACCTCGTTTTGAACAGCTACAATATGAATTTCTGAAACAAATTTCAACTCTTTAATTGTGCTTGTAATATCTAAAATTGGAGAAACTTTGATGAGAATTTGATTGGTTTTTGTCAATAGAAAATCTAACTGTTTTGGCACATCAGGCAAACAATCTTTTAATAAAAATACCTTTTCTTTGTGATCATTTCTTCTAGATGGATCAATATAAATCCAATCAAAAAAATCAGTTATTTTTCCCAAATAATCAATTCCATCATTCGAAATTGTGGTTATATTTTTTACATTTAATTGTTGATAATTATGTGCCACAATTGTTGATAAGTCATTATCAATTTCACAGTGAATCACCTCCGAAACTTGTTTTGAAAAATAAAAACTATCTACTCCAAATCCACCAGTTAAATCAATTAATTTTTTTCCAGAAACTAGTTTTGATTTATAGTTTGCAGTGATTTCTGATGAAGTTTGTTCAATACTAATTTTCTCGGGGTAATAAATTTTTTCTTTCGAAAACCAAGTTGGCAATTTTTTTTCTGATTTGTTTTTAACAACAATTTGATTTGCCAATTCTTGAATCGAAACTCCTGAAATTGGACTCCCTTTTAAAATTAATTTAGTAAGATCTTCGTATAAATGATTCTTGATAAATTGTTGTGATTCTTCAAGTAAAATATTAAAATTCAAATAGATTAGAGATTTTTAGTTAATGATTTTACAATCTTGTTTTCAGATAAAAATTCTTTTAAAATCACTTTCAAAGCGGTATAACTTGGGACCGCAAGCATCATCCCAATAATTCCAAATAATATACCACAAATGATAATTATGAGAAAAATTTCTAACGGATGTGATTTTGTGGTTTTTGAAAAAATTACAGGTTGACTTACCAAATTATCAAATAATTGTGCTAAAAAGTACCAGCATAAAATCCATAGGGATGTTGGAAGAATTTGTGTTTGAAAATCTTGACCAATGTTACTTGTCATAGACAAAATAAAAATAATGAATCCGCCAATTAATGGTCCTATGTATGGAATTAAGTTAATTAATGAGCACAAAAATGCAATTACTAATGCATTTGAAATTCCGAATGAAAGTAATATAATTGTATAGAAAATAAGTAAAATACTGATTTGTATGATGAGTCCGATAAAGTATCTAGAAAGTAAATTATTGATTTTTTCTAGAGAATCTGAAAAACGGGATTCTGTATTTTTTGGGATAATTGTAATGATGCCGTTTTTTAACAATCTGCTGTCTTTCATAAAGAAAAATAAAATAAATAAAACAGAAAAAAGTCCTGCACTAAAATCCCCTAAACCTTCTAAAATGATATTAAGCATAGTAGGAATTTCCTTTAATTGACGAATAATATTGATTTCTTTTAGATTTTCTAATAAGTCAATTCCTTTTGATGAAAAATAAATAGAAATCTGATTGTAAATACTTTGTAAATTCTGATTTAGTTCTTCAACTTTTAATAATGATAAATTTTTTCCTTGTTCTATTATAAGCGGAATAAAAAGAATAATGATGCCAATGATAAAACTTAGCATAATTGTCATCGTTAAAATTACCGCTAAAGTGTTATTCATTTTTAGTTTTCTTCTTAAATAAAGAATGAAAGGACGCCCAATTAATGATAAAACAGCAGCAATTAGTATGTAAATAATTACGGCCTGAATTAGATATAAGAAATACAATAAAATCGAAATTCCAGTAAGAATTGCTATTGCTCTTAATATCCCGTTTGAAATTGTTTTTGATTCCATCAGTTATACCCTTTTACATTTCCCATAGACAAAATAGTTTTTCCTGCAACTAAATGGTTTTTAGGCAATAAGGCACCACTTTCTGTGGTAATCCAATCTTCCCAAGTTGCATCTAAACCTTCCATATTCATACTTGGAACGTACATTTTATAACTTTTTGGAATGAAATTTTCATCTAAAATCCAAGTGTATGAATCTCCAGGAGTTGATCCTCCGGAAGTATATTTTATATGCAAAGCGTCTTTGCCATCTATCTTTTTAATGGTTCTTATAGTACCGTTATCATATAATTTATGAGGTGCCACCAACCAAAACGAATCATTATTGAAAATAGCTTCCGCTTTTTCAACTATAGTTTTATCAACATTCTTTTGTAAATTTTCATGAATAAAAACAGTATTTTTTTCCATATTATTTGGCTGTAAATTCACGCGAATAGAATCCCAAGAAACATCAATAATATGCTGTTTTTTATCCCATTTAAAGAAGCGTTTTTCTCTAAAACTCCATTCAATAAACTTCGTTTTTTGATATGCTTCATGATTGATAGCTTTTAAAATCTTGTTCGCAAGAATATTAGCTTCTTCATTGTAGGCTTTTACATCACCCATATTAATCTTCATTCCAAACAAAGATAGCGTGTGTTTTGTTGGTAATTTTATACCAGACTCTGTGTTTTTCCAATCAGCCCAAGTTGCAGAAACTCCACCAATAGGAATGATGGACGTCCACATTTTATAGGAAGTAGGGAAGTAGTTTTCATCTAAAATCCATAAATAAGAATCACCAGGAGTTGAGCCTCCAGAAGTATAAGTTATTAATAAAGCATCTTTTCCATCGTGTTTTACAATACTTCTCTCAGTTCCTGAATCAAAAATTTTGTAAGGGGCCACTAACCAAAAAGAGTCGTTGTTAAAAAAAGCGATAGCTTTTTTTAAAAGTTCGGGATTGTTAACTTTTTTATCATTCACAAAAACTGTTGAAGTATTTGGCGTTTTTGTATCATAAAGCACTTTGTTTACATCCCATTTAATTTCAACAAGGCCTATTGATTTTCTCCACCTGTAAAAATGCTCATTTCTAAAACTCCATTCAAGTACTTCAGTGTTTTCAAAAGCTTCATGATTGATGGCGTTAAACATTTTAATTGCTAAGGCATCAGCTTCTTTCCCTTTTTTTCCTTGAGGAAGTGATTCATTATTTGTAAAATAATAACTGCCAACTGCTGCAATTAAAAGCAATAAAATAGCTCCAGTAAATGTAAAAAGCTTCTTCATTTTTATAGATTAAAAATCAAGAAGCTAATTTACTCAAATATTTAGAGAACTCGTTACAATAAAAAAACTGAATTCATTTTTATGGTTTAATTATCGTTTTTATACCCTTTAGGTCTTTTAGAACGAATAGGTGCTTTTGGCTCTAGTTTCGGAAAAAACTCGGTTGTTTCTAATAAACGCAAAGCTTCTTTAATTGCCATTTCTAACTGTGGATCTTGTCCTTGTAAAACTTCTTTTGGTGTCTGATGCACTTCAATATCTGGGGCAACTCCTTCACCTTCAACAGCCCAATTGCCATCAACATCATAAAAACCACCTCTTGGAGCAACCATTCTTCCTCCATCAATAAAACGTGGAGTATCCCATGTTCCTACTAAACCTCCCCAAGTTTTTGTACCTACTAATGGACCTAATTTTTTCTTCTTAAACATGTAAGGCAGTAAATCTCCACCTGAACCAGCTCTTTCGTTAATAATCATCACTTTTGGTCCCCAAATTCCGGCCATTGGTGTTGTCCAAGGTCTTCTGCTTTCAGATTTAGAATTAAAATAGCCCACTACCTCTCTAGACATAATATCAATCATGTAATCTGCAGCAGAACCACCACCATTATTTCTTTCGTCAATAATGACTCCTTTTTTATCTTGTTGAGAAAAATAGTATCTATTAAAAGAAGTAAATCCAGGATTGCTTGTATTTGGAACATATACATAGGCTAATTTTCCGCCAGAAAGTTGATCCACTTTTCGTCTATTACTTTCTATCCAATCAATTGAACGCAAATCTCTTTCGCTAGCAGTTGGTGTTATTAAAATGGTTCTTGCCTCTTTTTCTGATGGCTTGTCATTCACTTTGATATAAATTTCTCTACCTGCAGTTTGCTCTAAAAGCCGGTAAGGATTCATATTGTCTTTTAACAAAACCGCATTGATTTCAATTAAATAATCGCCTTCATTTACATTGATGCCAGGTAAACCTAGAGGTGCATCAATATTCGGATTCCAACGTTCTCCTTTATATATTTTTTTAAATCGATAGAATCCATTCTTTTTTTCTAAATCCGCACCTAATAATCCAACAGGAACTCTGCTTACATTAGGATAATCTCCACCAGAAACATATGAGTGTCCAATGGCAACTTCGCCACTCATAATATCTACTACATAATTTAAATCAGACCTGTGTTTTACATCATCAATCCAAGGAGAATACCATTTATAAATATCATCCCAAGGAGCTCCATGTACATTATCTACATATAAAAAATCACGCATAAAACGCCATCCTTCCTTAAAAATTTGATGCGCTTCAGCTTTTGGATCTACTTGAATTTTTAGGTCTGTTTTTAAAGATTCTTTCCCTTCTTTTTCGCCTTTTGTATTAGACAAACTCCAATTGCCTCGTTTAGAAAGTAAAATGGAATTTCTATCAAAAGAAGTATTCATAGATGAAACCCCAGTTGCAAATTCGGATGCTTTTTCTTTTGCGATATCATAGCTATGTACTGTTAAACCCGCCGAATTTGGAATCGACTCTGCAATAAATATCTTGCCTTTTGGACCTTCTAGTAAAGCTACATAATTTCTTAAGGGTAGCTTTAAGGCGACAGCTCTGTTAAACAAACCTTTCTCATCAATGGTGGTTTTGTTATCCGCTTTTTTTTCTTTTTCTGCTTTTTTTTCGTCTTTATTTTCTTCCTCTTTTATTGATTCTTCATCTGTTTTTGGTAAAATGGGTGCTTTATCATTGGCACTTAAAACTACAGCATACAATGCTCTCGTAACACTTGGGTCGTAAGAACTCATGTCTAACCAACCTGTTTGCAACCCATAATCTGTACTTGCTAAGGTGTAAATATATTTACCAGAAACATCCCAAACAGGTGAAATTGCATCTGCAATTGGGTCTGTAATTTGAATAATTTTTTGGGTGCTTAATTGGTATGCAAAAATTGATTTGTAATTACTTGCATTTTGTTTTGCGTAGGCAATCCAATCTCCATCAGGAGAAAATTTTGGATTCATTGTTCTGTTTGGATGTGCATAGCCATCAGCATCAACTTTTATAATATTTTTAGTTTCTATATTGATGAGCCAAATCACAAAATTAGTATCAGTATACGCAATGTGTTTTTCATCTGAAGACCAATCTGGTTGAAAATAAAAAGTAGGATTTGGTAATTTTATAAACTCTTGGTTTTCGCCATCTTGATTTGCAATGACCAATTCATACTCGCCATTTTTGTCAGAAAACCAAGCTACTTTAGTGCCTTTAGGAGACCAAATTGGAGAACGATCTGCCACTCCAGAAGAGTTGGTTAAATTTCGCCAAGTACCATTTTCTTTAGGAACTGTAAAAATTTCTCCTCGATATTCAAAAATAGCTCTTTGCCCATTTGGAGAAACATTTGGATTTGTTAAATCTCTACCAGAAACGTTCATCCATCTAACTCTAGAGTAGTTTAAATCTCCTTGAACAGTAATGTTAATTTGATTCGAAACTTTGGTTTCTGGGGTTAAAAAATGCAAATAACCACCTTGTTCATAAACGATTCCATTTTCACTGGCATCAATATTTTTAACATCAAATTTTTTATGAAACGTAATTTGTTTTTCTTCTTTTGTATTGATATTGTAAGACCAAATATTGGCTGTATAATCTCTTTCAGAAATGTAAAATACTTCACCTTTAAACCAAACAGGGTTTATGTGTCTTTCGCCATCTAATTGCGGCGTTTTTATCAATTCTTTGGTTTTTAAATCAACAATCCAAATAGGCATTGCTTGTCCACCTCGATAATTTCTCCATTCTGCATCCCAACTTGTAATGGGTGTATAAGCAATGTATTTATTATCATCAGAAATTTGTCCGTAAGCGGCTCTTGGAATTTCAAAAGCTGCTGCCATGCCACCTTTTGGAGAAATTGTATAGAATTTAGTAGTTTCTGTTGGTCTGGATTCTCTGTCTGAACGAAATAAAATTTTACCATCAGGTGTCCAACCTTGTACATAATCTCTTGACGGATGATAGGTTAATCTTTTTGGTTCGCCACCATTTACAGAAACCAAAAAAACATCTGTATTTCCATCATATTCTGCTGTGAAAGCAACCCATTGTCCATCTTTCGAAAAATGAGGGTCAGATTCATTTCCAGTATCACTAGTTAAACGAATTGCATTTCCACCATTTACGGATACTTTCCATAAATCTGCTCCATAAACAAAAACGATATCTGTTTTAGAAAGCGTTGGTTGTCTTAATAAACGCGTTCCTTGTGCATTTGCAATCAAAGAAATTAGTGTGAAAAAGAGTAAAAATAGTTTTTTCATAATTTTAGGAAATTTAGATTTTAAAGGTACATACTATTTTTTAATATAATTATTTAGCAAACAATTGACTAATATCTTTAAAAGCTTTAAACTCTAAAGCATTGTTTTCAGGGTCATTAAAAAACATAGTGGCTTGTTCGCCTACTTTTCCTTGAAAACGAATGCAAGGTTCAATCACGAATTTTGTATTTGCAGCTTTTAACCTTTCTGATAATAAATGCCAATCTTCCCAAGTTAAAACAACCCCAAAATGGGGGACAGGAACCTCATGACCATCTACAGGATTTGATATACGTTGAGCCACAAAATCATCTTTTTGATGAATGACTAATTGATGTCCAAAAAAATCAAAATCGACCCAATGATCTGAACTTCTGCCTTCTTCGCAGTTTAAAATATCTCTATAAAAAGTTCTGCATTTTTCTAAATTTTGAACCGGAATTGCTAAGTGAAATGGTTGTATCATTTTTAGTTTTTAGGTATTATTTTTTTTTGTGTTAAGTATAAATTCTGAAGTTTAAAATCCTGCTGCAGCATCATCTCCTCTTTTATCTGCACCACCTTCTAGTTTTCCATTTGGCAACACTAAAATGGCATCAACCCGTCCAATTATGGTTGATTTTTTTTCTACAATAGAATATCCTAAGCTAGCCAATTCTTTTTTTGTTTTTTCATCAAACGAATTTGGTTCTAATTTGATTTCATCTGGTAACCATTGATGATGAAAACGTGGCTGATTTACGGATTCTTGCATGCTCATTTTATAATCAACAACATTGATAATATTTTGTAAAACAGAAGTGATGATTGTTGAGCCTCCGGGAGTACCAACTACCATAAATAATTTGCCGTTTTTTTCAACAATAGTGGGAGTCATGGAACTCAACATTCTTTTTTCTGGGGCAATTTCGTTGGCTATAGAACCCATTAATCCATATACATTTGGCACGCCAGGTTTACTGCTAAAATCATCCATTTCATTGTTTAAGAAAAATCCTGCACCTTTAACCAATACTTTAGATCCGTAATTTGTGTTTAAAGTAGTGGTGACAGCAACTGCATTTCCAAATTGATCAACAATTGAATAATGAGTGGTTTCATTACTTTCATACCCAAGAATTTTCCCTTGAGAAACTTCGGATGAAGGTGTTGCTTTTTTCCAAGAAAATGAACTCATTCGTTGCTTGATGTATTTTTGATTGATAAGGCTATCTATTGGGGCATTAACAAAATCAATATCACCCAAATAATGGGCTCTATCTGCATACGATCTTCTTTCAGCTTCTGTTAACAATTGAATGTATTGTGTAGAATTGTGTTTGATACTATCTAAAGGAAATGGTTCAATAGATTTTAAAATTTGAGCTAAACAAATTCCACCACTTGCGGGCAATGTCATTGAGGTGATTTGATAGTCTTTGTATTGAAAAGTAATTGGATTTCTCCAAATTGCGGTGTATTTTTCTAAATCCTCGTGTGTGATGATTCCACCTAATTCTGCAACATAATTCACTAATAAATCAGCCGTTTTTCCTTTGTAAAATCCGTCTTTTCCAAAATCGCGAATTCGTTCTAACGTTTGTGCTAATGCTTCTTGCGTTAAAAGATCGCCTTTTTTCCATTCTTTTTGAAGGTTTGTTTTGTAAGAATTTGCTTTTTCAAATGCTTTTGATGATGAATTTAACGAAATAGCTTGTTTTTTAGTGACTTTAAAACCATTTCTTGCCAAATCAATTGCGGGTTGAACAAGTTCTTTAAAGGGCAATGTTCCGAATTTTTCATACACTTCAAACACACCTGCAACACTTCCAGGAATGCCCACTGAAAGCGCACCAAATTCACTTTTAGTTGGAATCACATTTCCTAAGCTGTCTAAATACATGTTTTTTGAGGCGGCAATTGGTGCTTTTTCTCTAAAATCAAGCGCTCCTTTTGTGCCATCATTATTTCTGTATACCATAAAACCACCACCACCAATATTACCTGCAATAGGATACACAACCGCCAATGCAAATTGTGTTGCAATCATGGCATCATAAGCATTTCCTCCTTTTTTTAGAATATCAGCACCAATTTTTGAAGCTTCTATTCTCGCTGAAACTACCATTGCTTTTTCAGAGATTACACCAATACCTTTTACCGGCTTTTCGCAATTAAAAAGCAACAAAGAAAGGATTGCTATTAAAAAGTATTTTTTCATGTAGTTAGCGTAAATTTTTGATTTTTTGAGAGGTGAAATCTTCTAAATCTTTAAAAAATAGAGTGAAATCTTTTTCAAACTTATGATGCTGAATTTTTAAATCTTCAATAGCTAAATCCATTTTTGATTTTCCTTTTGTTCGGTGATTCATGCCAATTAAAACCATTTCAATGCCATTTTCGAATTGATAATTGTATAAAATATTATGTTCAATCATGTATTTTATGAAATTTATAGATTTTACAGGTAAAATTTCACTGTTTTTTTGTAAAATTTCATACACACTGCTTGCAAAAGTTTGTAAGGGAATTGTTGAATATTTAATCCAATTTTTAGCTAAAAAATGATCGTAAAAAATATCAATAATTACACCATCATAATGCCTGTAACGTTCATGCAATCTGCGTTTGCTTTTTCTTACAATTTCGTGAGCATCAGTAAAAGTATCAATTTCTCTATGAAGGAAAATTCCTTGTTGAATTTCTTTGTGATAATGCCCAAATTGATTTCCTGTAACATGATCAGCAATAAAATTACCAATCATAATATTTTTGTTATTACCAGATAAATACAAATGTGCCAAGAAATTCATTTGCTAAAAGTAACAAAAAAACCACAATGAATTCTGAGTGACATCAGAATCAGTGTGGTTTGATATAAATAGTAGTAATTTTTAATTGTTTAGCATTACAGGCATTACCAGCATCGTAATTTGTTCTCCTTCTTCAGTTCCATCAATTGGAGTTAAAATTCCAGCTCTGTTTGGCAATGACATCTCTATCAAAACTTCAGTTGAACTTAGGTTGCTTAACATTTCACTTAAAAAACGAGAATTGAAACCGATTTTCATATCATCTCCTTGATAATCACAGCTTAAACGCTCGTCAGCTTTGTTTGAAAAATCGATGTCTTCAGCAGAAATATTCAACTCTGTTCCAGCCATTTTCAATCGAATTTGGTGCGTAGTTTTGCTTGAGAAAATAGAAACACGTCTCACAGAATTCAAGAAAGAAGCTCTGTCAACAGTCAATTTATTTGGATTTTCCTTAGGAATTACAGCTTCGTAATTTGGATATTTTCCATCTATTAAACGACAAACTAATACAACATTATCAAAAGTAAATTTTGCATTTGAGTCATTGTATTCAATAGTTACTTCACTATCAGAACCACTTAAAATTCCTTTTAATAAATTCAAAGGTTTTTTGGGCATGATAAATTCAGCGGTCTTATCTGTAGTAACATCGGTTCTAGAATATTTCACCAATTTGTGTGCATCAGTGGCAACAAATGTCAGGCTTTGTGAACTAAATTGAAAGAAAACACCACTCATCACTGGTCGTAAATCATCATTACCAGCTGCAAAAATGGTTTTAGAAATCGCGGTCCCTAAAATATGAGCGGGAATAATTGTTTTGCTTGGTGAAGGTAAATTTACCGCTTTTGGAAATTCATCGCCTGCAAAATACGCCATATCATAATTTCCTTGATCAGAAATAATTTCAATTTTACTACTATCATCCGTTTTGAAAGTCAACGGTTGATCAGGAAAAGTTTTTAAAGTATCCGTTAATAACCGGGCAGAAACTGCAATCGAACCTATACTATCACTCTCTACTTCAACCATAGAACTCATTGTAGTTTCTAAATCTGATGCAGATATTTTTAGTTGATTTTCAGACAATTCGAATAAAAAATTATCTAAAATTGGTAGTGTATTATTGCTATTAATAACACCTCCTAAAATTTGTAATTGCTTTAATAATTGAGAACTAGATACAATAAATTTCATTAAATTTTCTTCTTAGTTTATTTTACAAATATATTCTAAATATGTCATTTTAAAAATTAATTTATCAACAGGTTACCCTATTTTGTTAACGGTTTTTCATTTTTTTTATGTTAATCAAGTTATACAAGAAGATAAAAAAGGTATTTTTGTTTGTTTTGAAAATAGTATTACATGAATAAATTTTATATATATATATCAGTATCCTTTCTCTTTATTTCAATAATGTCATTTGGTCAAAAGCCTGCAAAACTCTCTTCAAATCAAATTTATGAGAAAATTCAAAAACTCAATTTTTTAGGAACTGCCTTATACATTGCTGCACATCCTGATGATGAAAATACACGTTTGATCTCCTATTTGGCAAATCATTTAAAAGCAAGAACGGGCTATTTATCATTGACAAGAGGTGACGGAGGTCAAAATTTGATTGGTCCAGAAATTGGAGAATTACTAGGAGTTATAAGAACTCAAGAGCTTATAGCTGCAAGAAATATTGATGGAGGAGAGCAATTTTTTACAAGAGCCAACGATTTTGGATTTTCAAAGCATCCTGATGAAACCTTTGGTATTTGGGAAAAAGAAAAAGTTTTGAGTGATGTAGTTTGGGCAATTCGAACTTTTAAACCCGATGTTATCATTAACAGATTTAATCACGAAACGCCTGGTTCTACTCATGGTCACCACACAACTTCTGCTATGTTAAGTGTGGAAGCTTTTGATTTGGTGGGAGATGAAAATCAATTTTCAGAGCAATTGAAATTCACGAATGTGTGGCAACCAAAACGATTATTTTTCAACACTTCTTCCTGGTTTTACAGAAATTCTGATGATTTTCAAAATGCCACAAAAGAGCTTTCAAAAGTAGATGTAGGAATTTTTTATCCATTAAAAGGATTGTCTAACAATGAGTTAGCTTCGATGGCAAGTAGCCAACATTTGTGTCAAGGTTTTGGAAGATTGACAACTAGGGGTAGTGAAAATGAATATTTAGAATTTTTAAAAGGAGATACTTTAGCAGATAAAAACGATATTTTTTCAGGAATTGACACTACTTGGAAAAGAGTGGAAGGAGGTAATGAAATTGGAGAAATTTTATCAAAAATTGAACAAGATTTTGATTTTGTAACTCCGTCAAATCATTTACTAAAATTGTTAGAGGCATACCAAAAAGTGATGTCATTAAAAGATGATTATTGGCGTGAAATCAAACAAAAACAATTATTGGAAATCATAGAAGCTTGTACAGGATTGTATTTAGAGGTTTCTGCCGAATCATCAACTGCCAGTCCTGATGATAAAATTTCGGTTAATTTCGAGCTGATTAATCGAAGTCAAATTCCAGTTCAACTAACATCAGTAAAAAGTACTTTAGATGATAAAACTATTTTTAAAGGATTGGATTTGAGCCATAACCAAAGATTCAATTTTAAAGAGATAATCCTTATTAAAACCTCAAATTTTACGTCACCATATTGGTTAAAAAACGAATCAACTTTAGGCTTATATAATGTGGAAAATCAATTATTGATTGGAAAGCCAACAACTCCAAGAGAAGCGAAAATTGAATTTAATTTGGTAATTAATTATACTCCAATAACCATTACAAAAAACATTATTCGAAGATATGCAGAAAGTGACAAAGGTGAAATTTACGAGCCTTTTGAAATTTTACCCAAAGTAACTACCAAACTCATTGAAAAAGTACTCATTTTTTCTGATAGTATTCCTAAGAAAGTAGCTGTTGAAATTCGTGCAGGATCAAATTTTATCAATGGAAATGTTACTTTACAAGTTCCACAAAACTGGAGAATAGAACCTGAAAATCATCACTTTGATATTTTGCAAAAAAATGACAGGCAAGTAGTAGAATTTTTAGTTTTTCCTCCCAAAAATCAGCAAGAAGGAACGCTTAAAGTGTTGGCAACAATTAATGAAAAAGAATTCAATAAAGAGTTGATTGAAATCAATTATAACCATATTCCAAAGCAATCCGTTTTACTAAATTCTGAAGCAAAAATTGTTCGATTAAACATTGAAAAATCTGGAAATAATATTGGATATATCAAAGGTGCAGGCGATTTAATTCCTGAAAGTTTACGTCAAATTGGCTATCAAGTTGAAGAAATTATGCCATCAGAAATTAATGAAGTCAAACTTCAGAAATACGACGCTATCATATTGGGAATCAGAGCTTACAATGTGATTGATAACTTGAAATTTAAACAGAAATATTTACTGGATTTTGTTGAAAATGGAGGGAATTTGATTGTTCAATACAATACAGATAGAGGTGTTGATGTTGCTGCGCCATTTATGTTGAAATTGTCTAATGACAGAGTTACTGATGAATCATCAGAGGTGCTTTTTTTAGACGAAGCTCATCCAATTCTAAATTTTCCAAACAAAATAACCCAAGATGATTTTAAAGATTGGATACAAGAAAGAGGACTCTATTTTCCAAGTTCTTGGGGTGAAGAATTTACGCCAATTTTTTCAATGCATGACAAAGGTGAATCTCCGAAAAAAGGAAGTTTATTGATCGCTAAATTTGGCAAAGGAAATTACATTTATACAGGTTTAAGCTTTTTTAGAGAATTGCCTTCAGGAGTCTCAGGAGCGTATAAATTATTTGCAAATATGTTATCATTACCAAAAAATGTAGAATCAACATCAGAAGTAAAAAACTAGTTTTTGAAAAATTAAAACATGAACAACCCAAAAAATATAGGAAATAAAGAATATGCAATTGTTCTTATTGTCAATTTTATTTACATTTTTGTATGTTATTTTCTGATGCAACTTTTTACAATCTAACTTATGGAAATCCAACATAACTTACATACAATTGATTGGATTATTCTGTCAATAACACTTATTTTTATTGTTGTTTATGGTAGTTATGTAACCAGAAAAAATACCAACGTTCAGGATTATATTAAAGGTGGAAATGACACAAAATGGTGGACAATTGGGCTTTCTGTGATGGCAACTCAAGCAAGTGCGATTACTTTTTTGTCCACTCCAGGACAAGCTTTTCATAGTGGAATGGGTTTTGTGCAGTTTTATTTTGGATTGCCAATTGCTATGGTTATTATTTGTGTTGTTTTTATTCCAATGTATCATAGATTAAAAGTTTATACGGCCTATGAATTTTTGGAAGGAAGATTTGATGTAAAAACTAGAACGCTAACAGCTATTTTATTTTTGATTCAAAGAGGATTATCTGCTGGAATTACCATTTTTGCACCAGCCATAATCTTAAGTGCAGTATTGGGTTGGGATTTGCTTCTGCTCAATATTATCATCGGTTTTTTAGTTATTATTTATACGGTTTCTGGTGGAACGAAAGCGGTAAATGTTACTCAAAAACAGCAAATGATTATCATTTTTTTAGGAATGTTCATCGCTTTTTGGATGATAGTCATTCAACTCCCTGCAGAAATAACATTTACAAAAGCCCTTGAAATTGCAGGTGCTTCTGGCAAAATGAAAATCCTTGATTTTTCATTTGATTTGAATAATAGATACACGGTTTGGTCTGGATTTATTGGTGGAACTTTTTTGATGTTGTCTTATTTTGGAACTGATCAAAGTCAAGTGCAGCGTTATTTATCAGGAAAATCTGTCAGAGAAAGTCAGTTAGGAATGGTTTTTAATGGATTGTTAAAAGTGCCCATGCAATTTTTTATTTTGTTAGTAGGAATCATGGTTTTTGTGTTTTATCAATTCAATACTTCGCCTTTAAATTTCAATCCAAAAGCCAATGAAGTTGTCCGGAAATCGAGTTATAATGTTGATTATCTTAAATTAACAGAAGAACATATTGAAATTGAAAATATCAAAAAAGCATTATTAACAGATGGAATCCAAAAACATGAAATAGCAGAGATTCAATTGTTAAACTCAAAAGATGCTAGTCTAAAAGAAGCTTCAAAAGTAATTATTGATAAAATCAATATGGAAAATCCATTAGAAAAAATTGAATCAAATGACAAAGATTATGTATTTATTCACTTCATTTTGAATAATTTACCTAAAGGTTTGATTGGTTTATTATTGGCAGTAATTTTATCTGCAGCAATGTCATCAACAGCTTCTGAACTGAATGCGCTTGCAAGTACAACTGCCATGGATTTGTACAAACGGAGTAACAAATTTGAAAAAAGTGAAAGCCATTATGTAAAAGCATCTAAATGGTTCACACTTTTGTGGGGGATTATTGCAATTTCAGTGGCTTGTATTGCCAATTTGTTTGATAATTTGATTCAATTAGTCAATATTATAGGCTCTATTTTTTATGGAAATGTTTTAGGAATTTTTCTGTTGGCATTTTTCATCAAATATGTGAAAGGAAATGCAGTTTTTATAGCAGCAATTATCACTCAATTTTTGATTATAATTATCTGGTATTTAGATTATTTACCTTATTTATGGCTCAATTTATTGGGCTGTGTTTTGGTCATGATGATTGCCGTTTTATTTCAATTTTCACAAAAAGTAACTGGATATGTCAGCAACTAAAACTATCAAATGGGGAATTTTAGGTTTGGGAAAAATTGCTCACAAATTTGCTTCAGATTTAAAAACAGTTTCTGGATGTGAGTTGCATGCAGTTGCCTCAAGAAATCAAGAAAAAGCCGATGAATTTGCCCAAATTTTTCAAGCAACAATTGCGTATGATTCCTATGAAAAATTAGCCAAAGATCCTGAAATCGATGCGATTTACATTGCAACTCCACATAGTTTGCACAAAGAGTTATCCATTCTTTGTTTACAACACAAAAAAGCGGTTTTGTGTGAAAAAGCTTTTGCTATGAATTATAATGAAGTTTCTGAAATGATCCAAGTAGCGAAAGAAAATGATACTTTGTTAATGGAAGCACTTTGGACGCGTTTTTTACCTCATTATCAATTTGTTATTGATGTTGTAAATTCTGAAAAATACGGAAAAATTCAAAAATTAGAAGCTGATTTCGGATTTTATGCACCTTACGATTTACTAAATAGGGTTTTTAGAAAAGAACTTGGAGGAGGAAGTTTATTGGATATTGGAATTTATCCCATTTTTGTGGCGCTGTCTACCTTAGGAGTTCCTGAAAAAATTGAGGCTAAAGCTACGTTTTTTGAAAATGGTGTTGATTCATCATGTAGCATGGTTTTTCAGTATGCGAATGCCAAGGCGTATTTAAAAAGTACACTTTTAGAAAATACCCCAATTACGGCCAAATTTCATTTTGAAACTGCAGTTTTAATAATTAATAGGCCTTTTCATGGTCCAAGTAATGTTACTATTTTACAAAATTATGTAGAAGAAACGATTGAATTTGATTACACAGTGCATGGTTATAATTATGAAATTGAGCATTTTAACCAATTATTAAATTCAAATAATAAGGAAAGTAATTTGATGACTTTTGAATTTTCAAAAACCTTAATGAAAACTTTAGATGCAGTTAGAAATTGTATTGGTTTAAAATATTAATGATAAAAAAAGTCCCAATTAAAAATTAGGACTTTTTTTTATGGAATGAAAATCAATTTATAATGCTCCCCATTCTTTCAAAGATTCTTTATTCATTTTAATATAATCAGGATTTTTTCCCTCCTCAGCATATTTTAATGAAGCTTTTGCAGCGGTAATTGCTCCTTTTTTGTTTCCTGCTTTTGCATGAATCAATGATTGCTGGCGTAAAAACCAATACCTTGGTTTGTCTTTGGTCATTTCTGCAGCTTTGTCAATCCATTCTTGCGCTTGTTTGATATCTTTATTTGATTGTAAATAATATACTGCAGAAGCATAAAAATCATCAGCGGATGGACCTGCCATCATTTTTTCGATTTGAGAACTTACCATCAAATCAGTTGGAGTTTCAAATTTAACGCCAACATAAACTTTCTCCCAAAGAATTCCGATATATGCTGAATCGTTTGTTATATCATCAAAAGTCATGGTAAAAGTTTTAATATTCATAGGCATTTCCTGAACATCTACAGTAGTTTGCAACGCAACTTTTGATTCGTCCCAAGTTCCTGGTGTTCCCCAATTTGTAGCATCTGAATAAAAAATTACATCCCAAGATTCTTGATTTGGTTTTGTAAAAATGGCATAGGTTCCTTTTTTCAAACTTTTTTCATCAATAGTAACATCTGTTGAAAAAGTAATTTTTGTATTTGCATTTGCTCCTGTTCTCCAAACAGATCCATAAGGAACTAAATCTCCAAAAATTGCTCTACCATTCATGTTTGGTCTTGAATATTCTAAAGTTATGGTTGTTAAACCTACAGCTTGTTCAATTTTTTGAGAAGTACTTGGTTGAGGTGTTTTGATTTGCGCATTGGCACTAAATCCAACAGCTGTAATAAATAAACTTAGTATAATTTTTTTCATA